>ERZ773252.2729-NODE-2729-length-14693-cov-4.420959_pt1 | contig 14693 bp, 9 predicted proteins | sample MGYA00580517_ERZ773252 | MGnify/ENA primary metagenome ERZ773252 (study PRJEB29015, sample SAMEA2737766) | human gut metagenome | biome: human gut; feature: human-associated habitat; material: faeces | place: China | collected 2012 ... | reverse complement strand
CCCACAAATTGTGACGCACATCTTGCAGAAAGCCTTTTTCAAACACGCTCTAGAGAAAGAATCTGGAAGTATAGGATAGTTTATGGAGGTATTGTATGTGGGGATTTCTTGTAGCGTTGATATCTGGTGCATTGATGAGTATTCAGGGCGTTTTCAACACAGAGGTGACGAAACAGACGAGTACATGGCTGGCGGCCGGCTGGGTGCAGATCAGTGCGTTTGCCGTCTGTCTTGCGGCATGGTGCATCACCGGGAGGGAGCCCATCGGGGATCTGTTCCGCGTAAAGCCGTGGTATCTGCTGCTCGGCGGGGCAATTGGCGCGTTTATCACGATCACGGTTATCTGGAGTATGGCAGGGCTCGGCCCGGCGAAGGCGGCGATGCTGATCGTCATTTCCCAGCTCGCAGCGGCGTGGCTGATTGAACTGTTCGGCCTTTTCGGTATGGAAAAAACGGATTTCACCGTGCGAAAACTGATCGGCATGGCGATCGCCGTTGTGGGAATTGTAGTGTTTCAGTGGGAATAACGATTAAGATTTCTACTTGTATTTTTATGGTTTCTTCGATACAATAGAAACGTAGTTATGCGTACACAAGGGACCCTTGCGCGTCAGATGCGAAGCGGAAGGGAGTACACAGCATGAAATTGAAAAAACAGCAGGACAGAGGCAGAAAACATGCAAAAATACTGGCGGCGATGCTGGTTTTTTTGCTCTGCGGATGCAACCACAGGGATACAGAATACAAACTGTCAGATAGCACAGGCGGGAGCACGGCGGAAACCGTTTTCGGGAATCAGAAGGAAGTGGATGAGGAGCAGACGGTTTCCGAAAAAAGCGCCGGAGAAACCACAGGCATTCCGGAAAAACGTGAGGCACAGGAGGCAGCACCGGAAGAAACAGTGCAGGTTTATATCTGCGGTGCGGTCGCTTCCCCCGGTGTCTACACGCTGCCGGGCGGAAGCCGCGTAGTGCAGGCTGTGGAAGCGGCAGGCGGATTTCTGCCGGATGCTGAAGAAAAAATCCTCAATCTTGCACGGAAAATCGAAGACGGAGAGCAGATCACCGTCTGGACGCGCGAGGAGGCAGAAAACATGGAAATCACGGAAACGCCGCAGCAGAATACGGGCGGCACGGAGCAGGCTTCCGGTTCCGGCAAAGTCAACCTGAACACGGCCGGAAAAGAAGAACTGATGACACTCTCCGGCATCGGAGAGAGCCGTGCGGATGCCATCATCGCCTACCGCGAAGCAAACGGCCCGTTTGGTTCGATTGAGGAGATTATGAACATTGAGGGCATCAAGGGAAAGATGTTTGAAAAGATAAGGGGTTCTATCGAGGTTTAGAACAAGAAGGAGAAGAAATGGCAAAGAAAGTTCTTGTAGTTGATGATGAAAAACTGATCGTAAAAGGAATCCGCTTCAGCCTGGAGCAGGACGGCATGGAGGTTGACTGCGCATACGACGGCGAGGAAGCACTCTCCATGGCAAAAGAAAAAGAATACGATATGATCCTTCTGGATCTGATGCTGCCAAAGCTGGACGGATTGTCCGTCTGCCAGCAGATCCGTGAATTTTCCAACGTTCCGATCGTCATGCTGACCGCAAAGGGCGAGGACATGGACAAAATCCTGGGACTGGAATACGGCGCAGATGATTACATCACAAAGCCGTTCAACATTCTGGAAGTAAAAGCACGCATCAAGGCCATCATGCGCCGTGCGGCCCGCCAGGAGCCAAAAGAAGAGAAAGCAAAAGTCGTACAGGTGAAAGACCTGCGGATCGACTGCGAGAGCAGAAGAGTCTTCATCGGAGACCGCGAGATCAATCTGACTGCGAAGGAGTTCGATGTGCTCGAGCTTCTCGTCTTCAATCCGAACAAGGTGTACAGCAGAGAGAACCTGCTGAATATTGTCTGGGGCTATGAGTACCCGGGCGACGTGCGCACCGTAGATGTACATATCCGCCGTCTGCGCGAAAAGATTGAGAAAAATCCAAGTGAACCGAAGTACGTTCACACAAAGTGGGGAGTTGGTTACTATTTCCAGGCTTAAAAACAAAGAAAAATGGAAGTTTCTGCGGAGTCTGCGCTTCCGCATCACGGTGATTCTTGTGATCATCGGCATTGTACCGTGTGTGATCCTTGAGAAGAGCATCGTAAACAGCTATGAGGACCGTGCGGTATCGGTGCGCAGCATTACCGTAAAAAATCAGTGCGATATTATCTGCAACCAGCTCATCCAGCAGAATTACATGGAAGATCCTGGATCGGATGTCATCAACGGACAGCTCAGTATGCTGACAAATATCTACGGCGGCAGAATCCTGATTATCGACCAGGATTTCCGCGTCATCAAAGATACGTACGATATGGACCGCGGAAAGACGATTATCTCGCAGGAGGTCATCCAGAGCTTTCAGGGCAAGGAGACGAGCCAGTACGACCGGAAAAACAGCTATCTGGAAATGACGGTGCGGATTCAGAATACCGAGACGAAGGAGACGCTCGGCGTTATGCTCGTCAGCATTTCGACGGATGAGATCCGTGCGAATATGAAAATTCTGGAGACGAAGGGAATGACGATTCTTTCGATCATTGCGCTTCTCGTGCTGGTTTTTGGCTATCTGCTCGCGGGCATTCTGATGAAGCCGTTCCAGAAGGTCACCCGTTCCATCGAGGACATCACCGACGGCTATCTCGACGAAAGCATTTCTGTTCCGGATTACCTCGAGACAGAGCTGATCACGGACGCATTCAACAAGATGCTGACCCGCGTCCGCACGCTCGACGATTCCCGCCAGGAATTTGTTTCGAACGTCTCGCATGAGTTAAAGACGCCGCTTGCGTCCATGAAGGTTCTGGCGGATTCGCTGAACGGGCAGGAGGGCGTTCCGGTGGAACTTTATCAGGAGTTCATGCAGGATATTACCTCGGAGATCGACCGCGAAAACCAGATTATTACCGACCTTTTGTCGCTGGTCAAGATGGATAAAAAGGTGGCAGACCTCAATATCACCCAGGTCAATATCAACGAGCTGTTAGAGCAGCTGCTGAAGCGGCTTCATCCGATTGCCGCACAGAAAAATGTGGAGCTCATTCTCGACAGCTTCCGCCCGGTCAATGCGGAGGTGGATGCGACGAAGCTCTCGCTGGCGTTCTCGAACCTGATCGAAAACGGCATCAAATACAACAACGAGAATGGATGGGTGCGTGTATCCTTAAATGCGGATCACAAATATTTCTACGTGACGGTGGCAGACTCCGGCATCGGCATCCCGGAGGAGTCGATTGCGCATATCTTCGAGCGTTTCTACCGCGTGGACAAGTCCCACTCGCGGGAAATCGGCGGAACCGGCCTTGGCCTTGCGATTGCGCGGAGCGCGATTGTCATGCACCGGGGAGCGATCCGTGTATACAGCAAAGAAAACGAGGGAACGACATTTTCCGTGCGGATTCCTCTGAATTACGTGATGTAGGAGGTGGCGCACATGAAACGGATACTTGGCGTACTGCTGGCCGGCGTGCTGCTTCTTAGCGGCTGCGGGCAGTGGCAGAAGAGCCAGAAGGAGTCGGCGTATCACCTGTACTGCCTGGACAAAACCGGCACAACACTGGTGCAGGAGCCGTATGAACCAAAAGAAGGAACGGATCAGAAACTGATCAAGGAGCTGGTTGACGCGCTGCAGGAGAAACCTGCCAAGGACGGAAACCAGGCACTTCTTTCCAATGGGATTTCCATCAAGACGTATACGCTGGAGAACGGGCTCCTTACGCTGAACTTAAGTGGAGAGTACGGAGAGCTTGCGCGGCCGCAGGAGGTTTTGGTGCGTGCAGGACTGGTGCGTACCTTTGTGCAGGTTCCGGAGGTGGAGCGCGTGACGCTTCTGATCGACGGGGATCCGTTAAAGGATTCCAAAGGACGCGAGATCGGAACGATGACGGCGGACAGCTTTCTGGAAAATTCCGGAAGGGAAATTTATCAGTATCAGTATGCGACGCTGACACTGTATTTTGCAAATGAAGCAGGCGATCATCTTGTGAAAGAGACGCGGCGGGTGCCGTACAGCACGAACATTCCGCTGGAACGTGTCGTGGTGGAGCAGCTGATGAAGGGACCGAAAGAAGACGGCCACTATGCAGTGCTGCCGGATACGATGAATGTCTTAAGTGTCACGACATCCGATCGGATTGCCTATGTGAATTTTGACAAATCTTTTAAGGATTCTGCGCTTTCGAGTGTGGCGGAGCAGATTCCGATTTACGCGGTGGTGGATTCCATCACGGCGAACTGTAAGGTGGATAAGGTGCAGTTTTCCATCAACGGAGAGAGCGATGTAACCTTCCGTGAAACGATGAAACTCAATCAGTTCTACGAGGAAGACCTGTCTTATCTGGAGGAAAAAGATACATGAGAAAACGGCCCATGTGCCTGGCGTGTCTTGGATTCATGCTGGTGCTTGTGCTGCTGCGGATTGCGGGCGTGCCTCTTGGCACGCCTTTTTCTGACCCCAAATACGAAAACAAAGCGCAGCAGGGCAGGAAGGTGTGGATTGCAGGGACAATTGAAACGTATGAGAAAAAGAGCAGCAACAACGGGTATGTGCTGCGTGGGGAGGGAAGCAAAGGGAAAATTTATCTGCTCGCAAAGCGGGGAGATCTGCCGGTCGGAGCCGCTGTGCGGGTGTACGGAACTGTAAAAAAGCCGGAAAGCCCGCGCAATCCGGGGATGTTTGATGAGAAAACATATTATGAGGGAAAAGGCTGTGCGTTCTACGTGATTTCGGAACGGGAGGAAGTTGTGGATGTCGGGCGGTGGAATCTCGGCGAAGCGCTCCGGCTGGAGCGGGAGCGGTGCTGTGCCGTTTTAAAAGAAATGATGCCGGAGGAGGAGGCAGGTGTGCTTTCTGCGATGCTGCTCGGGGAACGGTCGGAACTCACGGAGGAGACGTATCTGGCGTATCAGCAGAGCGGTCTGCTGCACCTGATTTCCGTTTCCGGCATGCATCTGATGCTGCTCGGCATGGCACTCCGACGGCTGCTGATGGCACTGCATCTGCCGAAAACTCCCGCATCTCTGGCAGCGGCCGCCGGTATGGTGCTGTATGGCATGTTTACCGGCAGCGGAACGGCGACCGTGCGTGCAGTGGTGATGTTTGCGGTGCGGATGGGAGCTGTCGCAGTGGGAAGGACGTATGATTCCTTAAGTGCGCTCTCTCTTGCGGCAATTCTGATGCTGGCAGAAAACCCCTCGTATCTGGAGCAGAGCGGGTTCTGGCTTTCGTTTGGAGCAGTAACAGCCATTTCCGGGGTTTATCCGGTTCTGGCGGGGGAGAAGGCGGAACGGAAGAGACGCGGGGAAAAAACGGGGTTGGAAAAGCTTGCGGCGAAAGGAAAAGAGGCTGCGATGGTGTACCTTTCCCTGCAGCTTGTCATGATCCCGCTGCAGGCGTGGTATTTTTATGAGATTCCGCTCTTTGCGTTTCTGCCGAATCTGTTTGCAGGAGCTGTCATGACGGCGGTGCTGCTGACGGGTGCTGCGGGGCTTCTGGCGGGACTGGCAAGCGTGAAAGCGGGAAGTGTTGTTCTGCTTCCGACGCGGTTCCTGCTCACACTTCTGCGGCAGATGACAGCGGCGGTCGCACAGATTCCGGGAAATGTGTGGATCTGCGGTCAGCCGGAAAAATGGCAGATGGCAGGATATGGAATCATTCTGACCGGTCTGCTGGTGATACTGTATGTGCGAAAACGAAAACGGGAGATGAATCCGGATGGGGCAAAACGAAAAGGTGCGCAGGCACGAAAGCGGGAGCGGATGCTCTTTGGTATTACCATGTTTTTTGCCTGTGTTCTGCTTTTTTACCGTCCCCGGGAAACGTTTTCCATTACAGCGCTGGACGTCGGCCAGGGCGATTCGCTGGTGGTGGAGAGCGGCCGTTTTGTGATGCTGAATGACGGCGGGAGCAGCAGTGCGTCTGCGGTCGGGGAAAAAAGGATTCTCCCATATCTGAAACAGCGCGGCATTGCCGCTCTTGATGCCGTTGTTGTCACGCACCCGGACGCAGATCACACGAACGGAATCCTCGAACTGCTGGAGCTGATCGGGGAGCAGAAAACGGCGCTTCGCATCCGCCATCTGTTCCTGCCTGTGTGGATGAAAGGAAGCGAAAAAGAAAATCCTTTTATTTTAGCCGCACAAAAAGCGGGAATTATGGTAGAATATCTAAAAAAGGGAGACGAGATCCGTGCAGGAGAACTCACCGTATCGGTACTTCATCCGGGAGCGGGCGAAGACTATACGGGAGAGGAAAACGCCGGAAGTGTTGTATTACAGCTTTCCTGCGGTGCCTGCCGCGCACTTCTGACGGGAGATCTGGAGGGAAGCGGAGAAGAAGAGGTCCTGGGGGCGGCAGAGCGGTGCCAGATTTTAAAGGTGGCGCACCACGGCTCGAGAAATTCAACGAGCGAGGCATTTCTGAACCGCATACAGCCGCAGATCAGCCTGATTTCCTGCGCGTGGCCGGGACGGTACGGCCATCCGCACCGGGAGCTGCTGGAGCGGCTTCGTGCCTGCAAAAGCCATATCTACGGAACACCGGTGGATGGAGCCGTGACAGTACAGCTGAAGCGTGACCGCCTGGCGGTTCACGGATACCGGTCGGATGTGGAATTTCCCGTCTCCTGAATGGTCAAAAGCTCCGGCTGCTGCGGCACTGCGCAAACGTGCTTCTGCCGGAACAAAAGAAAGAGGATGGAATGAAAAGCATTTTAGAAGATATCAAAACGCAGAATTTTAAGCAGGCCTACCTGCTCTACGGAGAAGAAGCCTATCTGAAGCATCAGTATAAAAACAAGCTGAAAAACGCACTGCTGCCGGAGGACGACACGATGAATTTCTCCCGCTTTGAGGGAAGAGGAACCGAGATTCCCAAAGTGATTGACCTTGCGGAGACGATGCCGTTTTTTGCGGACCGCCGTGTGATTCTGCTGGAAAATACAGGATTTTTCAAAAACAAAGCCGACGCGCTGGCAGACTACATGGGATCCCTGCCGGATTATCTGGTGCTGATCTTCGTGGAGGAGGAAGTCGATAAGCGGAACCGTATGTACAAGGCGGTGCAGAAGCAGGGAAGAGCAGTGGAATTTGCTCGTCAGGACGAAAAGACGCTGATGACCTGGGTACTCGGCATGATGAAAAAAGAGGGAAAAAAGATCACGCGCCAGGATATGGAAGATTTTCTGGAAAAGACGGGCACGGATATGGGAAATATCTCGCAGGAGCTGGAAAAACTGCTCAGCTATACGATGGGAAGAGATGTGATCACGCGGGCGGATATCGAGGCAGTCTGCACAACGCAGATTACGAACCGGATTTTCGAGATGATCCGCGCGGTAACGGAGAAGAAGCAGCGGAAAGCGCTCGATCTGTATCAGGATCTGCTGGCTTTAAAGGAGCCGCCGATGCGGATTCTCTTTCTGCTGGCACGCCAGTTCAATCTGCTGCTGCAGGTCAAAGAGCTGCTGGCAGAGCACTGCGATCAGGCGACGATCGCAAAACGGACGGGACTGCAGAGCTTCGTTGTGCGGAACTATATTCCCATGTCGCGCCAGTATGCGGCGGAGGAATTAAAAGCGGCGGTCAATGACTGCGTGCAGATGGAAGAGGACGTGAAGACGGGAAAAATTTCCGATCTGCTGAGCGTGGAGCTGCTGATTACGAAATACAGCAGGGCGGCGTAAGAGCAGAGTTTTCTAAAAAGAACAAGGCGTATCGGCCAGTTTTCCTGTACCGGTACGCCTTGTTCTGTGTTTATCAAAAGATCTGTCGCGGCGCACTCTTTTGGTAAGCATAAAAAAAGAACCCAGCCACATGACGGTATGACTAAGTTCTCTTTGTTTTATATCTTGATTATGCGATTGAGTTTACAGCTTTGCTCAGATTGGATACTTTTCTGGCAGCGTTGTTTTTATGATAAACGCCTTTAGAAGCAGCCTTGTCGATGGTAGAGATCGCATTTACTAATGCAGCAGCAGCAGCCTCTTTATCGTTTGCAGCAACAGCAGCATCTACTTTTTTCATAGAAGTCTTAACTGCAGAACGGATTGCTTTGTTGCGGTCTGCCTTTGTCTGATTTACCAGGATTCTTTTCTTTGCGGATTTAATGTTAGCCAAACTGTACACCTCCAATATTTTTAAAATTAATGTGATTTAAGGGATGTTATTCAATGGAACAGACACGGGCGCTCCACTGAAACATGCTTTATTATCCTATAATATTTCGCATGGTTTGTCAATACATATTTTTGGAAAAATTGCAAAAACTACAACAAAAATACAGGAGAAGGAGAAAAGTATGATAGGAAAGTATAGGATGCGGACAGACCTGGCGATGGAGAATCAGGAAAAATTTGAGAGGGACCATGTGGAGATCTCCGGGGTCGAGATTGAGAAGAAGAAAAGAAAGGCGGAAATTCAGACAACCATTGTGAAAATCACATCGGAGCAGGGTGCAAAAATGATGGGAAAGCCGAAAGGGACGTATGTGACGATCGAAGCGCCGCTGCTTTTGACGGCAGACGAGGAGGAGAGCCGGAAAGCGGCGGAGGAGTTTTCCCACTGTCTGATGGAAATGGTGCCGGAAGCGTGCGGATCCGTTCTTGTGGCCGGCCTCGGCAACCGCGGCATCACGCCGGATGCGCTCGGGCCGGAGACGGTGGAGCAGCTTAACGTTACGCGCCATCTGGTGCGCACCTACGGAAAGAAGGGCCGGGAAGTGAGTGCCCTTGCTCCCGGCGTTATGGCACAGACGGGCATGGAGGCAGTGGAAATCCTGCGCGGAACGGCAGAACAGACCCATCCAGATGTGATTCTCGCCGTGGATGCCCTTGCCGCATGCAGTATTCACCGGCTGAACTGTACGATCCAGCTTGCCGACACCGGAATCTGGCCGGGCTCGGGCGTCGGAAACCACCGCAATGCCTTAAATCAGGAGACGCTCGGCGTGCCGGTCATCGGAATCGGTGTGCCGACCGTTGTAGGGGCAGGAACGATCGTCCACGATGCCGTCGCAGGCGTTCTGGAATCGCTGGAGGAGTCCGAGATGGATGAATTTCTGGGAGAAGTCATTTCACCGGCGCTCGAAAGCCTTTACGTGACGACAAAAGAGATCGACGAGATGGTCCGCCGCCTGGCCGGGGTTCTTGCGGCAGGTATGAATCAGGCATTTTCCGGGGAACTGTAACATATCATGAATATGGTGATAATATGTGGAATGCCAGGCGAAATGGACGATGGTTCGGATGGGGATGTCTTTTCCTGTCCTGCAGTATACTGCTGTTCCGCAGTGCAGCGGTTCTCCGGAAAAATCATTTCTCAGAGGGGAAAGTTCTGCTGCAGCGGGCGGCAGCACAGGCGGAGCAGTTATCCGTGGATGTGATGATGCCGCTTCTTTTTTATGACGGAAAAGAGGACGGAAGGGGATGGATGGAAAATCTCCTCGCGGCAGTGCGGGATCAGATACCGGCGCTTCGGGAGGGAAGCACGGCAGAAAATAAGCTGTCTGCCGGGACAGAAGCAGCGGAAACGGATACGGCGAAGCAGGATTCGAATCCGGGACCGGGAGCAGAAAGAGGGCAGACAGAATCGAAGGAGCAGGGAACTGAGGAAGATCAAAAGGATGGAACTCAAAAAGATGAAACTCAAAAAGATGGAATGGAAATCACGGAGCCGGAGCAGACGGAAACAGGAATCACAGAACCGGCAGCCGGAGAGTCGGCATCAACGGCAGAACCCGAAGCGCCACAGTCTGTCCCGGAGGAGACCATCGAAACCGGCGGCGCACCGCGTGAGATTCTCTACCCGGAGGCCGACACGATTCAGGAGACAATTTCCCCTGACCTTCTTGCTGACCCGCAGGCGCTCCTGAACCGCTTCTTCGTTGTCGATCCCAACACTTCGGTCCTGCCGGGCGAGATCGACGGCAGCACCCTGCTCGGAAAAGACCTGACCCTGCCGGAAAATGCCGAAGGCCCGCAGATTCTGATCTATCATACCCATTCGCAGGAAACCTTCGCCGATTCCCGTCCGGGAGAAAGAGCGGACACGGTAATCGGCCTCGGTGATGATCTGCAGGAGCTTCTGGAAAAGCAGTACGGATACGAAGTGCTTCATATTACAGAGGCATTTGACATGAAAGAAGGCTGTCTCGAGCGGAGCCGCGCCTACAACTACGCGGAGCCGGTCATCGCAGCGGCGCTGGAAGAACACCCGTCCATTCAGGTCGTGATCGACCTGCACCGGGACGGGGTCAATGGTTCAAAACGTCTTGTGACAGAAATCAACGGAAAGCCGACCGCGCAGATCATGTTTTTCAACGGCCTTTCCCGCACGAAAGAAAGCGGCGAACTGACAAGCCTGCCCAATCCGTATCAGGCGGAAAACCTTGCATTTTCCTTTCAGATGGAGTATGAGGCAAAACAGTATTATCCCGGCTTTTCGCGCTGTATCTATTTAAAAGGCTACCGCTACAACCTCCATCTCCGCCCGAGATCTGTTCTTCTCGAGGTTGGTGCGCAGACGAATACGGTCGAGGAGGTGAAAAATGCAATGGGGCCGTTTGCGGATATCCTGCATAAGGTTCTGTCGGGCAAAAGTCCGGCATCAGGCGGATAAATTTATCTTGCTTTTTTGAGTGGAATTTCGTATCATACAAAATAGACATGAGATAAAATTGATATTTAACCCGTGAAAAAGCAGGAGGAAAAAACTTGTCAGGAATAGATCAGAGTAAAATTCGTAATTTTTGTATTATTGCCCATATCGACCATGGAAAATCAACCCTTGCGGACCGTATTATTCAGAAAACAGGCCTTTTGACCGAGCGTGAGATGCAGGATCAGGTGCTGGACAATATGGATCTGGAGCGTGAGCGCGGCATCACGATCAAGGCACAGGCGGTCCGTACCGTATACAAAGCGGCCGACGGCGAGGAGTACATTTTAAACATGATTGACACCCCGGGCCATGTTGACTTCAACTATGAGGTTTCCAGAAGCCTTGCCGCATGCGACGGCGCGCTGCTCGTTGTCGATGCATCGCAGGGTATCGAGGCGCAGACCCTTGCCAACGTCTATCTCGCCCTTGACCATGACCTGGATGTGTTCCCTGTCATCAACAAAGTAGACCTTCCAAGCGCCGAGCCGGACCGTGTAATTGCAGAGATCGAGGATGTCATCGGACTGGAAGCGCAGGATGCTCCGCGGATTTCCGCAAAAACCGGCCTGAACGTGGACGAGGTGCTCGAGCAGATCGTACAGAAAATTCCGGCACCGGAAGGTGATCCGACGGAACCGTTAAAAGCACTGATTTTCGACTCCGTCTACGATGCATACCGCGGCGTCATCATTTCCTGCCGTGTGATGGAAGGAAGCGTGAAAAAAGGAACGAGAATCCGCATGATGGCGACAGGCGCTGTCGAGGAAGTTGTCGAGGTCGGCTACTTCGGCGCAGGCCGTCTGATCCCGTGCGACGAGCTCTCCGCCGGAATGGTAGGCTATATCACCGCCAGCATCAAAAACGTGCGCGACACCCGCGTGGGTGATACCGTGACCGATGCTGACCATCCATGTGCAGAAGCACTGCCGGGCTACAAAAAAGTCAACCCGATGGTATATTGCGGCATGTACCCGGCCGACGGCGCACAGTACGGCGATCTGCGCGACGCGCTGGAAAAACTGCAGTTAAACGATGCATCCCTCTTCTATGAGCCGGAGACATCGGCAGCACTGGGCTTTGGCTTCCGCTGCGGTTTCCTTGGACTGCTTCACCTGGAAATTATTCAGGAGCGCCTGGAGCGTGAGTACAATCTGGATCTCGTGACGACCGCACCGAGCGTTATCTATAAGGTTCACAAAACCGACGGAACCGTCATTGACCTGACCAACCCGTCGAATCTGCCGGACCCGTCCGAGATTGATTATATGGAAGAGCCGCTGGTAAAAGCAGAGATTATGGTGACGACCGACTACATCGGACCGATCATGGAGCTCTGCCAGCAGAGACGAGGCCAGTATCAGGGAATGGAATACATGGAGACGACGCGTGCGATGCTTCATTACCATCTCCCGCTGAATGAGATTATCTACGATTTCTTTGATGCCTTAAAATCCCGTTCCAAAGGTTACGCGTCATTCGACTACGAGCTGCTCGGCTATGAGAGAAGCGAGCTTGTAAAACTCGATATCCTCGTCAATAAAGAAGAAGTGGATGCGCTGTCCTTCATCGTATTCGAGGGATCTGCCTACGAGCGCGGAAGAAAGATGTGCGAGAAGCTCAAAGAAGAGATTCCGCGGCAGCTCTTCGAAATCCCGATCCAGGCGGCTGTCGGATCGAAGATTATCGCCAGAGAAACCGTCCGCGCGATGCGCAAAGACGTCCTCGCCAAGTGCTACGGCGGCGATATTTCCCGAAAGAAGAAGCTGCTGGAGAAGCAGAAGGAAGGTAAGAAGCGGATGCGCCAGGTAGGAAACGTGGAGATTCCGCAGAAAGCCTTTATGAGCGTGCTGAAACTGGATGAAAATTAAGAAATAAAAATGAGACCGGCCTGTCGGCGCCGCCTGCTGTTGCGGGAGCGCAGGGGCCGGTCTTTCGATCGTACGGAGGAAAAGCAGAATGAATAAAAAAAGAAAACCACTGGAACTCTATGTGCATATCCCGTTCTGCATCCGGAAATGCGCCTACTGTGATTTTGTCTCGGGACCGGGCACGAAAGCAATGCAGAAGGAGTATGAAGAGGCTCTGCTGGCAGAAATCGATGCAGCGGAAGAGACGGCAGAAAGGGAAGTGATTTCCGTCTTTTTCGGCGGCGGAACACCATCCGCAGTGGATGCCGGAATGCTCGCCCGTGTGATGGAAAAACTGCGGAGCAAGTACGTTTTTTCAGAGGATGCCGAGATCACGCTGGAGGCCAATCCGGGAACGCTGGATGTGGAAAAACTGAAATGTTACAGGAAGAGCGGCTTCAACCGGATCAGTATCGGCTGTCAGTCGGTTCACGATGAGGAGCTGAGACGGCTGGGAAGAATCCACACGTTTGCGGAATTTCAGGAGAGTTTTGCACTGGCACGGGACGCCGGGTTTGCGAATATCAACGTGGATCTGATGTCAGGTCTGCCGGAGCAGAGTGAAGAGAAATGGGAAGAGAGTCTTCGGACGATCGCGGAGCTTTCTCCGGAGCACATTTCCGCCTACAGCCTGATCGTGGAGCCGGGAACCCCGTTTGCGGAGCAGAAACTGGATCTGCCGGATGAGGACACAGAACGCGAAATGTATGCCAGAACGGCGGAAATCCTCGCAGAATACGGCTTTTTCCAGTATGAGATTTCCAATTATGCAAAGCCGGGCTTCGCATGCCGCCACAATATCGGCTACTGGAAAAGGACGGATTATCTGGGGTTCGGGCCTTCCGCGGCATCGTTATTTGGAAACCGCCGGTGGACGAACACGGCAGATCGATCTTTGTATCTGAAAGCGTGCGGAGCACTGGAAAAGATCCGTGAGGATGAGGAAATTCTTTCCCGGCAGGATGCCATGGAAGAATTTATGTTTCTCGGCCTTCGAATGACACAAGGGATCTCGACGGCGGAGTTTGAGGAGAAGTTTGGAAAGGAGATCCATGCCGTATACGGCGGGGTTCTGAAGAAATACGAAGCGATGCATCTTTTACAGGAACACAGCGGGCGCCTGGCTCTGACACGCGATGGGATTTCCGTCAGCAATGTGATTCTGGCAGATTTTCTGCTGTAAAAAGATGATAAAGAAATAGAACAAATGTTTGCATAACGCACGGCGGTGTGCTATAATGGGAGAAAACGAGACAAGATTCCTGTCCCTGTCCGGACAGGGATTCCAATTAATAAGAGGAACAGTTATGGCAGAGAAAAAAGAGTTTATCAGAATACGGGGAGCCAGGGAGAACAACCTGAAAGCACTGAATGTCGATATCCCCAGAAACCAGTTTGTTGTATTTACGGGCCTCAGCGGTTCAGGAAAGAGTTCGCTTGCGTTTGACACGATCTATGCGGAGGGCCAGCGGCGGTACATGGAGAGCCTTTCCTCCTACGCGCGCCAGTTCTTAGGACAGATGGAAAAACCGAATGTGGACAGCATCGAAGGCCTGCCGCCTGCTATTTCGATCGATCAGAAATCGACGAACCGGAACCCGCGTTCCACCGTCGGAACCGTGACGGAGATTTACGATTACTTCCGTCTTCTGTACGCGAGAATCGGTATTCCGCACTGCCCGAAGTGCGGAAAAGTCATCAGCCGCCAGTCGGTGGACCAGATGGTCGATCAGATCATGGCACTCCCGGAGCGGACGAAAATCCAGCTTCTCGCGCCGGTTGTGCGCGGCCGCAAGGGAAGACACGAAAAGGTGCTCGAACAGGCAAAACGCAGCGGCTATGTCCGCGTGATGATCGACGGCAGCCAGTATGAGCTGTCCGAGGAGATCACGCTGGATAAGAACCTGAAACACAACATTTCCATTATTGTGGACCGTCTTGTAGTCAAACCGGACATTGAGAAACGTCTGACGGATTCCGTCGAGAACGTACTGGATCTGGCGGACGGCCTTCTGGTGGTCGACACGATGGACGGAAATCAGCTCAACTTCAGCCAGAGCTTTTCCTGCCCGGACT
>ERZ773252.2728-NODE-2728-length-14697-cov-6.778855_pt1 | contig 14697 bp, 10 predicted proteins | sample MGYA00580517_ERZ773252 | MGnify/ENA primary metagenome ERZ773252 (study PRJEB29015, sample SAMEA2737766) | human gut metagenome | biome: human gut; feature: human-associated habitat; material: faeces | place: China | collected 2012 ... | reverse complement strand
TGCTTTACAGAGAAGCGGAGATCCTCATTTTTGATGAACCCACAGCGGTTCTGACTCCTCAGGAGATTGACTTTTTATTAGACATTATCCAATCTCTGCGGGATGACGGCAAGACCATCATCTTAATCACACATAAACTGGAAGAGATCAAACGTATTGCAGACAGATGCGCGATCCTGAACCGCGGACGTCTGATGGATGTTATGGACGTGGCAACCACATCCACCAAAGTCATGGCAAACAAAATGGTAGGCCGTGAAGTGAATTTTGAGACAGAAAAAGAACCCGCGAAACCGGGTAAGACGATCCTCGACATACAGCATCTGAACGTCTATAACAAACAGGATTTTCAGGTGGTAAAGGATGTATCTCTCGAGGTGCATTCCGGTGAGATCGTAGCCATTGCAGGTGTAGCCGGCAACGGTCAGGTAGAGATTGCCGATGCTATTGCAGGATTGATCCCGGCACGTTCCGGTAAGATTCTGTTAAACGGCAGAGATATTACGGATCTGTCCATCAGGGAACGTACCACAGAAGGAATTTCCTATATTCCCGAGGACAGACAGAATTATGGACTGGTCATGGATTTTACCCTTTCGGAGAATCTGGCACTGCGTAACTACTACAAAGAGCCTTTCTGTCATAAGGGAGTGCTGGACCAGAAGATTTTTGAAGATAACAGTGAAAAACTGATAGAAAAATACGATATCCGAAGCGGACAGGGTAGCAAGACGGTGGTACGCTCCATGAGCGGCGGTAATCAACAGAAAGCCATCATTGCCAGAGAAGTGGAGCAGGATTCCTCTCTGATGATCTTCGTTCAGCCCACCCGTGGACTGGATATCGGTGCCATAGAGAATATTCACAAACAGATCATTGCGGAGAGAGACAAGGGTAAGGCAATCCTTTTAATATCTCTGGAACTGGATGAGATCATGAACTGTGCGGATACCATCGCCGTTATTTATAACGGAAGCATACAGAAGATCGCCAAAGCCAGTGAGCTGACCACCAATGAAGTGGGCGAGTTCATGATGGGCGTTAAGAACAAGGAGAAGGAGGCATAAGACCATGAAAAAGATGACAAAATTCTGGAATGCAGTAAAGATCCCTCTTCTTGCAATCCTTTGCAGCCTGGTAGTGGGTGGTGTGATCATCGCCGTGACCGGTTCAAATCCTTTCAAGGCTTACTACGCTTTGCTGCAGGGCAGCGGACTGTCACCCAAGTCTTCTTATGCAAGCTATAAGAGCATGCTGACAGACTTTATGAGTTATGTGAACTATTTTACCCCTATGATCTTCGCAGCATTGGCAGTAGCGGTAGCTCTGCGTGCGGGTTTGTTCAATATCGGTGTCTCCGGACAGATGCTGGCAGCCGGGTTCACTGCAAGTATTATTGTGGGCTACAGCAGTTTAAATGCTGTACTGGCAAAGCCACTGGTAGTGATCATCGGTCTGATCGTCGGCGGACTGGTGGGTGGACTGATCGGCTTTTTGAAGTATCGTTTTAATATTAATGAAGTTGTTTCGTCCATTATGTTAAACTATACGTTCCAATACGTGATCAGCTTCTTTATCAATACCTTTTTCGTGGATCCGGTCTCCAGACAGTCAAAGGAGATCTCTGCGGCTTCCAGACTGACGCTGATGGATACCATGGTGGGCAATCTGAAAATGGATATTCCGCTGGGAATTATTCTGGCTCTGCTGACTGTAGTGGCAGTGTGGTTCTTATTAGAGAAGACGAAATTAGGATACGAACTGAAGGCTGTGGGCTATTCCCGCAGTGCTGCAAAATATGCGGGTATTAAAGTCGGCAGAAGCATGGTGCTGTCCATGATGATCTCCGGTGCCCTGGCAGGACTTGCCGGTGTGACCTATTATCTGGGTTATGTGGGTTCTATTCAGCCCAAGGTACTGATCAGCACGGGATTTGATGCTATCGCAGTGTCACTGCTTGGTAACAACAATCCCTTCGGAATCGTATTTTCCACCATGCTGATCACCTTGATCAGTAAAGGTAGTACTTACATGAAATCTGCAGCCGGTGTCGATGCGGAGATCGCATCGGTTATTACCGGAATTATTTTGTTGTTCAGTGCATGTAATGCTTATATCAAATGGAAGATGGAACGAGGCAGAAGAGAGAAAACGAACAAGACAAAGGAGGACAAATAAATGGATATTGTGATCATTGACGGGTTATCCTTTGCATTACCTTTATTTATTATGGCAATTGGCGGTATTTATTGCGAGAAGTCCGGTGTGACTATGTTAGCTGTGGAAGGATTGCAGGGTTTCGGTGCCTTTATCGGAGCATTTGTGGCAGTTGCCATTGCAGGGAATTTCTCCGGAGATTCTCCGGTACCTTTCTACATTGCCATGATCATGGCGGCAGTAGGAGGAAGTATTTTTGCCCTGATCCATGCGCTGCTGTGCCTGAAGTTTAAAGCCAATCAGGTGATCAGTGGTGTCGTAGTCAATATTCTGGCTATGGCATTGACAGCATATTTGACCAAACTACTCAACAGAGTGGTATTCGGTGCCACCTCTGACAAGTTTGTTCTGACCGTATCTTCCAGAATTACCATCCCGGGAATTTCTAAGATTCCGGTACTGGGAGCTGTATTTACCAATCTGTATCCTTTTGAACTGGTGATCGTTGCCGTAGCATTCATTGCATGGTTTGTAATGTACAAGACCCGCTTCGGCATGCATCTGCGCGCCTGCGGTGACAATCCCCATGCGGTGGATGCAGCCGGAAGACAGGTGGGACAGATCCGCCTGGCAGCTATCATGATCTGCGGTGCGTTGTCGGGACTTGGCGGTATCTGCTTTGCATATTCTATTTCCGCGAACTTTTCTTCCAGTATCTATGTAGGTTACGGATATCTGGCCATCGCAGCGCTGATCTTCGGTAACTGGCGAATCCTTCCGACCCTGGGAGCATGCCTGTTATTCGGATTTGCCAGATCCGGCGGCTACCGACTGGTTCAGGTATTACAGATGCCAAGCAGTTATCAGGATCTGGTGATGATCCTGCCGTACGTACTGACACTTTTACTGCTGGTATTCTTTTCCAAACAGAATGGTGCACCGAGAGCTTTGGGGGTAATCTATGACAAGGGAGCAAGATAAATCTGCCGGAATGCAGATATTTACAGAATGCGGTTTTACGTGACTTTGAATAATTACTACAAAAAAGAGAAAGCAGAAGGCTTTCTCTTTTTTAGGTTAAAATATATAAGCTGAAAATGGGACTCGAACCCACGACCCCTTCATTACGAGTGAAGTGCTCTACCAACTGAGCTATTTCAGCGGACTAGGTTATTATATATGTTCTTGGGAATTTTTGCAACTGTAAAATTTATTATTTTAAAAGTTCGTTTCGCAGAACTGTAGATTATGTAGGAGACTGTAAGACGAAGATGCCATCCTGCAGATCTCCGAAGAAAACATTATAATCAGTTGCGATGCTTTTTGCTGCAATGTTCCAGAGACTGGGTCAGCAGATAGAGCAGCATGGCAATGACACATAACAGTAAGATAGAACTGATCACCATATCCAGCTGGAACACCTGCGAACCGTAGATGATGAGATAACCCAGCCCTCGTCTGGCTGCCAGAAATTCTCCGATGATGACACCGACTAAAGACAGACCGATATTGACCTTGGTGGTGCTGAGCAGTGTGGGAACAGATCCCGGGAGGACGACTTTGAAAAAGATATCTCTGCGGTTTCCACCCAAAGTGCGGATCAGAATCTCCTTTTCCGGATCCACCTGGTGAAAGGCAGTGTAAAAGCTGATAATGGAGCCGAAGACTGCCACAGAGATCCCGGCGATGATAATGGTGTTGATGCCGGTGCCCAGCCAGACGATGAACAGGGGAGCCAGGGCAGATTTCGGTAGACTGTTGAGTAGTACCAGGTAAGGCTCTAAAATCTCCGACAGTTTGTCGGAGAACCACAATAGGGTGGCAAGCAGGAGACTGATAACGAACACTAAAAGGAAACTTAATATGGTTTCTAATAAAGTAATGCCGATATGCATCGGAAGGGAGCGCTCGGTCCACAACTGTATCAGACATAGGACGACTCTGCGTGGGCTGGAGAAAAAGAAACTGTCGATCCAGTATGCATCTGCACTGATTTCCCAGAGAATCAGAAAGATTCCCAGGAGAAAGATACGCAGAAAGGCAACCTGTCTATGATGATTTTTGTGCTTGCGAAGATATTGTTCCTGGACCGTCAATGGGTGGTCATTTTGCACATTCTGAGGTTTCATCGGTTAATTCCTCCCAAAGTTGTTTGAAATAATATGGAAATTCCGGGGCGTTTCTGGCGGCGAGTGGAGAACTGTCCGTCAGGGTGAGCTGAATGGGCAATACCGTTTTGATCGTTGCGGGACGGGCAGACAGCACGTAAACTTTATCCGCCAGGCTGATAGCCTCTGACAGATCGTGAGTGACGATGATCATGGTCTTCCCAGCCTTGCGGATCAACTGACAGATATCCGAAGATACCATAAGGCGCGTCTGGTAGTCCAGGGCGCTGAAGGGTTCATCCAGTAACAGCAGCTGGGGATCCAGGGCAAGGGTTCGGATCAGAGCAGCGCGCTGTTTCATGCCGCCGGATAATTCGCAAGGGCGCTTGTTCTTAAATTTTTCCAGCCCGTAATCGGACAAAAGTTGTTCCACATGGGCGATGCGCTCCGGAGTGAGGGCGTGATGGATCTCCAGACCCAACGTAACATTCTGATAGATGGTGCGCCATTCGAAGAGATGGTCATGCTGCAGCATATAGCCGATACGGGGATAATGAAGGGAACCGTCGGGATTATTTACGACAATGGTTCCGGTCTCAGGGGCGAGGAGCCCTGCGATAATGGACAGTAGAGTGGATTTACCACAGCCGCTGGGACCAACGAGTGCCACGAATTCCCCTTCCTCCACGGAGAAGGAGATATCTTTTATGGCACCGGTCTCCCCGGACAGTGTGTGATAGGAGTAACCTATATTTTTAAGTTCGATAAGAGCTCCCATAAAAAGGCATACTTCCTTAACATGAATATTTATAGTTATTGTATGAATTCCAGTGGAAAAAGTGTTTTCTGTAGCGGAAAGTGATGAAATTCACTGTATTGCATTAAAGTGTCGTTTGTGATATGATTAATTGCAATCAATGTCTGTGAGAAATTTTATCTGATAGACTACCAACGTAAAAAGATGGGAGAATGACCATGGCACAGTTATGGGGAGGACGTTTTACGAAACAGACCGATCAGCTGGTATTTGATTTCAATGCGTCCATAACATTTGATAAAAGACTGTTTCACGAAGATGTCACCGGCAGTATCGTACATGCCACCATGTTGGCAAAGCAGGGGATCCTCACCGAAGAGGAGAGGAAGAGTATTGTCGAAGGACTGACTGGGATCTTAGAGGATGTGGATGACGGAACACTGGCAATTGATGAGACCCAGGAAGACATTCATAGTTTCGTGGAGGCTACCCTGATCGACCGGATCGGAGATGCCGGGAAAAAGCTTCACACCGGCAGAAGCCGTAACGACCAGGTGGCACTGGACATGCGTCTCTATACCAGGGCAAGAGTGGCAGAGATTGACGGATTGCTGAAAAAGCTTTTGGAAGCCATTCTTGATACCATGGAGAACAATTTAGATACCTACATGCCGGGCTTCACCCATTTACAGAAGGCACAGCCCATTACCCTGGCGCATCATTACGGTGCCTATTTTGAAATGTTCAAGAGAGACAGACAGCGTCTGACAGATATCTATAAGCGTATGAATTATTGCCCTCTGGGAGCCGGAGCACTGGCAGGCACCACATATCCTTTGGATCGTGAATATACCGCGAGACTTCTTCGCTTTGAAGGTCCGACGTTAAACAGCATTGATTCTGTGGCGGACAGAGATTACCTGATCGAATTCCTTTCCGCACTTTCCACGATCATGATGCATTTAAGCCGTTTCAGCGAAGAGATCATCATCTGGAATTCCAATGAATATCAGTTCGTAGAGCTGGATGATGCTTATTCCACCGGAAGCAGTATCATGCCCCAGAAGAAGAATCCGGATATCGCAGAGCTGGTAAGAGGCAAGACCGGAAGAGTCTATGGTGCTCTGATGGCGTTACTTACTACCATGAAGGGACTGCCCCTGGCTTACAATAAAGACATGCAGGAAGACAAGGAGATGGCATTTGATGCCATGGATACCGCAGCAGACTGCATCACTTTATTCACAGGCATGATTCAGACCATGAAGTTCCGCAAGGACCGCATGGCGAAGAGTGCTATGAACGGATTCACCAATGCCACCGATGCTGCAGATTATCTGGTAGGTAAGGGTGTGCCTTTCCGGGATGCCCACGGTATTATCGGCAGGCTGGTATTGTACTGTATTGAGAAGGATACTTCTATTGATGCTTTAAGCTTAGAGGAACTGCATTCCATCAGTGATAAGTTCGACGAAGATATCTATGATGCCATCTCACTGAAGACCTGTGTGGAGAAGCGCCTGACCATCGGTGCACCGGGTGAGAAAATGATGAAACAGGTCATTGAGAAAAATAAAGAATACCTGAAAAATGATGCCATAGAAGAGTATCAACAGTCTTTGGAAGACAGACTTTCGTAAAATCAGGAAAGAATGTCTTTTCAGATAAAAAGGAAATGCATAGAGCTGAGGAGGAAATGAAAAATGAGTGAAAAAATACGTGTAGGTATCCTGGGTGGAACCGGTATGGTAGGACAGAGATTTATCTCTCTGTTAGAGAACCATCCATGGTTCGAGGTAACGACTATCGCAGCCAGCCCCCGATCCGCAGGCAAGACGTATGAGGATGCAGTGGGTGATCGATGGAAGATGACGACTCCCATGCCTGAAGCTGTGAAAAAGCTGATCGTCATGAATGTCAACGAAGTGGAAAAAGTAGCCGCACAGGTAGACTTCGTATTTAGTGCCGTAGATATGTCCAAGGACGAGATCAAGGCAATCGAAGAAGCTTATGCCAGGACAGAGACCCCTGTAGTATCTAATAACAGTGCCCACAGATGGACTCCCGATGTTCCTATGGTAGTACCCGAGATCAATCCCGAGCATTTCCAGATCATCGAAGCACAGAAGAAGAGATTGGGAACCACCAGAGGATTTATCGCTGTAAAGCCCAATTGCTCCATTCAGAGCTATGCACCGGTACTGACCGCATGGAAAGAATTCGAGCCCTATGAAGTAGTAGCCACTACTTATCAGGCTATCTCCGGTGCCGGCAAGACTTTTAAGGACTGGCCCGAGATGGTAGGCAATATCATTCCTTACATTGGCGGTGAGGAAGAGAAGAGTGAGAAGGAGCCTTTACGTATCTGGGGTAAGATCGAAGGCGACAAGATCGTTCCTGCAACTTCTCCCGTGATCACGTGCCAGTGTATCCGTGTTCCGGTTCTGAACGGACATACTGCAGCCGTATTCGTAAAATTCCGTAAGAAGCCCACTAAGGAACAGCTGATCGAGAAGTTAACTTCTTTCAGCGGAGAACCTCAGAGACTGGGACTTCCCAGCGCACCGAAGCAGTTCATCCAGTATCTGGAGGAGGACAACAGACCTCAGGTAGCTTTGGATGTGGATTTTGAGAATGGTATGGGTATCAGTGTAGGTCGTCTGAGAGAAGATACCGTATATGACTTTAAGTTTGTAGGACTTTCACACAATACATTACGCGGAGCGGCTGGGGGAGCTTTGCTTTGCGCAGAACTTTTGAAAGCACAGGGTTACATCACCAAAAAATAAAGGGTGAGTGGGGTTATGAACGAGTTACACTATCAGCTGGATCTTATGCGCGCAATGAATCAGAAATTAAGCGACAGGGAGAAAATGTACCGCCTTTTGTGCGATACCATGGATTATGCTTATATCTACTATTCTTTTGAAAAAAATTCTGTCACGACGCTTGGAAAATGGGATGATTTTTTCGATTTCCAGATTCGGGACAGACGGGACTTTACTAAGCTTTTAGAGATGGTAGATGAGCCATATGTGCTGCCTCTTAGGGATATGCTGTTTTTGGAGAAGGGAGGACAGGAAACTTCTTCTGTGGAATGCATGCAGAAGGGGAAGAAGACCTGGCTGCAGTTCTCCTGCAGGATATTCTATGAGGACGGCAGACCTGCGGATCAGATCATTGTGGTACAGAATATCACAAAACTGAAGACGCAGAACGAAGAACTTCTCTATATGGCGTATTATGACGGACTTACAGGACTGTACAACCGGAACTATTTTGTACGTCTCCTGACGGAGTTCCTACGGCGCGCGAAAGAAGATAACCGGCTGGTCAGTGTGCTGGTCATCGATATTGACGATTTCCGTAAGGTCAACGACGGACTGGGAATCGTGGCAGGAGACGAACTGGTACAGCAGTTCGGATCTTTCTTAAAGGAATTCAACAGTGACGATGTGATCGTCTGCCATCTGACCAGTGATGTCTACTGCATGGCAATCTATGATCCCTGCGGTGACAGAAGCGTGGAACACATTCATAAGGAGATCGTGAAGCGTACCAGAGAACCTTTTTATCTGGTGGGCGGACAGGTATTGAATATTACTGTAAGCGTAGGCGTTGCGGAATATCCGGAAGCTGCTACATCCGCACTGGAACTGATCAACTGTGCCGAGATCGTTATGTTTAAAGGGAAGTCCATGGGCAAGAACCGGATCCAGTATTTCGATACGCCGATTCTGAATGATTTCCTGAAAAATGTGGAACTGGACAGCAAATTAAAAGAAGCGGTATTTGATCGTAACTTTATTCTGTATTATCAGCCCCAGTACTACGCGGGGAATCAGAAACTGCGCGGAATGGAAGCGTTGATCCGCTGGAAGGACGGCGACGGAAAAATGATCAGCCCGGCGAAGTTCATTCCGATTGCAGAGAAAAACGGCACGATTATCCCTATCGGCAACTGGGTACTGGAGCAGAGCATCCGGACATTTTCCGAATGGAGGAACCGGTACGGCGTTCCGTTTGTATTGTCTGTCAATATCTCCGCACTGCAGTACCAGAAGGAAGACTTCGTGGATTCGCTGTTACATATTATCCGCAAATATGATGTGTCTCCGGAGGAGATCGAACTGGAGATCACAGAGAGCATACTGATCGATGATTTCCAGGCAGTGACTGAGAAAATGCAGCTGTTAAAAGAATATGGCATCCGCATTTCCTTAGATGATTTCGGAACGGGATTTTCCTCCCTGTCTTACTTGAAGAAGCTTCCGATCAATACGCTGAAGATCGATAAATCCTTTACGGATACGCTGCTTACGGATTCCGCTACCAGAATCATTACGGAATCCATTGTCAGTATGGTGAAATCCTTAGGATTTGAATCTATTGCCGAGGGAGTGGAGGAAGAACAGCAGTATAAATATCTGCGTGCCATCGGCTGTGATATCATTCAGGGATATCTGTTCGGAAAACCGCTGTCCCAGGAGGAGATCGAACAGCTATTACAGAAGATATACTGATCAGTTGTTACAGAAAGAATGAGGCTGCCATGTTAACTGGAAGGGAACAGGAAACAGCTTTTTTGGAAAATCATTATAAGAGACCGGGGAGTCAGATACTGGTGGTATATGGACAGAGAGGCGTTGGTAAGACGGCTCTCTTAACCGCTTTTGCGGAAAAAAAGCAGACCATACGATATACCGCTCCCAACTGTTCTTCCAGGGAAATGTGCTATCAGTGGGGACAGGAGCTTAGAGAACAGGGGAAAGAGATTTCACGGTACCCTTCCTGGGAAGAAGTATTACAGTGTGTATCCGGAGAAAAAAGTGATCGCAAAAAAGTTCTGATCATAGAAAATTTTCATTATCTGCTAAAGGGGGATACCTTTTTTTTACAGGAATTGATCCGTTATCTGAAAGAACACAGGGAGCTTTCTCTTCTTGTAATTCTTACGACCTATGCATCCGGATGGGTGGAGAACAGTATGATCTCTAAAATAGGGAACCTGGCATTTTCTGTCAGTGGTTTTCTGAAGGTCAAAGAGCTGCCTTTTTCAGTAATGCGCCGGATTTTCCCAGGTGGGACGCTTCAGAAGAGCATAGAACTCTATGCGGTGTTAGGCGGAATGCCGGGATTATGGAAACTGTTGGAACTGTCAGCTTCTGTGGAGGAGAATCTGACGACGCTTTTTTTAGAAAAAAACAGTTTTCTTCCGGAACTGATGATCAAATGGCTATCGGAAGAACTGCGGGAGACTGCTGTCTACAATACCATCCTTGCCACCATAGCAGATGAGAAGAACGGCAAGCTGAATGCTATGTATGCCCGTACCGGATTCTCCCGGGCGAAGATCAGTGTCTATCTGAAGAATCTGATGGAACTGGAGCTGGTGGAAAAAGTACTGCCCGGAACCTATGAGATCAGCAATTCTTTTATACGGTTTTATTTCCGTTTTCTGTTTCCTCACCAGACTGCCTGGAGAAGAGATAATGGCAGAGCTTTTTATGAAACATATATCCGTGAGGATTACAGTAGCTTTGTGAGAACCGCATACCGGAGAATCTGTCAGGAGATACTGCAGGCAGATTTCCATACGGTGGAACTGAAGAAGGCGGCACAGGGGAGAACATATTTTTTATGCAAAGATACTGCAGGAAAAAAGATCGCAGTGGATTATTCCGGTACGGTATGTTATACTTCGAAAGATTATGACGCACTGCAGACAGCGTTGAAAAGCATCCGGATGGAAACGGATGAGATAATAATATTTTGTGAGAATGGTTATGAAAATGCACTGGCGGAGAAAGTGTCCGCAAAGCTACAGTTTCGCAGCGTGGGTGTGTGATTTATGACAGGAAGACGGTAATACGTGGGTAAAAATTTATTTATTGCAGAGAAACCCAGCGTGGCAAGGGAATTTGCCAACGCTTTAAAATATAATATGCGTTCCAAAGACGGATATCTGGAGTCGGAAGAAGCCATTGTTACCTGGTGTGTGGGACATCTGGTGACCATGAGCTATCCGGAGGTGTACGATGAGAAATTTAAGAGATGGAGCTTCGAGACACTTCCTTTTCTCCCGGCGGAATTCAAATACGAAGTCATTGAAAATGCCAGGAAACAATATACCATCGTGAGTTCCCTGCTAAACAGAGAGGATGTCTCTACCATCTATGTCTGCACTGACTCCGGGCGGGAGGGAGAATATATCTATCGGCTCGTGGAGCAGATGGCGGGCGTGCAGGGCAAAGAACGGAAGCGTGTATGGATCGATTCCCAGACGGAGGAGGAGATCTTACGTGGGATCAGGGAAGCCAAGGATCTCTCAGCGTATGATAATCTGGGGAATGCTGCTTATCTGCGTGCCAAGGAGGATTACCTGATGGGAATCAACTTCTCCAGGGCACTGACTTTGAAATACGGCAAGACTGTAAAGGATTACCTGAAGAGGGACCGTGCGGTGATCTCTGTGGGGCGTGTCATGACCTGCGTCCTGGGCATGATCGTTAACAGAGAACGGGAGATCCGGTCGTTTACCAAGACTCCTTTTTACCGGGTGATCGGCAATTTTAAGCTGCAGGAGAAGCCATTTACCGCAGAGTGGAGAGCCGTGGAGGGTTCAAAATACTATAATTCTCCTGTATTGTATAAGGAGAACGGTTTTAAGAAAAAAGAGGATGCCGAGCGACTGATCGGGGAACTTTCTGCGGAACCTGCGGGACCGGCGACCGTCATCGGCATCGAGAAGAAAAAAGAGAACAAAAATGCGCCGCTTTTATATAATCTGGCAGAGCTGCAGAATGACTGTTCCAAATACTTTAAGATCAGTCCGGACGAGACGCTTAGGATCGTTCAGGAATTATATGAAAAAAAGATGACCACTTACCCCAGAACGGATGCCAGAGTTCTGTCTACGGCAGTGGCAAAGGAAATCCATAAAAATATCGGAGGACTTCGTAATTATGCCCTGGCAGCACCTTTCGCCAAAGAAGTATTAGAGCAGGGCACCTATAAAAATATAGCAAAGACCCGGTATGTGAACGATAAGCAGATCACGGATCACTATGCCATTATCCCTACCGGACAGGGCCTGAACAATCTGGCGGGGCTGGCCCCTACTGCGGCAAAAGTATACGAGGTCATTGTACGTCGGTTTTTAAGTATTTTCTATCCGCCGGCAGTCTATCAGAAGTTCTCACTTACATTGCAAGTAAAGGAAGAAAGCTTTTTTGCCAGCTTCAAGGTGTTGATACAGGAAGGATATCTGAAGGTGACTGATTTCTCCTTCAAAAAGGAGAATACGGCCCCGAAGGAGGACAAAGAGAACGAGAATGAAAGTGCCGATGAAAAATGTGATGCAGAGCTTACCAATCTGCTGACACATCTGAAAAAAGGAGATACCTTATCCGTAGATACCTACGAGATCAAAGAAGGCGAGACTTCTCCACCCAAGCGATATACCTCAGGCAGCATCATCCTGACCATGGAAAATGCGGGACAATTCATAGAAGATGAGGAACTGCGGGCACAGATCAAGGGAAGTGGTATCGGCACCAGCGCTACGAGAGCGGAGATCCTGAAGAAACTGGTGAACATCGAGTATCTGGCACTGAATAAAAAGACCCAGGTACTGACGCCTACCCAGATGGGAGAGATGATCTACGATGTGGTATCGGATTCCATAAGACCGCTTTTGAATCCGGCATTGACAGCCAGCTGGGAAAAAGGACTTACCATGGTGGCAGACGGTGTCATCACACCGGATGATTACATGGGAAAGCTTACGGATTTCGTGGGCAGGAGAACCGTTGCCGTGAGGGGACTGAACAATCAGGGAGTGCTTTGGAGACAGTTCCAGGCTACGGAAGAGTTTTACCAGAAGAAACAAAAGCAATCCAATGCGAAAAATAAAGAATAAAGAAGAGGAGAAACTATTATGGAAAATATTACGATTGAAAATCTGTATGATCTGACAGAGACCATTGCGGCAGAACTGTTCACCGAGGCAGAGTATCCCTGGGAGGTGCTTCCCAGGATCCACGATTTTATTTTGGAACTGGGCAAGAGACTGCCGGAGGAAATCTATGAAAAAAGAGGCGAGGATATCTGGGTGGCTAAAAACGCAAAAGTTGCTCCTACTGCCTGCCTGAACGGACCGCTAATCATTGATGAGGAAGCGGAGATCCGTCACTGCGCATTTGTCCGTGGCAATGCCATTGTGGGAAAGGGTGCGGTAGTCGGCAATTCCACCGAACTGAAGAACGTGGTCCTGTTCAATAAAGTACAGGTGCCGCATTATAATTATGTGGGAGACAGCGTGCTGGGCTTTAAGTCTCATATGGGAGCCGGTTCTATTACTTCTAATGTAAAAAGCGATAAGACACTGGTTGTTGTGAAGAACGGCGAGGAAAAGATCGAGACTGGACTGAAGAAAATGGGAGCCATGTTAGGTGACCATGTGGAAGTAGGCTGCAACAGCGTGCTGAACCCGGGAACTGTCATCGGACGTAATTCCAATGTGTATCCTACCTCTTGCGTCAGAGGTGTGATTCCTGCCGGACATATCTTCAAGAGACCCGGTGAGGTTGTGAAAAAATCTGATATTTAAAAAATTGATCAATATTATCTAATGCATCGATGAAATCAGTTTGACGAATGCCCTTTTATGGTTTATGATATTTATCAGTGCAACGCTTTGACGGATTAAAGCGTCTATGCATTACAGTAAGCGGATCGAAAGATCGGCAGAAAAGAGGGCATTTATTATGAAAAAGAAATTATTATCTGTTGTACTTACCGCAGTAATGGCAGCGACTGTTCTGACAGGCTGTGGCAGCACCGATAACGGAACTGCTTCTACCACAGCAGGTAGCGCAGCACAGACTGAAGCAGCAGCTTCCACAGACGGCAAGGTATATAACATCGGTATCTGCCAGCTGGTAGAGCATGAGGCTCTGGATGCAGCTACCCAGGGATTCCAGGATGCATTAAAAGACAAGCTTGGTGATAATGTAAAATTCGATCTGCAGAATGCACAGGGTGAGCAGACCACCGCAGCTACCATCTGTAATGGTTTTGTATCTGATGGTGTGGATCTGATCCTTGCAAATGCTACGTCTCCTTTACAGAGTGCAGCAGCAGCTACGACCTCGATCCCTATCTTAGGTACTTCCGTAACCGACTATGCTACCGCGTTAGAGATCTCTGACTGGTCCGGTGCTACCGGCAGAAATATTTCCGGTACTTCCGATCTGGCTCCCATTGAAGAGCAGGAAGCTATGTTAAAGGAACTGTTCCCGGACGTAAAGCAGGTTGGTCTGTTATATTGTTCTGCAGAAGCAAACTCACTGTATCAGATCCAGCTGTTTGAGGCTGCTCTGGACAAGGACGGTATTGCTTATAAAGAGTATGCAATCGCTGATACCAATGAAGTACAGTCTGTAACTACTGCAGCGGCAGGAGAGTGCGATGTTCTGTATATTCCTACCGACAACACGCTGGCATCTGTAACCGAGACCGTATACAACGTAGTAGCTCCCGCTAAAGTTCCTGTCATCGCAGGTGAAGAGGGTATCTGCAACGGTTGTGGCGTAGCTACCTTATCCATCAGTTACTATGATCTGGGATATGCTACCGGTGAGATGGCTTACGAGATCCTGGCTGAGGGCGCAG
>ERZ773252.2724-NODE-2724-length-14713-cov-2.957225_pt1 | contig 14713 bp, 12 predicted proteins | sample MGYA00580517_ERZ773252 | MGnify/ENA primary metagenome ERZ773252 (study PRJEB29015, sample SAMEA2737766) | human gut metagenome | biome: human gut; feature: human-associated habitat; material: faeces | place: China | collected 2012 ... | reverse complement strand
AGTTTCCATCTGTTCAATGTCAATCTGCCCCATATCCATAAGCGAATTCCATTTGATATTTGTGTCAGCAGTTCTAAATACTTTAAAACCTATATCAATATAAGTATCAGGATGTTCTTCTTTTATTTTTTGTCCTGCTCTGCGGATACGTTCTTTGCCTATTTCACAAATGGTATCATAACCATTTTTTCTTGCATCACTATTTTTTGCTGTTTTCTCTCTTAACTGTACCATAATAAACTTTCTATTTCCATTATCTTCTAAATTATAATTCATTACCGCATGGGCTGTTGTAGATGCTCCAGAAAAAAAATCTAGTATTACTGCATCTTTATCATCGAAAGTAATCATTCTAAGCATCTTATCAACCAGTTCTAATGGCTTTGGTGTATCAAATGTTGCCCCACCCATTAAACCTTTTAATTTCGATGTTGCTGATGATGTTAAACCCGCATCATCCCACCAAGTTGTTGCAGTTCGTCTAGTGTTTGCGGCCGATGACTTATAATATTTTTGATACAAACTATTTCCCCTTTTTACAACTAAACCATTATCATACTTATCCTGCATAGTCGTCTTTGAAAATCTCCAATAACCATCAATTCCTAAAAAAGTATAAAATGGATTTCCTTTTTTCGCTCCCCCTGGTCCATCAACTGGAACTAATCTGTATGCTCCATTGCCATCATTATCATCATAATCAAATCCTTCTAAAACTGGATCTAATCCAATCATTTTTCTTTTCGCTTCAATAAAGTCTATTCTTTTTGCATAAAAAAGAACTGTATTATGATTAGGCGAAATTATTTTATCATTTGAAACGGATGCTCTGGATTTATGGCATATCAGTGCAATTCTATTATCTGCACCAAAAATTTCATCACATACTTTAGTAATATTAGTCACCTCATTATCATCTATACTAATAAAAATCACGCCATCATCTGATAATAAATCAAATGCCAACTTTAACCTCGGATATATCATATTCAACCAATTTGTATGATATCTATTTTGATAATTTTTATTTATGGTATATCTTTCTCCTAACTCATTTGAATTTTCTTCATTTATGTCAGAAATTTTCTTTGAAACCACAAATGTATCATTATATACAAAATCATTTCCTGTATTATATGGCGGGTCTATATATATCATCTTAATAGCACCATAATAATTCTGACGAATCAATTTCAATACTTCAAGATTATCCCCTTCAATATAAAGATTTTCTGTTGTGTCCACATCTTTACTATCCTCCGGAATAAATTTTAATGTTCTTCCTACCACATCTTCCTGTGCTATCTTTTTTGCATTCTTTTTGCCAGACCATGTAAACTCATATTTTTCACTACCCACCTCTTTAAAATCTCCTAATGCCTCTTTCAAAGCATCGAAATCAACTTCTCCATCTTTTACTGCTTCTGGGAATAACTTTTCTAATTTTCTAACATTATCCCCTACAATATCATTAATCTGCTGCGGCACCTTATCATTACCATTCATAATCTATAACCTCATTTCATTTACACTCTTTATTACATATCTTTTAAATAATATATCATTTTATCAGTAATCAACCTAATTGCATTTTCAATCTGCTCTTTAGCCTTTTGTAACTCGTTATTAATTTCTTCATTTGATTTTTCTGTCACTGACTCGTATATATACTTTTCAAATATCTTGTTCAAATTATCACAATAATCTCCAATAGTCTTTTTATATTTTCCAATATCTATTTCTGTATCTATTGCCTTATCATAGCATTCTAACATATAAAAAGATATGTTATTTTTTATATTCAATGAACTTAGCTCTCTTATTAATAAATTAGCCCTTTCATCTCTTTCTTTCGGATTATGCATATTCAACAAACTATCAAGTTGCCGTGATACCAAAAATATCTCTTGTTCCATTTGAGATAAACATTCAATTTCTTTTCTCATATATTCAATATGTATTTCGATCAATTTTTGCTTGCGATCTCTTTTTTTAGCAAAATATTCTGCAATATAAACACTAAATACAGCCACTAAAACCGGAATTACTGCACCGGTAACTATACTCATTATTTTATCAAAATTCATTTTTACATATCTCTCCTATAATATTTCTCTATCTAGTTTCTTAATATCTTGCTTTATTTCTTTATTGATTTCCATCTTCTCTTTATTAGTAATTGCTCTTTTTAATTTTCCCCTCGCTGCCACCAGTTCCATATATCTTTTACATATCTCAGTTGTTCTGCCAACATCATACCAATAATTTGCATTGAGCAATCTCTCCGTATCGTCATATGCATTCTTATTTACAACCATATATGCTTTATAAAACCATTCTTTATAAAGCTGCAACTTATCAGTTTTGTTCTTTATTCCGATATAATCCATATATGTCAAAAGTCTGTCTCTACTGCTGTCTGGTACACCAAGCATAAATTTATCAGTAATCAGATTTTCTTCAATAATTATCTGCATATCATCATTCTGATTAAGACGCTTAATAGCAAAAGAATAAATTTCGTCCTTTGTATCATACAAGTGTATTACACATAATGGTTTTATTATATTTTGATAAATATTGACAAGATAACTAGCATCTCTTATATTTTCAATTTCGATATCATAAAACTGTATTACTTGGCAACGATAATCTGCATTATTTACAGATGGGATTTCTTCTCCAGTAATTTGATATTCCAGCTTTACAGACTTAATTGTATTTCTTATTCTCTTTCTATCATTCAATTTTAAAGTTTTAGGAATGAAATCCTTTAAATTAATTTCTACATCTGTTTTATATTTTTCAGGCAATTCAAACATAATTCTCCTCCAAACATTTTATAACTTTATTCAACAATAAGAAACGAAATCAGTTCAAAATCATCTGCTGTTTCTTCTGCAAATGCATTATTAAATCCTCCAAAGTCAAACATTAACTGCGTAGCCTTTGTTTCTTCCTCTCCCTTAATAGATATAATCGCCTTATTTAATAAATCAGAATAAAACTGCATATTTTTAACATTATCAGTCCGTATAAAAAATTTATTGAATAATTCTTTAATCGGCTGAGTTTTTCCATAACATAATTTGCGAAACTGCTTAACAACCTCCCTTGCCTGTCCATTACCATAAAGTACTTCTCCACTATTTTTCATATAGATAAGATAATACGGATACAACGAACTGTCTGATTTAGGCTTTTCTTCATCGTTTCTATGTTTAAAACAAAATAAAACACCTGCATATTCTCCATCTGTAACTGAATATACACCTCTTGGTACTTTTTTAATTTCCGGCACTTCATGTATATACTCCGATAATTCATTCAAATATTCATTCATATTTAAGTCTGTAAGAGATATATTGTCATTAGCATCTTCTATATCTATCACTTCTTCTTTCAATCTTTCAAGCTGACGCTTTCTAAAATTAAAATCATTCATCTCCGGTGTAAGAACATCTTCATCTCCGGTTGACACCAAATTTAAAGTAGTCATTTTTCCTTTTACTCGTGCTTCAAGTCCTAAATATTCATTTAGTTCCATATTTGGAAAGAAATTTATCATCTGAATATTTGTGTTTTTGCTGCCTATACGATCAATGCGTCCAAATCTTTGAATCAAAGATACCGGATTCCACTGAATATCAAAATTTATTACAGTATCACAGTCCTGCAAATTCTGACCCTCCGAAATACAATCTGTACCAATCAGCAAATCAATTTGTTCTTCTATCGGAATTTTCTTTTTCATTTTTGACATAGGCGAAAAAGCACACAAAACGGTATTAAAATCATTATCAATTCTCTTATTGTTTGTTACAACTCTCTTTCCAGTAACACAAGCAGTAAACACTCCTAAATTCTTCATTATTTTTGATAAATTTTTATAAAGATAATCTGCCGTATCCGCAAAAGCAGTAAATACAATCACCTTTCTATTTCCTTCATTGTATGGTGTTTCTTTAATCTTTTTTTCCAATATTTCTATAAGATCCTGAAGTTTTTTGTCACGCTTTTCATCAAGAATTTTTCTCGCATTTTTATAAATTTCTGTAATTATACATTTATCACTTGCTAAATCCTCAAGATAATCACCAATCCTCAAATGTTTAACATCTATCTCATATTTTCCCTCTATATATACCTCCTCCGCATATTCATCTTCATAGTCAATATCTTCCTCAGGCACATTACCCTGTCCCCTTAACAAAAGATTCTCCGTTCTCTCGATTTTTTCTAATAATCTGCGAAGTGTTTCCTCAAAGGAATAAACTGAACTTTCCAACCGCTTAAATAAGTTAAATCTGTGAAGAACAATCATGCCATTTGCCTGCGTAGAAAAGTTCATTTCACCGCCATGTTTTCCTTTCAGTGAATATTTTTCAATATATACTTTTTTGTATTTATCTTTAATGTATCTTGTAGGTGTATATACACTTAAAATCAATGCCTCTAACAATTCGTTTGTCTCTTTGAAATGCAGCAACTCTCCTTTTGCATCAATATCACTGTTATATGTATCCGGCTTATTCTTCTCAGGAAATTTTCCTATTCCTTTTTCTCCATAATAACCGGTAATATGTTTTCTACTCCTTGCTATCGTCATCATTTCCAACAATTTATAAAAATCAGAAGGCAGACTATCGAGCAATTCATCTTTTTTATGATAATGTTTTTTCTCCCATGCATTAATATTTGCCGAAGTTCTACGCAAAAGATTTTCCACACTCGCTATTCCCTGTTCTTCAAAAGCACTATCTGTATCTCTTGTAATTATACTAATTTGATTTTTTAAATCTACCAAACTATTATTAACCGGTGTTGCAGACAACATCAATACTTTTGTATTATTATTTCCATGTTTGATAACATCCTGCATAAGTCGTGCATAACGCGTCATTATTAATTGATCATTTTCATCATATCTGTCATTACGGTTACGAAAATTATGACTTTCATCTATAACAACAAGATCATATAAACCCCAATCAAACTTTTTTAAATCCTGCCCGGATTTTGACATTCCTTTGTACCTTGACAAATCTGTGTGAAACATAATCCGGTAATTAAATGTCTCATCTAAATATGAATCTCTATAATCCCCTCTAAACGAATTCCAGTTGTCATACAATTTTGCCGGTGTAAGTACCAACACTCTATTCATTCCAATTTCAAAATACTTAATTATAGCTAAAGCCTCAAATGTTTTGCCTAACCCAACCGAATCTGCAATTATACATCCACCATATTTGTTGAGCTTGCGAATGGCTGATACTACACAATCTTTCTGAAAATCATATAAAGCATTCCATATTTTAGTTTTCTTAAACCTGACACTATCTCTCTCAAATCTTTCAATGCCTACATCAAGCTGATTTCCAAATAATTCATTAAGCGTAAAATAATACAAAAATTCAGGTGTATGCTCTTTATATACATACCGTAAACTGGCAAGTAACTCTTTTTTATAATCAACAGATACTTGTTCATCAAACCATATCTTATTGAATGTCTCCAAAGCACATAAAATTTGTTCCTTATTCTCACTTCCATTTAATACTGTATCAAAATTTATATTATGTAATATGTCTCTGCTGTTGCGTTTTGGCACTTCAAGTGATGATGAGCCCTGAATCATAAAATCATCATCAATAATAAGGACATTTCCTCCAATATGTACTCCATTATTCACCTTGCGTATTTTCACATGATTTTCTATAAAATCATGCATACTTCTTGCTCTTGAAAAATGCTGCAACTTATTTTTTTCTGTTATATCATATGCATTAAATAATATATCGTTTGGATTTATTTCAAACTCATGTGCTATTTCTGATTGATGTGGTAAAAATTTAACATCTCGTATCACAAAATTTATTTCTTTTACATTTTTTAAATTTTTTTCAAGCAAAGAAAAAACTGAAATTGTCAATTTATCATTAACAATGTTCACAACAGCACTTTTTTTATATTGAAGAATATCATTTATTTTTTGTATCATCTGTTCGTTTGAGCTTATGCCATTCATAATGTTTAAATTTACCCCTTATCATGTATAATATTAGTTTAATAAAAATTATAAGCTGATGTAACATTTCTATGCTGCACCAGCTCGCTATTATTCTACTGTCAATGCTACTTAATACCTATTATATCATACTTTTAGAATTTTTTCATCATTTGTTCTAGGTTGTATTATAATTTCACAAACACAAATATTCTCATCCAACTTAATCTCACTAGATTTCCTCACCCATTCACATACCACTTAATCACATTATAATAAGGCTGGTACTCCTCGTCCTGTTCATTCATATACACCAGTTTTATCGTTTCTTTGTCAAGATGCTGCAACTGCTGATATACCGCCCTGCGTGCTTCACGCAATTCATAGTCATTTAAATTTAAAAGGTTTATTGTGTATTCATCCCCTACTATTGTTCCATTTCCATAATATGTAAACTTTTTCTCACACTCCTGTTCTAATGGAGACACAAATTTATCCGAATCATATTTGTTTTCCTTTTTTCTTCCGCAGGTTCTTATTGTATTACAACTTGCCACAAGATTTGAATAATCTAATGAGCGTTTACTCACATATTTCCCCGGATTTCTTGGTTCTATATGCTCATTATGAACATTTTCCTTTTTTATTCTGCCACAACAATATGCACAGATTCCTTTTTGCTCTTTTATAAGTACATCTGTAAGAATTCCTCTGTAATGTGCAAATTCTTCCGAATCATAAGTCTTATCGGGATTTTTTCGTTTAAACTCACTCAAAAACTCTGGTTCTTCAGACTTTTCAATATATATCATATATATCTTCTCCTCTTTAATTCCATCCTTGCCGTAATAACATCCGGATGGTTCTCACTTGTAATTTCAGCAAGTGCATTTATTTTCACTTCTGCCTGCTCAAATAATCTACTGTTTATATCATCATATATCGAGTCTATAAAACTTTTTATTTTTTCATTAATAGAACTTGTATCCATAAACTGTTCTAAAACAGCATTCGCATCATATCCGTTTAACTGTTTATTTTTTTGAATACTAAATTTTCCTTCACTGTTATCTATAAAAAACAGATTATAATTTTCATCAGCTTCACTTAATACAATAGGTGAATGTGTAGTAATAATAAACTGTATATTTGGAAAAGTATCTCTTAATGCAGATAACACTTTTCTCTGCCATGATGGGTGCATATGCAGTTCCACTTCATCAATCAGTACGATTCCCTCTCCAAGCAATGGATTTTCTTTATTTGGATTTGCTAAAGTAAGCCTTCTCGCCAAATCACCAAACAAAGCTAATGTGCATTTTTCCCCATCAGACATTTGAGAAACATTCAAGCTGATATTTGCCTTGTTTATTTTCATTTCCAAACGAGGTTTTCTTACAACACGAAGATTGGAGCAGCCATCTAACATTGACAAAATCGCCTTTCTTACCGCTTGCAGAGAATTATCTTCATATTTTAAATTTCCCGTCTCTATTTTTTGCTCATTTTCATAATCTTCCTGATTTCTATACCACTCAAAAAAAGTCCTAAAGTCTATTTTATTTTCAATCGCCTTTTCAAATGCAGAATATATATCAAAAGTATGGTGTGTTCTGATGCACAAAGGTATATCCAACACAAGACGATTTGTCCCATAATTTGCAAAAATAGGAATATCATTCTGTTCTTCATCACTGATATATTTCTCATGAAATATATCAACAATTTCATTTAAAGCTTTTTTGTTATGTGTTTTTCTTCCGCTACTTCGCACCATATTTTTTGAATATTCAAACTCCGTACCTTCAAATTCAATCGTTGCGTGTATGCTTGTTCCACTTTTTCCATACATAATATCTTCTAATTGAATAGCATAGTTTTGTTTTAATTCTTTTCTGTTTACAACCTGGTTTATAATATTTGCAAACAATAAATTAACAGAACGAAGAATACTTGATTTCCCTGTTCCGTTAATTCCAAAAATAACCGTACTTTTACCGTCAAATTCAATAATTGCATCATCAATAGCTCTAAAATTTGTTAATTTAATCTGTTTTAGTCGCATCAGCCACTTCTCCTATATTATATTTATTCTCAATTGTTTCATATCAAACCTGCAGTTTCTTCGATATATTTTTATATAATTAATTATACCACATATCAAGCGGATATTCGCAATCCGCTTTGCTGCCTGCTCATACATTTAAACACCACTTCCAATAACTTAACAAAATAGTGTCCTTTTCTGTTTATGTTTGTCCGAATAAAATTTTACGCTAACCTAACTCCAATACGGCTTCTGGTCCTTATGCGTAAATCCCTCAAGTTCCCTCTTATACCTCGTAAGCCTTGCTTCATATTCTAACTTTTTCTTTTCGCTAAGCTGCCCTGACTCCCAAAATTCATTTATCCTAGTTTCAAGACAGACAACCGCCTCCTGCGCCGCATCTTTATAATTATTTGCAGCATTAGACTCTATCTGTGCTATTATCTCATCAAGTTCTTTATTAACTTTACCATTCTTAAAAAATCCATACATTTTAAACCTATTCCTTCTTATCCTATTTTCTATAGTATAACAGTACATCCCAAAATACACAATGTTACAACAAAAAATAATAATGCTTACCTACAATGTAACTGACAACGGTTACAGTACACACTTATCAAATCTATAATCGTATTTTCCATTTGCTTTTCTTTACTATCCGTCATACAATCTATATTATATTTGTTTCAAAATGTATTTTGACATATAAATTTTATAAATAATCATAGAAATGGAGATTTTTAATAATGAAAGTGCAGCAAATTCTTATTATAGAGGACGATATAAGTCTTAATAAAGGTCTTTGTCAGGCTCTTAGTTCAGAGGACAGACAGATTTTTTCATGCACCAATCTGCAAGCCGCCAGACAACAGCTTGCCTGTTTTAAGGCTTCACTCATACTGCTTGACATTACACTTCCGGATGGCAGCGGACTTGATTTTCTGGTTGAAGTAAAAACCGATTTTCCTGATATTCCTGTTATCCTGCTTACCGCAAATGATACTGATTTTGATATTGTAAGCGGTCTTGAACTCGGTGCTGATGATTATATAACAAAACCTTTTTCTCTCGCCGTTCTTCGTGCCAGAGTTAATACACAGCTTAGAAAACATCCCATTTGCAATTCCCAGACGGCTAATTCCATTATAACAATAGATAATTTTTCATTTGATTTTGTGCACCTAACTTTTCTTGTTTTAGGCAAGCCTGTTGAATTAAGCAAAACCGAGCAAAAACTTCTTTCTCTCCTCGTTGAGAACCGTGGCAATATCATGACCCGTGATGTCCTTACCGACCGCATATGGACAGATGGCTCTGAATATGTGGATAACAATGCACTTTCCGTTGTTGTCAAAAGGCTCCGTGATAAACTTAACGCTTCGGATTATATACATACCGTCTATGGCATCGGTTATAAATGGGACAAAAAATAAAAAGAAAGTCACTATACCCCAAAATACATAAAAAATATCAAAGCATACTCCAAACGAAAGGATTTTTATGACTAAAGATTTCATTATATTTATTCAGTTTATAATTATTATAATATGTATAAGTTCCATACTCCTAAACCGTTATAAAACAGATAAACTTCTCACTTCTCTCGAAAATATGATTGACTCAGCTTTAAAGGGAAGCTTTACTGAAAAGGTTTTTGATGAGAGCCGCCTGTCAGCACTTGAGACAAAATTTGCACAATACCTCTCAGGTCAGACCTGCTCTACCCAAAATATAATGCACGAAAAAGACAGCATTAAAACTCTTATCGCTGATATTTCACATCAGACAAAAACACCTGTCGCAAACATTCTTCTCTACTGTGAATTACTTTTAGAAGATGAACTCTCAGAAAACTCAAAAAATAATCTTATGGCACTTTATTCCCAGACTAAAAAACTCCGTTTTCTGATAGAGTCTCTCATAAAACTTTCACGGCTTGAAACAGGTATCATTTCCCTATATCCAAAGAAGCAGGAAATCCAGCCGTTACTTGATAAGATATTTATACAATACAACCAGAAAGCCGATTCAAAAGATTTGCATCTTAATACCGTCAAAACTGATGCAACGGCAGTGTTTGATGAAAAATGGACACTTGAGGCTCTTTGCAATATAGTTGACAATGCTATCAAGTACACCGTGACAGGTGGCATTTCCATAAATGTAATAGTCTATGAATTTTTTGTCAGAATTGATATTTCAGACACAGGCATTGGTATATCAGATAATGAGCACGAAAAAGTTTTTTCAAGATTTTACCGCTCCGAAAAAGTAAACACTACAGAAGGTGTCGGAATAGGACTCTATCTTGCAAGAAAGATAATTACAGGCGAAAATGGTTATATCAAAGTTTCTTCTTTACCGGAACACGGCTCAACTTTTTCCGTATTTCTTTCAAAACTGTAAGATTTCATATTGTGTTCTGAAAGATTTTGGAAAGTTTTATATGCCATACTATTATAGTAAAATCTTACAGATATTTTTTCAGAACGGAGGTCATTATGACAATACTAAAAACAGAAAATCTTACAAAAATCTATGGCTCAGGTGACAATGCCGTACACGCATTACAAAATGTAAACCTTGCCATCGAAAACGGTGAATTTGCCGCAGTCGTCGGAACATCAGGCAGCGGTAAATCTACACTTCTCCATATGCTCGGCGGTCTTGACAAGCCCACTTCCGGCAAGGTGTTTGTGGATGGAAATGATATTTCTTCATTAAAAGACGAACCGCTCACCATATTTCGCAGAAGAAAAATAGGATTTATTTTTCAGGCTTACAACCTTGTCCCAGTCTTAAATCTGTATGAAAATATCGTACTGCCGCTCGAACTTGACGGAAGAAAGATAGATAAGGATTTTGTAGCACAGATAACCGATACCTTAGGACTTTCAAAAAGACTTAATGCACTGCCAAACCAGCTTTCAGGCGGTCAGCAGCAGCGTGTTGCCATCGCAAGAGCTTTAGCATCCGCTCCGGCGATAATACTTGCAGATGAACCTACCGGCAACCTCGACTCAAAAACAAGTCAGGATGTATTAAGCCTGTTAAAAGTTTCATGCAAAAAATTTTCACAGACAATGGTAATGATAACCCACAACGAAGAAATAGCACAGACAGCAGACCGTATAATCCATATTGAAGACGGCCATGTAATAACTAAAGATTAGGAGGACAAACTCATGAATGTAAAAAATAAAAAATGTATCTTCCGTTTGAGTTACCGTTCTCTGCGTGCTGCAAAAAAGAGAAATATAATAGCTGTTATCGCAATAATACTTACCACTATCCTGTTTACATCACTTTTCACGATAGCACTTTCACTAAATGACAGTTATCAAACTTACTCATTCCGTCAGATTGGTGGTTATTCACACGGGACATTTAAAGATGTAACTGACGAACAGGCAGACAAACTTATCACACACTCAAAAATAAAAGCTTATGGTAAACGAAATTGCATTGGTTCTATAAAGTCAGATTATTTCGGACAGATTTCAGGAGAAGTAAGTTATATGGATGAAAACTGCTCAAAATGGAGTTATGCAACACCAACAACAGGCAGAAATCCGGAAAACTCCGATGAAATAGCAATGGATACCACGGCTTTAAAACTCCTCGGTGCCAAAGCAAAACTTGGAACAAAGATAAAACTTACCTATACAGTAAGTGACAATAAAAGTAAAACATTTGAAAAAACGGACTATTTCAAACTTACAGGTTATTACAACTATAATAGTTTAATGCCGGTTCATTATATCAATGTTTCAAAAAAATATACTGAAAACATTATCAAAGAAGCAAAAAACAACAGACTTGATGATTTTCGGACAGACTTAAATGTGATGCTTAAATCAAGCCACAATATCGAAAAACAGATGAAGCAGATTGATAAAGACTTCGGGTATGACTGGCAGACACGAGACGAAAAAAACAGTGTTCGTATCGGTGTAAACTGGGGCTACACCTCTGAAAAAGTTGCAGAAAACACAGACACCGTAACGCTTGTCGGAATGGTGGCTTTCCTTATACTTGTCATATTTACCGGATACCTTATTATCTACAATATTTTTCAGATTTCAGTAACAAATGACATACATTTTTACGGTCTTATAAAGACAATCGGTGTCACTCCACATCAGCTTCGCATGATAATCTATATCCAGGCAATGCTTCTTTGTGCAATAGGTATTCCGATTGGACTGTTTATAGGATATTTCAGCGGTGTTACTCTGTTTCCTGCCATAATCTCACAGACTACGCTTGGTACAGAAAGCACCTCTATAAGCATATCCCCGCTTATTTTTGTAATATCAATACTTTTTTCACTATTAACCGTACTTATGTCATGTCTACGTCCGGGATTTATCGCCTCTAAGATTTCCCCTGTTGAAGCGGTAAAATATACAGACAATTCAAACACAAAAAAGAAGAAAAAACATACCCGAGGTGCAAAAGTTTACCAGATGGCATTTACAAATCTTGGCAGAAACAAGCTAAGCACTTTCCTTGTTGTCATATCACTTTCACTCTCCGTAGTGCTTCTAAATACATTATTTTTCTTTGTAAATGGAATTGATATGAACAGATTTGTTTCACGGCGTGTATGCTCTGATTTCATTATAAGTACAAAAAGCTATTTCCGATGTGAAATTGACGGTGAACACTGTATCTCAGACAAGGATATTCACAGTATCACTGCAAATACAGATAACAGATTAACCGGCTGTGGATATTTTCTGCCTTACGCTGATGTAGCAGGATGGGTTGACAAAAAGACCTATATAAATATGTGCAAAGGCACTTTCAGCCAAAAAGATTTACAGTAAAACCTAAATTCAATAAGAAAAAAGGGAGATAAAGTTGCATCCGATCCACTTATTGAGGGAATTGATATAAAACTTTTAAATAAAATTAAAGTCTTTTCCGGCAGCCTTTCTCCACTTAAAGACAAAAAACAGCACAATATAGCTATAAGTGTAATGACTGATGATTACGGCAATCCGCAAAACATGGGAATATACCCAAAAGTCGGCGATAAGTTCACAATGTCATATATTGATGATGCTTATTTTATTGATAATCGGACAGGCAAAAAAGTCACCGATGACACACCCGAAAAATATATGGAATACTATATAGCCAAAGAACATGAAGTCACATATACGGTATGTGCACTTGTGGAAGTTCCATTTTCAATGGGATTTCGATACGGTTCCGAAACCGGATATAATGTGGTAATGTCAACCGACAACCTGAAAAATGACAGCAGGCAAAAAATTTCACCATTATTTTATATCTTAGACTCTAAAAACAAAAAAGCTGAGATACAGACTGCGAACTACCTTAAAAATGTAATTTCCGCCCCTTCATCTTCACTTTCCTTTGAAAGTAAAGCTAAGGTCTGTCAGGAATTTGACAGTTTTAAAAATATGTTTATATTGCTTGGCGGTCTGCTGTGTACTGTTATAGGTGTTATCGGAATCCTTAACTTTGTCAATGCCGTGCTAACCGGAATTATGTCGAGAAAACATGAATTTGCAATGCTTAAATCCATAGGTATGACAAACAGCCAGCTTCGCAGGATGCTTATATATGAAAGTTTATTTTATACCGTAAGCTCATCCGTCGTATCACTCATTACTTCAATAATATTTGTCGTGCTCACCAAAAAACCTTTTGAAAATATTTTCTGGTTCTTCAGCGGACATTTTGTAATACTACCAGTATTGATTGTCGCTCCGGCATTTATCATACTTAGCTGTATTATCCCGATGTTGATGTATGGAAATACTGAAAAACAAAGTGTTGTAGATACTTTAAGAGATTTTGTGTAAAGTGTTTATATAATTAGGAATAATTGTATTTTTATCATCTAAAGGTACCGACAGAATTATAATTTTCACTATGCTCTATTCTAAGTAATAAGTGGCTGCTGTTTGATTATATGCTAAGAATGGGGCATAGTGTTTTTTATTTACATAATAATATTTTTTTATTAAATATATTTTGTATAATCAAAAAACTTAACAATATTAATCAATCTGTTCCAATCAGCACTTTGTTTTCCTGCTCTTGCGATTATTTTGGTTGTACCTGCCGAAATTCCTTTTACTATACCATTTTCAACCGTCGCTATAGAAGTATCTTCGCTCATCCATTCCACTGTTTTATCCTCTGTCGTATTTAATGGTAAAACAGTACTCTGTAATGTCGCTATATCTCCCGTATCGATACTCAATATATTTTTGTCTAAGGTAATACTTGTTATTGGTATTACTTTTGATTTAATCTTTATTTTGCACGAATAACTCTTTTTCTTAACTTTAGCAGTTATTTTTACATTACCTTCTTTTTTTGCTTTTACAATTCCTGTTGAAGATACACTTGCAACTTTTTTATTAGATGAATACCATTTTATTTTCTTTTTTGTACCACTAATTTTTAATTTCAAGGTATCTCCTACGGTAACAGTTGCCACTTTCTTATTAAGCTTAACTTTTCCAGCTGCAAATACATTTTCATTCATTATACAAGAAAAGATAACTATAAAACTCAATAAAACTGATATAACTATTTTCTTTCTGTTTTTCATAAGCATAAACTCCTATTCTGATTTGTTTTAGATTTTCCTGCAGTTTTATCCTTGT
>ERZ773252.2717-NODE-2717-length-14733-cov-3.351001_pt1 | contig 14733 bp, 5 predicted proteins | sample MGYA00580517_ERZ773252 | MGnify/ENA primary metagenome ERZ773252 (study PRJEB29015, sample SAMEA2737766) | human gut metagenome | biome: human gut; feature: human-associated habitat; material: faeces | place: China | collected 2012 ... | reverse complement strand
ACATCTACATCAATCTGGATAATCTTTGCATTCTGTGCAAATTTCTGTGCATTTCCGGTTACACGGTCACTGAATCTTGCTCCGATTACAATCAGAAGATCACACTCACTGACACCGTAATTGGAGGTTTTTGTTCCATGCATTCCAAGCATTCCTGTATATAACGGGTCTGTTCCAGGAAATGCTCCCTTTCCCATAAGAGAATCTGTTACCGGTGCATCCACTTTTTTTGCAAATGTATAAAGTTCTTCGCTGGCTCCGGATAAAATTGCTCCTCCACCAACGAAGATATAAGGCTTCTTTGCCTCCTTTATCATCTCTACTGCTGTATCAAGCTGTGTTTCACAGATATTCTGTGATGGCTCTACAGCTACAGGCTTTTCTTTTACATACTCTGCCTTATTTGCAGTGACATCTTTCGGAATATCAATCAGAACCGGACCCGGACGGCCTTTTTTCGCAATGGCAAATGCCTTACGGATCGTCGCTGCCAGATTATTTACATCCTTTACAATAAAGTTATGCTTTGTAATTGGTAACGTAATTCCTGTAATATCAATCTCCTGGAAACTGTCTTTTCCAAGGAGGGAAACTCCTACATTACATGTGATTGCAACAATCGGAATGGAATCCATATATGCCGTAGCAATCCCTGTTACAAGATTCGTAGCTCCCGGTCCACTCGTTGCAAGACACACACCAACTTTACCCGTTGCTCTCGCATATCCGTCTGCTGCATGCGCTGCTCCCTGTTCGTGGGAAGTCAGGATATGCTTGATTTCATTCTGATGTTTATATAATTCATCGTACACATTTAAAATTGCTCCGCCAGGATACCCAAATACAGTATCCACGCCTTGCTCTTTCAAACATTCGATTACGATTTCTGATCCTGTCAACTGCATACTTTATAACTCCTGTTCTATCATTATTTAGCTTTCGGTACTTCCAGGATTGCTCCCCGGTTTCCGGATGTAACCATAGCTGCATATCTTGCAAGGTATCCAGTTGTAACCTTCGGCTCTCTTGGCTGCCATTTTTCTTTTCTCTTAGCCAGTTCTTCATCAGATACATCTAACTCAAGCTTCATGTTCGGGATATCAATCTTAATGATGTCTCCTTCTTCTACAAGTGCGATTGGTCCGCCAACTGCAGCCTCTGGTGAAACATGTCCAATAGATGCTCCTCTGGAAGCTCCACTGAAACGTCCGTCTGTGATCAGAGCAACGCTGGAACCAAGTCCCATTCCTGCGATTGCAGAAGTCGGGTTCAGCATCTCTCTCATACCAGGACCGCCCTTTGGTCCTTCATAACGGATAACAACAACATCACCGTGGTTGATCTTGCCGCCTTTGATTGCTGTGATTGCATCTTCCTCACATTCGAAGACTCTTGCCGGTCCTTCATGTACAAGCATTTCATCTACTACTGCAGAACGCTTTACAACACTTCCGTCCGGTGCAAGATTTCCTTTTAATACTGCAAGTCCGCCTGTCTGGCTGTACGGATTGTCGATTGGACGGATAACCTCTGGATCTTTGTTCTGCACTCCTTCAATGTTCTCGCCTACTGTCTTACCTGTAACTGTCATGCAGTCTGTATGAAGCAGTCCTTTTTTGTTCAGTTCAGCCATAACCGCATAGACACCACCTGCCTCATTGAGATCCTCCATATAAGTCGGACCTGCCGGCGCAAGGTGGCAAAGGTTTGGAGTCTTTTCACTGATTCCATTTGCGAAATCAATCTCAAAATCCATACCAATCTCATGTGCGATTGCCGGAAGGTGAAGCATACTGTTTGTAGAACATCCAAGTGCCATATCAACCGTCAATGCATTCAAGATTGCATCCTCTGTCATAATATCTCTTGGACGGATATTTTTCTCCAATAATTCCATAACCTTCATACCTGCATGTTTTGCAAGACGAATTCTCTCAGAATATACAGCCGGGATTGTTCCGTTTCCACGAAGTCCCATTCCAAGCACTTCAGTCAGACAGTTCATACTGTTGGCTGTATACATACCAGAACAAGATCCGCATGTTGGACATACTTTGTTCTCAAATTCGCACAGATCTTCATCAGAAAGTGTTCCTGCTGCATTCGCTCCAACAGCCTCGAACATGCTGGAAAGACTTCTCTTCTGGCCTTTTACATGTCCTGCCAGCATCGGTCCTCCACTGACAAAGATTGTCGGAATATTAATTCTGGCTGCTGCCATCAGAAGTCCCGGTACGTTCTTATCGCAGTTCGGAACCATAACAAGTGCATCGAACTGATGCGCCATTGCCATAGCCTCTGTAGAGTCTGCAATCAGATCTCTTGTTACAAGAGAATACTTCATTCCAATATGTCCCATCGCAATTCCATCACAGACTGCGATTGCCGGAAATACAACTGGTGTTCCACCAGCCATTGCAACACCCTGTTTTACTGCATTTACGATCTTATCCAAATTCATATGTCCTGAAAAGCTTTCATTATAAGAACTTACAATACCAACTAATGGTCTGTCCATCTCTTCCTGTGTCATTCCCAGTGCATTAAAAAGGGAACGATGTGGTGCCTGCTGTTTTCCTTTTGTTACTGTATCACTTCTCATGTTTTTGTTCTCCTTTTTGTATTATTCTTTCATACCACACTTTATTCTATATATTTGCTGCGATTTCATCACCCATCCGGGCTGTTCCGATCTGAGTCTTTCCTTCAGACATGATATCAATGGTACGATATCCATCTTTTAATACTTTTGCCACAGATGCCTCAATTGCGTCTGCTTCTTTGTCAAGGTCAAAACTAAATCTTAACATCATTGCTGCAGAAAGAATTGTTGCAATTGGATTTGCAATTCCCTGTCCTGCAATATCCGGTGCAGATCCGCCGCTTGGCTCATAAAGACCAAATTTTGTCTCGTTCAGGCTTGCGCTTGCAAGCATTCCGATGGATCCTGTGATCATACTTGCCTCGTCAGAAAGAATATCTCCGAACATGTTCTCTGTCAGGATAACATCGAACTGTTTCGGGTCTTTTACCAACTGCATTGCACAGTTATCTACAAGCATGTGCTCCAAAGTTACTTCCGGGTAATCCTTTGCAACTTCTTCCACTACTTTTCTCCAGAGTCTGGAAGAATCCAGAACATTTGCTTTATCTACACTTGTAACTTTCTTTCTGCGCTTCATTGCAATGTCAAATGCTCTCTTTGCAATTCTGCGGATTTCATTCTCATTATATGTAAGACTGTCAAATGCAGTCATCACTCCGTCGACTTCTTCTGTCTTTCTCTCTCCAAAGTAAAGTCCACCGGTAAGCTCTCTCATGATCATCAGATCAAATCCGCCTTCTGTGATCTCTTCTTTTAACGGACATGCTCCTTTCAATTCATCGTAAAGAATTGCCGGTCTTAAGTTTGCAAAAAGATTCAACTCTTTACGGATACGGAGAAGTCCTGCCTCCGGTCTTTTAGATGGCTCTAATTTATACCATGGTGATGTACTTGTGTTTCCACCGATAGATCCCATCAGAACTGCATCGCAGGATTTTGCCTCTGCTACTGTCTCATCTGTAAGAGGAACACCATGCACATCGATGGAAGCTCCACCCATCAGTAACTGTCTGTACTCTATATTATGACCGTAACGCTTAGCTACTTTATCTAATACTTTCATCGCCTCTGTTACGATTTCCGGGCCAATTCCGTCCCCTTTGATCACGCCAATTTTTAAATTCATATGTATCTTCCTTCCTAGACTAGTACTGCAAAAAAATCTATGCTTTTTATATTAGCCTATTTTTTAACAGATTTCAATACTTTAATACACTAAAACCACAAAAAGAGAAAAAAAATTCCGAACAGACATATTATCTCTACCTGTTCGGAATTCTGTACAAAATTAACCACTTAATTTGTAAAATTATTTTCTTCTTTTTCTCATCATAAGTGTAACGACTGTTGCAGCTCCTGCTACAAGAAGAGTTACAAGATAAAGAGCGTAGTTTGCTGTGTCAGCAGTCTTAGGCGCTTTTTTCGCATTATCTGTTGTATCAGACACTTTTTTGATGGTAGGTGTGTTTGTATTGTTTTTATTATTATCTACAATTGCACCTTTGTTGTCATCTTTATTGTTATCATCTTTACCACTATTACCCGGATCCTCACCTGGATTTGGTTTTGGTTCTGGATTTGGTTCTGGATTTGGTTTTGGTTCTGGATTTGGTTTTGGTTCTGGATTTGGTTTATCCGGTGTCTCAGCTGCTTTTATCACAACAATTCCATAAGCAATAATCGGGTAATACTCATCGCTTCCTGGATAAGTGGCAGCGACATAATAATATCCTTCTTCTGTTGGAGCCTCTGATGATGCATAATATGTATCATCTGCTAATACACCTACATAAAACATATCTGCTTCTGCAACCTTGCTATTGCCAATAGTAGCATAAACTCCTGCAGAAAGTCCATGTGGCTTACCGTCATAAGTCACTTCCTGTACCGGACTTCCGTTGAACTTGATGTATGTACTCTTTGTAGCATCTGCATATACACCACTGTTCTGAAGCTCTGCTGCCTTTTCTTTTAATGTAGCAATCACTTTACTGTTCAATCCTGAGTCTTCAATGTTATAGCCTGAGACAGATGGAATTGACACACTGGAAAGCGAATTGCTGATATTCTTATCAGTAGCAAATGTGCTTACAGATGTCATTCCCACTGTAAGTGTTGTTGCAAGTGAAAGCACAAGTACTTTCATTAATTTCTTTTTCACTTTTGGTTCCCCCTATTATTATATTATCCTTAGCATATATCCCTAATCATCTAGTACTATATTAAATAATTCCATTATTTTTTTTTTTTTCAACTGTTTTATTCTATTTTTTAAATTATTCATTTTTTTCAAGTTTTTCATTTTTTAAAGTTTTTGATTTAAAATATTATATATCAGATATGAACACTTCACAAGAAAATTTTCAAAGCATTCTTGCGTACGCAGTAAGAAGACATGACCTTTCGGCCATGTCTTCTTAAAATCAATAAAGTATTTTATTTTTTGATAAATGCTTCTTTCTTCGCAGATGCAGGTGTCGGAAGTTCCGGATTTTCTGTTCCCTTTGGAACAAGTTTAATCTGAAGTGCTTCCAAACGATAAGCATAGCCTTCTGTTCCTGATTTTTCTCCGTTCTTAGCCCATCCAAGCCATCCGAAGTTTTCAGCATGTACTCTGTAATATACATCGTATTTCTCAGCAATATCTCCTGAAAGTTTAATCTGAATTGCCTCTAATCTAAGACTCTTTCCAGTTGTACCTGATAATTCTCCGGTCTTCTTCCAGCTCTTCTCCCATCCGATATTCTCGATATGGGATTTATATTCGATTTTTCCCTCAGAAGCCATTGTTGATGGAAGTTTAATACGGATAGACTCCATACGTTTTGCCTGTCCACTTGTTCCTGCCATTGCTCCATCATATACATAATCTTGTGTTCCAATATCCTGTACATGTGTCTGGTAACCAACAAGTCTTGCTTCCATAGCCTTATCTGTAGAGCCTACATTTTTAGGTGGTTTTTCACCCTTCGGAACTAACTTAATCCTAATTGCTTCCAGTCGGTAAGCGTATCCTGCTGTTCCGGCCTGTTCACCGTTCTTAGCCCATCCGAGCCATCCAACATTCTGAGCATGTACACAATAGTAGATATCATAGTTATCAGCGACTTTACCTGACAGTTTTATTTGGATTGCTTCCAGACGTTTTGCCTTTCCGCTTGTTCCCGAAAGAGCTCCATCTTCTGCCCATTTGCTTTCCCATCCAATATCCTGGATATGTGTACGATATTGAACAGATCCTGATACACCGTCTGGTAATTTAATCTTAATAGCTTCTAATCGTTTACATTCACCAACTGTTCCGGAATCCATTCCATCTTTCTTCCACTTACTCAGGTCAGCCTCATCTTTCGCGTCTACTTCCCATCCATAATCTTGACGGTGAACTTCGTAGTAGATAGAAAGTTTTGTCTTCTTTTCAGCTGTTGCTGTAAATTCTTTACCACTTTCATCTGTATATGTGGCTTTTGCTTTGTAAGTAACCTGACCATCTTTTTCTTCTTTTGTTACAGTTGCATCTACTTCATGGGAATCTTTACAACGGCTGCATACAAATGTTGCTTTTGCTGTATATCCATTCTCTTTGTCAGCTGTCCATTTCCATCCATCTTTCTCGGAAACTTTGTAATCATGGCCAAGTGCCGGTACATCTGCAGACTTGCTGTCTTCATATGTTTTACCATCAAATTCTACACTTGCTTTATAAGTAACTTTTCCTGGTTCTGTACAACTTGCACTTTCTGGCTTTTCTTCTACTTTAGCCTCAACAGTCTTCGCATGATCTTTATTAACATCATTTGCACATGTAAAGGTTGCTGTTGCACTCTTATTATCATCTGCCCAATTCCATTTAGGTTCACCATATTTATGGCCCAGTTTCTCAAGTTTTACTTCATTCTTTCTTGTAAGAGTACCGATTGTTGCACTTCCATCTGCATTCTTCACTTCTACAGTTGCAATCCAGACCTCTACTCCGTCCTCTTCACAAGTTGCTGCTTTGCTCTGTGAATCGTCTTTCGCAACTACTGGCGTTCCAATCTGTTCAGCTTTTGGCTCATTTCCGCAAACGTCACATTTTACATCTGTTACAGTGACATCATACTTGCCATCTGCATTTTTTTCATCAGACCATTTAAATGTTCCAGCATAAGTATGCTGTCCTTTTTTACCTGGAACAGTTGCTGTTGCTGTGTATTTCACACCAGCATCTGTCTTGCCAGCTTTGGTATAAATGGTTGTTGCTCCATTTTCATCTTCACAACTCCCAACAGTTGTTGTCTTTTTCGGATCAACATCTACGGTTGCTTTTGCATCTAATGTCTTCTCAATGGAATCATAATTTGCTTTGTTACCAGCATCTGTATCTTTGCTAAGCAGACAATCCAATTTGTCTTTCTTTGCGTAGCAGGAATCACATTTCAGATTCTGGAATGTAATCTGAGTATGATCACCACTCAGTGTAGCGTCCGTTGCTGTATAAGCATGACCCTCTTTTGCATCCTCAGCTGCTGCATTATATTTTGCAAGGCGTTCAGCGTAATCATCCTCTGTACCCATAATTTCACTTAATTTTGATTTTACAGGCATTGTAATACAATCTCCGCACTCCGGGCATACATAGTTGACACCAGTATTATTGCTTCCGTCCTTTGCTGTTGTATAATATACTTCATTGAACTCAATATAATGATGTTCATGAGCAGTACCTTCCTGAGTCTTACGTGTTCCTGCTTCAATCAATCCACAATCTTTGCAACGACTTTCTGTGAATGCGTCACGACCACATGTTGCAGCTACAGATTTTGTTTTAAAATTATGAGAGCTTCCAGTCAGATCACTCATCTGTGTTGTCTCTACAAAGTTTGCAGACCACATAAACTCATCGTTATCATTGGTCGGATTTCCCATCATACTCTGCAATTTAATGTAGTTTGTATAATTTGGGTTATAATCCGTCTCTTCAAATGCATATCCTGGACTGCTATGATCTGTGATGCTGCTCTTTCCGGAAATGAATCCAAGGTTTGTTGCGATAGAAACATATAATGTTCCATCTTCTTTGATTGTTACTCCTGCAATTGGATGATTTTCTACTGTAAATGTATCTTTGCTTTCATCTTTCGTTACTGTAAATGCCATACCACCAAACAGCTTTGAAAAATCACGTGTTGCAGATACTGTATTGTATTCTTTTACGGTTGCAGTTTCTCCAGTCTTAAGATCATATGACATCAGATCATTAGACACATTGAAGTAAAGCTTACCATCATAATAAGCTGCTGTCAGTCCAAGAGAAGGATAGATTTTCTGCTCAGCTTTGAACTGCTCATACAATTTTGTAAGCGTCTCATCCTTCTGCATCTTTCCATCTTTTAAAACTGTGACAACGTTTTTGGAATTGTTCTTTTCGTCTTTTTCTGTATCCGTAAAGTTAATCAATACTTCATAGTCACTGTCTCCGTCTTTTCCGTCTGTATCTGTAATCTTATGGCGAACTAACTTGTACTCTGTTGATTTTGTACTGCTGCTACTGCTTGAACCTGAGCTTGAATTTTGGTTCATGCTTTTTGCACGTTCGAACAAGTCTGTAGAATCATACAAATAGTACATATACGTTCCATCAGAGTATACATTACTTGCCGCACGGGACATCCATGCTTTCTCATAATGAGTATCTGTTGCCACATTCTCATAAAGACTCTTCAGTTCTTTGAAGTTCCCCTTGTACAAACTTCTTGCACTTGTATCACTGAACAGGAAGAATGCATGGTTCATATCTCCGTCTGTCTCAACACGGTCACGGCTCATAACCTCTGTATATACATCCGTGTAGCATGGGTCTACATAATACCATTTTCCACCAATTTTTACTGCATTCCAATAATGATCGGATTCAAAATTATCCTCAGATTTACCATACATGGTAACCTGTGACTTGAAAGAAATTCTTACAAGGTCCACTGTATATCCGGCATTAATATCAATATTTTCATTAGCATCGTAGTACAATTCTTTTGCTGTTTTCCAGTTGCCGCTGTCATATCCTGCATTTTTATCCTTCAGATATACACCTTTATCCAGACACTGTACCAGATATGTATAAGCTTTGGAATATCCCAGACATACAGATTTTCCGAATCCAAGTGCACCAAACTGTGAACCTTCCCAGTAGTTTATAACACCATTGGACATCCCAGTTGCTGCCTGCTCAGAATAAATCGGAATTGCATCTTTAATACTCACATCCGGTTTTTCATCACCATCAAGATCGACCGTCTTATCATCGCTCTGCATCTGCTGTTCTACCAGATCATCCACTGTCATCTTTACCCCTGGTGCATTTACCGGATCAACTTCCACACCATCAGTTCTAGCAGTTTCCATAAATTCATCTGCCTGCTCTTTTAAGCTGTCTGCTGCATCTGGAAGATTCGTTTTTACAAATGCTTCTGGATTATTCTCGATATCCGTCTTATTTGCTTCCACATATGCTTTGGCATCTTCTTCTGATTGTCCTCCGGCTACACGAACCTGTACAATTGCTTGCTTATAAAAACTTCCAAGCAGATTTTTCTCAACTGCAGCCTGAATCTGAGTGTGGAAGTTCTTCTCAATCTGAGGTTTGTAATCTGCATAAATTGCGTTATAAACGTCATCCTGATGATCCACTTTTTCTACATTGTTCTCATCTTTTGGCCACATCGGCTTATCCGCATCTGCTTTACCACTATTCATGATATAAGCCATGTCGAATGTATTATGATGTGCAAGCCAGTCATTAATAACAAGTAGTTTCTGTGCATCCGTCGCGGCTTTAGAATCTTCAACCGCTTTCAGGACTTCATCTCTGGCCTTTTCTACTTTTTCACCGTAATGTTCAACTCCAAATCGATCTCCATAGATAAATGTAGTAATCATACCAGTCAGATCATCGTATGATACTTTTCCGTCTCTGACATCCTGAACAGACTTGCCATCCAGCGCCAACATCTCTCCCAAAGCTCCGAGTCCATCTTTACCATTGTCATTAAAATTCAGGAAAAATGGATTCTGAACTCCAAGCACATTGGCATTAGCTGCCCAATAATCTAGGTATTGCTTATACATGCCAACAACTGTATTAATCTGTTTCTGTGACAGCTGTTTTACTTCTGTCTCATTTGCATAGGTAGCAATTGCACGGGAGTCAGCATCTGCCTCTCCTTCACCACCTGCAATTTCCAGATTTTCCAGTGCCTTACGAAGGCCCTGGATTGCCGGATCTGTCTCGTCAATTTTGACATCCTTCACCATTGCTTCTGCAACTGCAGCATTGGCACCTTTGAGCTGAAGTACTGGCATTGTAAATGATGTACCAGCAACGGTAACATCCGTGCCATCTACAACAGTCTGTGCTGCATTGCCAGCCTGCGTCGCTGCATTATCTGTTTTCTGTGCTGTATCATCTGCTTTTGCCTCATCCTGTTTTGTATCGGCCTGATCTGCAGACGCATCTGCTTCGTTGTTCACAGTATCCTCTTGTTTTACTTCTTCATTTGCATCCTGCTCTACAGTAGCTTCAGTCCCTTGCTCCGGTGCAGCATATACTGTTGACGGAACAACACTGAATACCATCATTGTAGAGAGAAGTAAACTTAAAAGCTTTTTGTTTCTCTTACTCATACTGTTTTTCCTTTCTTTAGCATCATTATTTTTCCATTAAAAATTATGATTTTCTGATTTTTTGCATCACTCCTTTTCCCACTAACAGCTTATTCATACTCCTCCCCTATTTATATGCGTTGCAATTACTCCAGGTCTCTTTGCCCTGTTGCAAAAAGAAAAGCAAACCACATTTTTTAACCCCTCTCCTTTTTACAAAATGTCTCATTCATTACATAATAAATAGTCTTGTGTATCAAATATAATATACCACCTAACAATTCTTTTATCAAGATAAAGTCAACCCCTGCCTCATTATTTCTCATGAGACAAGGGTTTCTTTACTTTCATTATGCTACGGATGATTTTTCTTTTTCTTTCTCAGCAAGGATTGCTGCTGTAAGTTCTTTTCTGTTTGTCTTAAAGTGGAAGAATGGTCTTTCTGTAATCACACGTATTTCAACCGGATATTCATAATCTTCCAGAGCGTCTGCCAGACCTGCTTTCACCTCATCAAGAGTCTTTGTTCCATCAAGAATCACATAGAAGTAAGGAAGGAAGTATTCCTCATGCTCCTGATCCGGCACAAAGCAGAAGAATCCGTCTGCAACTCCCGGAACACGCACAGCTTTTGTTTCCATTCGCATCATATATAGCTCCCCGCCGCCATAACGTTTCGTTGTTCCACGGCCAAGAATATATACAATTCCATGTTCATTAATATATGCTTTATCTCCTGTATGAAGCCAGCATTTTCCATCCGGATGGTTAATCAGTGTACGCTCTGTCATCTCAGCTCCCATCCAACCGCCATAATGAAGCATCATGGCAGGACCAGTCATGCACAATTCTCCAATTTCTCCATAGCTTAACTCTTCCAGATCATCTGAAAATACACTCATAACTGTGGCAGGCATTGGCATACCTACACAGCCATCTACCAGCGGAAACATTGGATTTGGCAGTGTAAAATTTGAACATCCTTCACTCTGTCCATATCCTGCACTTAATGTAGCTGTTACTTTATGTTTATGGAAGAAAGCTTCTACTTCCTGTGTCTTTCTCTCATTCATTGCTTCAGCTCCAGTACCCAGTGTTCTAAGATGGGACATGTCATAATCCTCTGGAATTCTGTCACTCTTCATGAGCATCTCACACAACATAGGAACTAATGCCCAGAAGTTTGGTTTCTGCTCCATAAATGCAATATCAATGTCTTCCAGAGGGCAAAACGGATCCAGTACTACATTCAATCCTGCTGACATCGGGAACAGTGTCATAGATACTGTAACTGCAATCAATGCCGGTGGAAGAATTGGAAGCCACCATTTTTCCTGTACATCTGATGGTGGAATAAAGATGGACATCTGAAATGCCACTGCCACCACATTTGCAGAGGAATGGATGACCAGTTTTGAAATTCCGGTAGATCCACTTGTATATGCTCCAAATACCGGTCTGTCTGGATTTCTTTCAGCCATATAATCTTCATGATAATCTTTTCCTAATTCAAGGAATTCTTTCCATGTAAGATTTCCTTCTGTTGTTTCTGTATTCTTTGAATATCTTGATGCAATTTCTTTCTCTGTATATTCCGGCATTGCATCTTTGTCTGCATAATCATATGGAGAAATCTTGATCATACGTGTCATCGGTGTTGTCGCACGGAATAGTTCTTCATCTTCTTTTGATGTATAGTCCATTACAAATGCTGTATCTGCTTTTGATTTTCTGATTGCAAAGCAAAGCTCTTCCGGGATATCGTCACGACAGATAATAGTTGCCCCGATTCTCTCTGCTGCCATTAATAAAATATAATGTGCAGGAACACTCTGCAAGAATAGTGGAATTCTTCTTCCATCCCCATATCCCAGAACCTTTAATGATCTGGCTGCTTTGTCAACCTCTTCCCAAAGCGTCTTCCATGTAATTTTATTTCCATAATATTCAAACGCAATTCTATTTTCATCCTGGTTTTTAAATTTCAAGAATTCCTCGATTGTCATCTTCGGAACCTCTACGTTACGCAACTGCTCAGGATAGAACTGAAGCCATGGCTTGTCAACACTTGGTTTACCTGTTAAGTTCATTTTTGTATTTTCCATTTTTTTCTTTCTTCTCCCTGTAATATTGATTCATTTTAAACTTGTGATATTGTAGCATGTAAAATATTTCCAAACAATAGATTCAATTGTTTCTGCATATTGTCTCATTTGAATCATTTTTTTCAAGATTTTGTCTTTGTTCAAGATTCTCGTTTCTTTTCTTGTTTTATCCGTTTAAATAAGCTAAACTTAATATATATAAGATAAAGGGGTATTAATTATGAAAGAGAAAAATCGTTTCAGTGTTCTTTTAGAACACCTGACATCTATGGCTAATCTTAAAAATTACACAATTGCCAAAGCTGTTCAATATGACGAATCCTATATCAGCAAGTGGATCAGTGGCAAACTTCTTCCCGCTGAGAAAAACCATGAGATTATTTTTCAGAATATCAGCGAATGTATTGTGAATTCCTTGAATCCTGACACAATCTCTATGTTTCTTCAAGAATACCAGGTACGCAACCTTCAAGATCTGAAAATTGCTATTTACGATAACCTGGAGGCTGAATATAGCTATGTAAAAGAGCTTCGTTCTTCTACCGGTTCTGAAATTGCCTCAAAGATATCATACTATCCAGAACTTACTTTGGATCAGTTCATTTTTAAAATGAAACATCCGTCTCTCAGAAAAGTTCAGGCTTTAAATATTTATGCCATGGTGGATATTCTGAATGTAGATTTGAATTATCAGATGATGATTACCGAATTAAACGGTCTCCACAATGACCGCGGACTTGTCCTTCCAGGGGTACATTTTTCATTAATGATCGATCTTGACACACAAAACCTGAGCAGTACTTATATTGCAAGTTTTCTGACAAATGTACTGTCTAATCTTTCTAATATTGATTTTGACCTGTACTGTGGCTCACAGGCACAGAAAAAAATGGTATTTGCGATCAAAGATATTTATTCCGTTTCTGGAATGCTGGTAGATCAGAGTCACTGTCTTTCCGTTACTACAATTGAAGATTCGTCTCTGTCAACAGAGTTATATCACAAGATTCGCTTACTTTGTAGTAAAGAAGCTTTGTTGATTCGAAAAACGACAATTGAAAATATGATTCGTAATTATGAATACGAGCACTCACTCTTTGCCCAGAATCTTTCCAGTATTCTAGGACATTTTACAGAACATTTTCTTCCAGATGAGCTATATGAAAAGTTATTTAACAAGTACTGTTCTGTATTCACCAGCCTGAAACCAGAAACATTAAGACGGCTGCATTCTATTACAGCACAGCTTTTACGTTGCGCACACATCAAGGTCATGATATATACTTCTGCATTCAATGATTTTGCAGTAACTGGAGAGCTGGATTTTTATGGATTTCGCATCCAGCTGACTCCTGAGCAGCGACTCCACTATATTAAGCATATTGATGAATTGCGCAAAAATAATGCCGGACTGGAACTGAAAATTCTTCCAAACGGTGTTTTATCGGATTATCAGCACATTCCGAGACCTACTTTATTTCTTTCAGAAGACTTTACCTATCTGCGTTTTGAGAAGAATACACCAGAATACAATGTCTGTATTCCAAACAAAATCGTATTAAATAAAATTTTTAAGGAATTTTTCACAGAACTCTGGGATTCCGATACCTGTGTTTCACCAGATTCTCTGATTACTCATTCCATCCTGTCTATGGAAATACTGCAGTCAGAAACAAGCAACATTTAATATTCCTACATAAAAGAAGATACCACTCTGACTTTGAAGGATGCCTCGGCACCCCAGACTGATATCTTCTTTTTTATATTGAATATTTAATTACCATAAATCTGCAGATTACAAGATTATATATCCAACGCGATTTCTATCATATGCTCAAATCCAATCTGTCTTTCTTCAGCAGATAATTTTTCATCTTTGTATAAATGATCGGAAATTGTAAGCATGCAAAGCGCCTTTTTTCCTGCTCTTGCTGCATTCATATAAAGTGCTGCTGCTTCCATCTCCACTGCAAGTACTCCCATCTTGCGCCAACGGTCATTGACTGTCGGATCATCATTATAAAATACATCGGAAGTAAGTACATTTCCGGCACGGACTGTCAGACCTTTCTCTCTTACCGTGTTTACGGCACTTTCCAGTAATTCATAATCCGCAATCGGTGCAAATGTTCCCGGAAGATTATACTGTGCGGCATAATTCGAATCTGTACAGGCACCTACAGCAATGACCACATCCCGAAGATCCACATCATCCTGAAGGGCTCCTGCCGAGCCGATGCGGATAATTTCTTCCACTTCATATTCATGGTACAGTTCATAAGTATAGATTCCGACCGACGGAACTCCCATACCGCCTCCCATAACAGAAATTTCCTTTCCTTTATAGGTTCCTGTATATCCGAACATGTTTCTGACAGCATT
>ERZ773252.2710-NODE-2710-length-14762-cov-3.285578_pt1 | contig 14762 bp, 10 predicted proteins | sample MGYA00580517_ERZ773252 | MGnify/ENA primary metagenome ERZ773252 (study PRJEB29015, sample SAMEA2737766) | human gut metagenome | biome: human gut; feature: human-associated habitat; material: faeces | place: China | collected 2012 ... | reverse complement strand
AAGGATGCGCAGAAGCGCGCCAGCCGCGCCGAGCGTAGGGCCGCTGAGGCCGCGGAGATGAAGGCTCGCGCCGAACAGATGGAGAAGGAGCGCAAGCAGCAGACCCTCATCGGCGCCATCGTGATGGCGGTGCTGGTGATCCTGGTGGCGATCGGCGCGTTCACCGTGTATCACAACATGCACAAGAACACCGAAACGCAGGCTTCCACCCAGACCGTGGAAGAAGCGTACGACAAGCTGCAGCAAGTCGACAACACCCCTAAGCTCGTCGATAAGAAGGGCGGATTGCTGATTTCGAAGGATGGCTACGGCAAGTCCGTCGAAGGCGCACCGACTGTTGCGATCTACATGGATTTCCTGTGCCCGGGCTGCGGCAATCTGCATCGTCAGCTTGATGAGGATCTGCAGAAGATGGTCGACGCGGGTCAGATCAATCTTGATTTGCATTTCATGGCGTTTATGGACAAGTGGTCCACCGACGATTATTCAAGCCGCGCAGCGAATGCCGCGATCTATCTGGCCGAGCATGACAGCGATCCGAGCCATCTGATCACCTTCCTCGAAAAAATGTACGCCGAGGATTTCCAGCCTGAGGAAAGCTCGAATTACAAGTCCGTCAGCGACGATCAGATCAAGGAACAGATGATCGCCTCGGGAGTTTCCGAGGATGTGGCGGACAAGGCGTTCGGCCGCGACTACCAGGATTGGCTTGACGCCATCGACACCTATACGCCGAAGCGCTCCGAACTGTGGAACACGTCCGGAACCTACAAAGACAGCATGACCACCCCAACGGTGACCATCAACGGCAAGTTCTGGGATATGAACCAGTTGAGCACTGCGCAGGAGACCATTGAGGAAGGCCTGCTGGAGGCCATCGGAATCAAGTCCGACGACATCGGCAAGGAAGGCGTGATGCCCTCCATCGGCTCCGACAAGGATCCGATCTCCAACACCACTGGCGAGTGATCAGCCCTACGCAATCCTCATAATCGAAAAATTATACCCCCCTACTCGCCAGCGTGCCAGCCAAAGCGCAGTTCCAAGTTGACGGTATCGGGCACGCTGGTTATGCTATTCAATCGTTGCCGTTTTTATGCATTATGCTAGAAAGCGGCACAAGCCTCCTTAGCTCAGATGGCCAGAGCGGCCGCCTTGTAAGCGGCAGGTCGTCGGTTCGATCCCGACAGGAGGCTCGAAACCCGTTTTGACGGGCTTTGACCTCTTACCATGGGTAAGTGATCCAGAAGCCTTCCCCCAACTTATGGCTTCTGGCGACCGGACGAGGCTTCCCCCAACCTGCCTCGTCCGGGCAGGGGGCAGGACATCCCCTTCTCTCCTGCCCCCTTTTTTCTTTACTCCTTTTCCTCGAAAATGTGGCGGTATAGATAAAACCAGCGGAAACCATGCCATTCGTCCCGATCTGACCGTTACAATGACGGCGATGTAGGCAGTCGCTGGAAAGAGGACGTATGACAAGAAGGTGGACCCCCCGGAGATTCGTGACGCTTCGGCGTGTTCGAGTGACGGCATGCGTGGTCTCGTTGACGCTCGCCTCGACGCTCGCATTCGGCGTAGGCGCGCGCAAAACCGTGGCTCTGACCATCGATGGCGAAACCACCACCGTAACCACATACGCGATGAGCGTCGACCGTCTGCTGCAGGAACGCGGCGTGAAGGTCAAAACACACGATCTCGTGGAATCCACCAGCCCCACCAGCATGCTGAGCAACCATGACGTGGTGACGGTACGAAGCGCCTACCAGACCACCATCACCATCAACGGGCAGGAAGTGCCCTTCTGGACAGTGGCGACCAGCGCCGAACAGCTGATCGGATTCTTCGAACAAAACGAAGCAGACGCGGCAAAAGTCACCGTCAATATCGACAACGTGTACAACAAACTCACCGGCGGACTGATCATCAACCAAAACGGGCCGGTCACCGTCATCGCAGACGGGCAAAGCTCCGAATCGCCGAATGGCAAACTGCCGGCGGCCTCCATTCTTGACTCCAAAGGCATCACGCTGAACAAGGAGGATCGCGTCAGCGTCGAAAAAGACAACGGCGAAACGATCCTGCGCGTCCGCCGCGTGACGCACGGCGAGGAAACACGCACGAAAGCGGTGCCTTTCGGCACGCAAACCATCGTCGATCCCAGCCTGCAGCCCGGCGAAGTCGTAGTCAGGCAGGAAGGCGAGGACGGCGAAATCCAGCAAACGTACGACGTCACGTATGTGGACGGCGAGAAGGAAAGCGAGACGCTGACCAACGAAACGACCACGAAAATCGCCCTCGATCAGATTATCGCAGTAGGACCGGCAGCATCTTCCGACGATTCGGGATCGGATGACGGATCCGGCAATTCCGATAATTCCGGAAAGAACGACAATTCGAACAAGAACAACAATTCCGATAATTCCGACAAGAAAGACGATTCGAACAGTAATTCCGGCAATACGGATAATTCAGACGACAACAAGAAGGACGATTCCGGATCGAAAACGGACCCGGATCCGACGCCAACTCCAGACCCGACCCCCACGCCAACTCCTGACCCGACCCCCACGCCGGATCCGACGCCCACCCCGACACCGCAACCTTCCGATCCTTCGGCAGGATGCCGCCTCTATCACCCCTCCCCCGCGCAGGCACAGGCCTACGCGGCCGGAGCCGCGGCGCAATATGGCTGGACCGGGCAAAACTGGACCGATCTGGTGAAACTGTGGACGCGTGAATCGAGCTGGCTGTGGTATGAGGAAAACGCATCTTCCGGAGCCTACGGCATCCCGCAGTCGCTTCCTGGCAGCAAAATGGCGGCATTCGGCGCAAACTGGCGTGACGATGCGGCCGTGCAGATCGACTGGGGCCTGAGCTACATCGCGCAACGCTACGGCAGCCCGTCGAAGGCATGGGAGCATTCCGAGCAGGTCGGATGGTATTAAACAACGCCGATCGCAACAATACGCAAACGCAACAGCGCACACTTTTCATACCAGTTGAACGGATAATGAGGTAATGACAGAACACGCGAACGAAACCAACGCAACCGACGAAACCGCGCAAGGCCGCCTGTTGGGGGCTGCCGACATTCGGCGTATCGCAGCCGAGGCCGGTATCAGCCCGACGAAAAAATTCGGGCAGAATTTCGTAATCGACCCGGGCACGGTTCGTCGTATCGTGCGCGAGGCAGGTGTGACCGCCGACGATCATGTGCTGGAAGTCGGACCTGGACTCGGTTCACTGACATTGGCGATTTTGGAAACCGGCGCCACGATGACCGCCGTGGAGATCGACCCGCCCGTTGCGGAACGACTGCCCGGCACCATCGCCGAATTCATGCCGGATGCGGTGGATCGTTTCCGCGTGGTCAATCGCGATGCGTTGACCGTGACGCCGGAAAATCTGCCTGATTTCCAAAATGATGATTCGTTTACACTGGTCGCCAATCTGCCATACAACGTGGCCACGCCGATTCTGCTGACCTTGCTGGAACGTTTCGACAATCTCGGCACGTTCCTCGTGATGGTGCAGAAGGAAGTCGCTGACCGACTGAGTGAAAAGCCCGGTTCAAAGATCTACGGCACTCCAAGCGTGAAGCTCGCTTGGTATGGTACCGCGGAACGTGTGGGCATTATCGGGCGCAATGTGTTCTGGCCGGCACCGAATGTGGATTCCGCGCTGGTGCTGTTCAAACGATATGAGGGCGGGCACACGCCTTCGGCCAACAATCCCGACGGTTCCGTAGTGGACCGCGAAAACGTGTTCCGTCTTATCGACGCCGCATTCGGCCAGAGGCGCAAAACCCTGCATGCCGCGTTGAAGAAGATCGTGCCCTCCGAAGCGTTCGAGCAGGCGGGCATCGATCCGACGCGCCGTGGCGAAACGCTTGCCATCGACGAATTCGTGGCATTGGCACGAGCCGTGGGCGAGGTGTCGGAAGCATGAGCGACACCAACACCGCAATCAACACGGTCAGCGTGGACTGCCCGGCGAAAACGAATCTGACCCTGCACGTAGGCAGGCCACGCAGCGAATGGGGTGGCCGACACGAGCTCGACACCATCTACTGCGCCGTCGGCGTGTACGACACCGTCACCACCAGTCGCAAAAAGCCCGGATCCGGTTTCTCCCTGAATCTTGAAGGTGCCTATCTTGGCGATCTGGCCTCCTCCGGCAGCGACATGCGACGCAACCATGCCGTGCTCGCCCTGTTCGCCATGGCCGAAGCGAGCGGCCATGAACCGGATGTGGCGTTGAACATCGAAAAACGCATTCCCGTTGGCGCGGGCATGGCAGGAGGTTCCGCGGATGCGGCCGCCACGATTCTGGCATTGAACACGCTATGGAATCTTGATTGGTCCATCGAACGGTTGCAACAGGTTGCCGCCACATTGGGCGCGGATATGCCGTTCTGCCTGACCGGAGGCTATGCGCGAGGCACCGGCTTCGGCGAGCAGATCGAACAACTCAGCGAAAACAGCGACGCCGTGCTGAAACTGACGGATCAGGGCTTTGCAGGCCGTCTGCTGGTCGGCGCGTATCAGGCGGAACTGCGCACGCCGGAAGTGTATGCCATGTTCGACCAAATCGGCGCCGGCGCAACCGACAACAATCATCTGCAACAGGCGTCGATCTCACTGCATCCACGCAGCGGACAGGCGATCGACGAAGCGTTGCAGGCAGGCGCCAAGCAGGCGTTCGTCTCCGGATCCGGCCCCTCCGTAATCGCATTCGTGCCAACCGACGATGCGGCACGCACCGTGCAATCGGCATGGCAACAAAGCCGTTGCGTCGACCGCATCATCGCCACCAAGGCACCGGCCCATCCGATTGTGCATATCATCGCGTAACAGTAAGGTTGAAGTCAACCGATTTTTGGAGAAGGACTCGTACATGACTCAGGCTAACGACGAGCGCGCCGCGCGCAAACAGTACATTCGCCGCCGTCAAAAGGTGGTGTTCACCATCACCGGCACCATTTTGACGATCGCATTGGTGATTTCCCTGCTGTTCTTCTTCCATGTTGGAGGATTGGGCAATGTCAAGTCGGCCGCGGTACAGCCGAATTACGGCCAGCAGGCCCCTTGCGCAGCACAGGAACAGGACGGCAGCAAAGGCAAGTACGTGGAAAACCGCAACATCACCGTGCGCGTGCTCAACGGCACTGAATTCGCCGGCTTCGCGCAAGCCGTCAGCAGCGCGTTGCAGAACCGCGAGTTCAACACCCAGGCAGCCGGCAACTACACCAGCTCCAAAGTGGAACGCACGATGATCATCTTCGGCAAGAACGCCATCAATCAGGCGTACACGGTGAACAGCAACTTCACCGACGCGACGATGGTGATGGACGATCGTGAGGATATGCTGATCGACGTTGTGGTTGGCGCGACTTTCGACAATCTGCAGAATCAGAAGAAGGTGCCGACCGCCGGCAAGGAGATCGACAGCTTCGAGGGATGCGTTACCGTCGACAAGATGACCGACGTACAGAAGGCCCCCGAACACGACGCCGTGTGATTTGCAGATTTTTTGATTTGCAGATTTTCGGATTGACCTCACGATTTCGATTTTTCACTGAAAATCAAGATCGTGAGGTCAATTCTTATATTCGTGGGTTCAATCGCGGGCGAAATCCTCCAGAGAATACCCCCGAAACCGCACTTTTCGGAACCGACTGACCTCACGATTCTATTTTTGCCCGAAAAATCGAATCGTGAGGTCATAGAATTCAAATCGTGAGGTCAGCAAGCAGACTACTCGGCCTGCTGTTCCTCATACCAACGGTTCAACTCGGCAACAGCGACATCACGCTCGACCGGGCCGTTATCGAGGCGATATTCCAGCATGTGCTTGTACGCCTTGCCAACCAGCGGTCCCGGGTCAATGCCGAGCAGCTGCATGATTTCGTCACCGTTCAGATCAGGGCGGATCGCGTCGAAATCCTCCTTCTCCTTCAAATCGCGCACGCGCTGTTCCATCTCGTCCATCGCCGACGAGAACACCATGGCCTTGCGCTTGTTCTGCGTGGTCGCGTCGGCACGCGTAAGGCGGTTCAGGCGCTCATACAGCGGACCCGCATCCTTGACGTAACGGCGGACCGCGGAATCCGTCCACGGCTCCTCCACGTAGCCATGGAAGCGCAAGTGCAGATTGACCAGCTCGCTGACGTCCTCGACCATATGATGGTCGAAATGCAATGCCTTAAGGCGCTTGCGGGTCATTTTCGCGCCGACCGCATCATGATGATGGAAGCTCACCTTGCCACCCGATTCGAAACGACGCGTCTTCGGCTTGCCGATATCGTGCATCAGCGCGGCCAAACGCAACGTCAGATCCGGTGCCGGCACAGGGCCGTCCGGGCCGGTTTCGAGGGCAACCGCACGATCAATGACGATCATGGTGTGCTCGAACACGTCCTTATGACGATGATGTTCGTCGATTTCGAGCTGCAATGCCGGAATTTCCGGGAAGACGATATCGGCAAGACCGGAATCGACCAGCGCTTCGATACCTGCGCGCGGGCGATCGGACAGCAGCATTTTGACCAGTTCGTCGCGTACGCGCTCAGCGGAAACGATTTCAATGCGATCGACCATGTCGGTCAGCGCTTCAGCGGTTTCCGGTTCGATACGGAAGCCCAGTTGCGCCACGAAACGTACGGCGCGCATCATGCGCAGCGGATCGTCGTCAAACGACTGGCGAGGATCGACCGGCGTGCGCAACACGCCCTTGGCCAAATCGTTCGCGCCGCCGAACGGGTCGACGAATTCCAGTTCCGGCACACGCAACGCCATGGCGTTCACCGTGAAATCGCGGCGGGAAAGATCACCTTCCAGCGTGTCGCCATAATTGACTTCCGGCTTGCGCGAGTCGGGGTCATACGTGTCGGAACGGTAGGCCGTTACCTCAACCTGCACTTCCGTGCCATCCTCACGCCTGCGCATGGCGCCCAGCGTGCCGAATTTACGGCCCATATCCCAAAAGCCATCGCGCCCGAAACGGCGCAAAATGCGTTCAAACTGCTCAGGACGCGCCGATGTGCAAAAATCCAAATCATGCGATTTACGATGCAACAGCAGGTCTCGAACGGGACCTCCCACCAACGCCAATTCATAGCCTTCCGCGGCGAACATACGCCCTAATTCAATGGCCTCTGGCCACACTTCGAAGTTCACGCCATCCCTTTCCGACACCACAAGTTTCTGCCTTACCAGCATACCGTTACCCCACCTGCACACAGAATTGAGTATGGTTGGAATCATGATTACGCCCGCAGACCTTGCACGCATGCTTGCCCATGCTGCGGACGACCATGCCCAAAATCCGATGGAACCGGACAAACTGCTGTACACATCGCAGTCCGTTTCCTTGCGGCAAGAGACCATCATCACGCCCAACGCACCCACCCCAGCAATGATGCCGCAGCGGCGCGCCACAGACGGTCCGACCACATTCGCCTCGCTCGACGCGCAGGAGCTGCCGGTGGTACGCGAATATTCGGCGGGCGGTCTCGTATTCGATGACAAGGGCCGTGTGGCGATCATCGCACGTCATTCACGCAGCGGACATTTGGAATGGTGCCTGCCGAAAGGTCATATCGAAAAAGGCGAAACACCGCAGCAAACCGCCGTTCGCGAAGTTCACGAGGAAACAGGAATCCTAGGTGAAGTGGTCGATTCCATCGCCACCATCGACTACTGGTTCACCGGAACCAGCCAGCGCGTGCACAAGCTGGTGCATCATTTCGCATTGCGTCAGATCGGCGGCGAGTTGACGGTGGAAGGCGACCCGGATCATGAGGCGGAAGACGCGATTTGGGTGGATTTTGCTGATTTGGACGACGTTCTCAGCTACCCGAACGAACGAAAGATAGCATGGTTGTACGCAAGGAAACTCAACAGACAGGCGTGAAGGTGAATCAACCCGCACAACGGAACGTTCCGCACGGCATGCGTGCGCTTTCGGCAATCCTCGCCATGGTTATGACCATGGCGTTGATGTTGTTATACGCACCTGTGCCGAAAGCCGAAGCCGAAGAAACACAGGAATCGCAATCCGGCACCATGCTGTCGATCGACTCCTCCACCGCCGTGCTGACCGACACTTCCGGCTATCATTTGAGCGCGACGGTGACCAACACCACCGATCAGGAAATCCCTTCAGGCACGCTCACCCTTGCCATGAACGCCTTCTACACGTTCGTGTCGCGCAACGATATCCAGGAATGGTCGGAAGGCATCGGGCAGATTCCCACGCCCAATATCGTTGGGCAGAGCGAGGTTCCCGCGCTTCAACCGGGAGCTTCGGCGAACGTGCACATCGACACGGACTCGAATCAGGAGACGCTGGCGTCCGTCAACTCCTGGGGGCCGAAACCGGTCACGCTCAGTTATGAGGCCAATGGCGTTCAACAAGACGAAGCGCACACTTTCGCAACACGGACCGGAGCTGGAATCAATACCCCCGACACGCCCGCGATGAATATCACCATCGTGCAGCCGCTCGAAGCGCAAGGATGGACCACCGACAACACCATGCTGGAACAGCTCGTCAACAAAGGTGGCGTCACCTCCGCGGAACTCTCGAAAATCGCCGTTCCCGGCAAAGAAGACGAGGCACGACTCAAGTCGCTGGAACAGACGTTCACCAAGCATGACAAACTGCAGGTGGTGGCCGATCCAACCTATCTGAAGGCGATGCCGATGCCGACGCAAGTCGACGGCATCACGCAACCGGCCCTGTTCGACATCACCGCCTATTCCGCGCTGAACGACAGCAAAACCTATGATTCGGCAGGCGTCGGCACCTCGCAATGGAACGCCGAACAGGCCTTGAAAAACTATCAATCGGCGTTGGGTGACCCGAACGCGAGTATGACCACGTATGCATGGCAGGGCACCGGCAATTGGACCGCCGACGCGCTGGCGAAAGCCAAGCAGCAGGGGTACGACACCGTCATCGCCACGCATGATTTCGAAGAGGATGATGCGGCCACCGCGGAAACCGGCAAGACCGTAGTAACCACCGACGCCGGCGACATCACCGTACTGACCGCGCAAAGCGTGCTTTCCAACCTTGCACAAGGCAAGGCGACCAGTGCCGACGCCGAAGCGGACGGCGAGGGAACAACGGCCGGGCGTCTCGCGCGATTCGTCGCGCAAAGCGCGTTCTACCAGATGGAGCAGCCGTATTCGGAACGCAATCTGCTGGTCTGCCTGAACGGCAACTCTGATCCGGCCGTCGTGGACGCACTGATGACGGACGTCGAACAATCGCCATGGCTGAACATCACCGATCTGAACACGCTCAACAACGCCGACCCCGCCTTGAGCGGCGACGATGCAGCCGCGATCGTGCCGCAATCCGACGGAATCAATGATGCGACGCAAGCCAATCTCAGGCAGACGCTCAACACACTGGCAGCCTCGACAAACGACATCAAACGATTCAACGCATCCATCCTCACCGACGTCGCCGACGATGCCAAGCAGGCCCCCGCAGGCCTCAAAGCGTGGCGCAGGCAGCTCGTCAACGCGCACGGCATCATGGCCCTGCACGCGCTAGGCGGCGAAAATCCAGCCGGAAGCACCATGGTGGAAGGAGCCGGGCAACTGGCGTCCCTGCTCATCAACGGCGTGGCCATCACACCGACGGAAAACGTCAACGTGGTCAGCGAAACCGCGCAAATGCCCGTTACCATCAGCAACAGCCACCCCTATCCGGTCACGGTAAAAGTCTCATCATTGACCAACTCCATGCAGATCGTCACTTCGCGTTTCGACACCGTGGAAGTGCCCGCGCACGGCGAAGCCCAAGTGGCGTTCATTATCCGCGTGGCCACCTCCGGCACCGCGGACGCCACGCTCAGCCTGCAGGACAGGCAGGGCATCACATTCGGAGCGACACAAACCACCCACATCACCAGCGCATTGCAGATCAGCGACAAAACCGGCTTCATCATCATCGGCATCGCCGTGCTGCTTGGAGCTTTGGGACTGTGGCGCCAATTCCACCGTAAGAAGGATCCAGACGAATGAGTTCTTCCGTTGGCCGTAATTCACTGATCATGGCCTCCGGCACCGCGGCCTCGCGCGTGACCGGGCAAATCCGTACCATTCTGCTCGCTTGGGCTTTAGGCACCACCGGCTATGCGGCGAACGCCTACCAAGCCGGATCCATGATTCCGCAGGTGATCTACACCTTGGTTTCCGGCGGTATTTTCAACGCCGTGCTCGTGCCGCAGATCGTACGCACGTTGAAGGCAAAAGACGCCGAAACCAAACTCAACAAGCTCATCACGCTTGCCATCACCATGCTGTTGGCGGTGACGATCCTGATGGCCCTATGCACGCCGCTGCTCACCAAGCTGTATGTGAACGGTAGCCCCGAAACCATGGCGTTGGCGACCTCATTCACCCTGTGGTGCATGCCGCAGATCTTCTTCTACGGCCTATATACGGTGGTCGGCCAGATTCTCGCGGCCAAAGACCATTTCACCGCGTATGCGTGGAGTTCCGTGGGTGCGAACATCATCAGCTGCATCGGCTTCGGCACGTTCATCGCGCTATTCGGCCGTGCCACCGAGCATCCGCTTGATTTTTGGACCGCCGACAAAATCGCCCTGACCGCAGGCACGTGGACGTTGGGCGTGGCATTCCAGGCGCTGGTACTGTTCATTCCACTGACCAAAATCGGATTGAAATACCGCCCCATCTTCGGCCTTCGTGGCATTGGATTGCGTTCCATGGGACCGGTCGCGGCTTGGAGTGTCGGCATTGTCGTAATCGACCAGCTCGCCAATATCGTAATCACGCGTACCTCCACTAACGCGCCGATGCTCGCGCAGCAGCAGTTCGGCATCAATCCGCTCGACGTGGCCGGCAATGCTTCATACCAGAACGCGTACACGATTTACATGTTGCCGTATTCGCTGATTGCCGTTTCGCTGGCAACCGCGATTTTCCCGAAAATATCCCGTGCGGTCGCCGATCATAATATCGCCGAAGCGCGCATCGATCTCAGCCAGGCGCTGCGCAATATGGGTGTGATCATGTGCTATTTCGCGGTCGCTTTCGTGGTGATGCCCGTTCCGATCATTCTCGCGTTGCTGCCGTCTGTGAGCGTCAGAGAGGCGATTCTTATGGCGGGACCGTTGGTCACGCTTGGCGTGGGACTTCCGTTCGCCAGCGCGTATCTGATTATCCAGCGCACGTTCTATGCATTCGAAGACGGCAAATCGCCGTTCATTTTCATGCTGTTCGCCATGGGCATTCAAGCGGTAAGCGTGATCATCGGCGCGAAACTACTCCCCCCTACCGAATGGACGACAATGATCGGCATGGTAGGAGCCATGAGCTACATACTGCCGATCCCCATCCTGTATGCCATGCTGCGCAAACGATTCGAAAACAATATCGACGGTCCGCGCATAGCCATCTCGTATCTGAAATCGATTGGCGCGGCAGTAGCTACCATGTTCATCGGCGTGACGGTACGTGACAGCGTCTACCAGCTTGTCGGCGCCCAAATCGGAGCGGTGGACGGTCATATGAACTGGATTCAGGCAGTGGCGTGTGCCGCACTGCTGGCCATAGTGGCCTTCATCGTTTACGTAGGCATGTTGCGGCTGCTACGTTCCGAGGAATTCAAGGAGGCGATCGCACTGATTTCCTCACGTATTCCCGGACTTCGCAAGCCGACCAGCCCCAACGATAGACTGGAACAGGACGACGCCGAAAACGGCGAGTGACCATAGGCAGAACAAACGTTTACAAAAAGTTGAAGGAACCCATGAAACCTCAGCTGGGAGATACCATCAGCAATCGCTACGTGCTCGTTTCGCCATTGCGCGAAGAAACCGGACTGCAGGTCTGGAAGGCCAGCGACCATGTGCTCGCACGGGATTGCCAGCTGTTTATTGTCAGCAGCAGCAAGGCATTGCAGGAAGTCAACGCAACCGCTTCCATGCTGGCTATTTCGCATGATTCCCACTTCACGAAAGTGCTGCAGCTCCAGCATGCCGGCCAGGTCGCGCTGGTGGTGACGCAGCTTGACGAAGGCATGACCCTCAGTGAATATCTTGCGCTGAACGCCAACCAGCCGTTGAGCTATACAGCCATGCGCTCCATCATTGGCGAAGTCATCGAATCATTGCATGCGCTGCAAAAAGACAATCTCACGCATTTCTCCATCAGCACCGACACGGTGCGACTGACCCGTTCCGGCATTCAGATCGCAGATGCTCCAGTGAGCATCATGCTTGCCGACACTTCCCGCGCGCAGGCTTTGGAAAATCGGGAACAGCTTGCGATCCGTCAAATCTCAGCGCTGTTGTACGCTATGCTGATCCGACGCCCGTCCACGCTGTCGACGGATTTCCGTCTTGAAGCGCTCGCGCCGACCACGCCGATGGAATTCCGCGTGATCTGCAAGCGCGGTCTCGAACTTGAAGAGGACGACGGCTTCCCCACCGTTCCGATGGCAACCATTGCGGAATTGGAAGCGTTGCTTGGCGAGTATCAACCGCTGTCATCGTTGGGAAGCATGGATATCACGTTGCCTTCCATGGATTCGGAATGCTCAATCGCCAATGTTCCGTTACTGCAGATTCTTGAGAAGGATGTGCTCCCGCTGCCGGATACGCTGGCAGCGGCTGGAAGCATTCCGGAAATGACGTTCACGGCTCCCGAACCGCATAACGATTTTTCCGATGGCAAGGAGGCTTTGGCGAAAAGCGTCGCGGCCACCAGTGGAGCGGTGAAATCGTTGTGGAGCAGCGGCCGTGAACTGCTGAGCGAAGAAGACATCGATGGCGTGACCGACACCAGCGATTCTCCCTTCTCCTTCCCCATCAGGGTTTCCGTACCGGCCGATGGCATGTCATCCGACGATTCCCAGTTGGAAAAAACCGGTCGCATTCCAGTAATCGGCGCGGATGGTCAGGTCATTCAGCCCGGCGAGGAGTCCGCCCGTGCGTTGAAAGCAGAGCAGGAGGCGATCGATGCCGCGTATGCCGCCGGTCAAGCCGCGGTTCCGCCGAGCTTCACGCCGAAGAATCCTTCTTCCGCTTCGGCGAATACTGACGTTGCCGACGCGAAACTGTTTGGCAAGCTGAAAACGAAGGTCGTTGCGATTATCGTGGCGGTCATCGTTGTTGCGGTTGCGCTTGGGTTTGCAGTTCATGGTTTGATGCAGCCTTCAGATTCGGTTACGACTGATTCAAAAGGACCATGGCCGGAAATAAATCTTGACGAAGTACCGTTCGGCGAGGGAGATCAGTCGGATGCGAATTCCGCGGATTCTTCCAATTCCGATACGTCCGGCAATACCGATTCGTCCAATTCCAAGGATTCTTCCGATGCTTCCGCCAATACGCCGGCATCCGGCGAGTCTACGGCGTCCAAGCAACCCAAGAAAACCGAAGATAAGGTCGTGACCGCCGATAAGCAGTCGAAGAAAGTGCCGGATCCGAAGCAGCCGGCAAACACGACCGCGTACGAAATCGACAATCGTCAGTTCCTGTCGAATCCTGACGGGCAGCAGGGCTACGGATATTACGTGCATCTGAGCCAGCCGCAGAAGGCGTATCGCATGGTCATCAAAATTCGTTCTTCCGGTGGTCAGGGATATATTCGCGTGAATGCGACAAACAGCCCGTCCCAAGGCGAACAGGTGGCGCAGTTCGAGTTTGACGCTTCCGGCACGACCGACATCAAGTTCGACAAGGCCGTGGAAACGCAGGACATCATGCTGTGGGTCCCACTTGATAGCCTGCCGGGCAACCAGCTGTACATCGAAAGCATTCAAGTGTTCTGATCGTCAGCACATCGCAATATCCGATTACTTCTGAAGATTGCGATACGAAAAGAGCCTGCCATGCGTCACCTCACGTATGGCAGGCTCTTTGTGTATTTATTTTTGGAATATGGTCGTAGTCGAAAAGCGATGGAACTTGGCTCAAGAATCGACAACCAACTTTTCGCCATTTTTATCACTCTGATGTCAGATTCGGGAGCGTGCTCACGGATGATTTTATGCTGCGCGACGGCTACCCCCGTCTCTACAGTTCCGAAATGCCGCTTGAACTCTTCTTTTCGTCATATCTCAGCACATATGTCGAGCGAGACGTGGCCGGTTATCTCAATGTGCGAAACGTGACCGCTTTCCACAAATTCCTGCGTCTTTGCGCTCTGAGCGGCGCTTTGTGGCGGCTCGCGTGGAATCAAGTTTTCAAGCCAAAGACGAGCAGGTATATTCCGCCGCAGACTGGCTGACGCGCTGAAACGTCTACCCCAGCATTAGTCTGATCTCATGATCTGGTTTGGCTGACCTCATGATTGTGATCTGGCGACCTCACGATCTGCGATTTTCCCACGATTTTGATTGGCTGACCTCACGATTTCAATCGGGGACACTCTTTTCCAGATCGTGAGGTCGCCAAAACAAAATCATGAGGCCAGATAGAAGAAATCGTGCGGTCAACTGACAAATCATGCGGTCGCTCACATAATCCCGTCCGCACAACCCGCACCTAAAACCGATTACCAGAGTCACACGGACGGAATCGCAGCTACCGCCAGCACACCCCTTACTCCGGCCAGGATTCGAAGAGGGTGAGGAGCGTTTCAACGTTGGTGTCGCTCCAGCTGTCGATTCTGGGACCAGCATACGTACTGTTGTATGGCTGATCGAACACGACCACATGTTGCCCTGCCTCACGCAAAGTTTCGATATTCGCCGGCGAATCGTCAATATGAATC
>ERZ773252.2709-NODE-2709-length-14763-cov-3.036647_pt1 | contig 14763 bp, 10 predicted proteins | sample MGYA00580517_ERZ773252 | MGnify/ENA primary metagenome ERZ773252 (study PRJEB29015, sample SAMEA2737766) | human gut metagenome | biome: human gut; feature: human-associated habitat; material: faeces | place: China | collected 2012 ... | reverse complement strand
CAAAAATATATCTGGATCAGGCAAGTACTTCCTATCCAAAGGCTCCCTCCGTGGCACAGGCTGTTTACGATTACCTGAATGGTTCTGCTGTCAATGTGAACCGTGGAGGTTATCAGGCTGCCTATTCTGTTGAAGAACAGATCTTCGAGACTCGCGAACAGCTTCTCCGCCTGTTTCATTTCACATCCGGAAAAGGCAAAAATGTAATCTTCACTCCCAATATCACGACCAGTCTGAATATTCTTCTGAAAGGACTGCTGAAATCCGGAGACCATGTACTTGTTTCCTCTATGGAACACAATGCGGTCATGCGTCCGCTGGTACAGCTTACCCGGCATGGGGTCACTTTTGACCGTATTCCATGCTCTGCGGACGGTTCTCTTCTTATAGAAAAAGCAGAAGAACTTCTTAAACCGAACACCCGGCTTCTCGTCTGTCTGCACGCTTCTAATGTCTGTGGGACCATAATGCCGGTACAGGAACTTGGAAAATTCTGTAAGAAACATGGACTTCTTTTTATCCTGGACACTGCCCAGACAGCCGGTACTGTCCCAATCGATATGGAGTCACTTCAGCTGGACGCTCTTGCTTTCACCGGACATAAAGGTCTTCGCGGTCCACAGGGTACCGGCGGTTTTCTGATCCGTAATGAACTCGCCTCCCAAATTGAGCCTCTCTTAAGCGGTGGAACCGGAAGTGTTTCCCATACAGAAGAAGTTCCGTCTTTTCTTCCTGATCGATTCGAACCAGGAACACCAAACATTCCCGGAATTCTCGGTCTGCATGCAGCACTCTGTGATCTGGAGCAGACAGATATGGACAAGCTTCACCAACATGAACTGGAATTAACGCAGTATTTTATCAATGGACTCATGCAGATGGATCCGTCTGAATCAACTCTTCGTGCAATAGGAAAACATAATACGATAGAACGTACTTCTGTCGTATCTGTCCAGACATTACAAACAGATATGGCACGCGTTGCCTATGAAATGGATGACACTTACGGAATCATGACACGTGTCGGACTTCACTGTGCCCCAAGTGCACACAAAACACTTGGCACTTACCCAGAAGGAACGATTCGTTTTTCTTTCGGACCAGAAAACACACATCACGAAGTTGATCTTGCTCTGCATGCCCTTGCAGAGATTACAGGTTCTCCATATCATTTATAAACTATCATTTTTATCTGCTACTACTCACCCGTTTGCAGTAATTTTTCATTATCAAGGGGTATCACATCATGGAATTCAAACAATTAGAGGCTTTTGTTGCCGTTGTTGATTATGGAAGCTTTTCCGAAGCAGCACGAAAGCTTTATCTCACCCAGCCAACCATCAGTGCACATGTACGTTCACTGGAGGAAGAGCTGCATACAAAACTTATCATCCGCACCACCAAAAAAACGACGATCACTACAAAAGGTTACCAGCTCTACGACAGTGCTGTACGCATGCTGGAGATTCGTAACAACCTTCTCGAAAATTTCACTGGTGTCCAGAAACATATGATCGACCTTGCTGCATCCACGATTCCGTCTTCCTATCTGCTGCCGGAAATCCTGGCTGCCTACGGAAAAACGCACCCGGATACTTATTTTCACTCTATTCAGACAGATAGTGCAGAGTCCATCAACCGCGTCCTTGACGGCACTGTGGACCTGGCGCTGGTTGGACAGAATACCAGCGATGAGAGCTGTGTCTTTCTTCCTTTCTGTCAGGATGAACTTGTCATTGCAACCCCGGTAACCCAGCATTATCTGGAAATGCAGAATCATGCAATCACCTTTCAGGATTTTATGAAAGATCCGATCATTATCCGTGAAAAAGGTTCCGGCACTAAGAAGGAAATGGATATCTTTCTGGAAAAACTCGGTATTACATCCAGTGACCTCAATGTGATTGCCCGCATGAATGACCTGGAAAGTATCAAAAAATCCATTGTGAACGGACTGGGAATCTCCATTCTTTCCACACGCTCTACGATCGATCTACAAAAAACAAAGCAGATCCTTCTTTTTCCACTTGAAGAATCTGCTCATAAAAGAACTTTTTATATTGTCTACAGTAAAAACCGTATTCTGAAACCACATGTGCGCCAGTTTATTCGTTTTGTCCAGGATTTCTACAGGACTTACTAATTTTTTACCAGCACTTTTTGCAGGCTTCATATCCCTGTGAAAGTGCCTGTGCCTCTGTTTCCTGTGTCGCTTTGTTCGGGTTCATATTTCCGCAGTCCGGTCTGCTGTGATATTTGCTTCCGGTTGCAGAAATCCATACGGTGCGTCCCTGTGTATCAGAAGAAATATCCGGTGTCTCTGTTTCTACTGCCGGTGCAGAAGCAGTATCTTCTGAAGAATACTGTGCTGCCTGTGAGGTATCGCTGTTTGCACTCTGCTGCTTTGCATCTCCCGCCGCATAATCATTACATGGTTCCTGATTCCAGCTTATTGTGTCTCCATCAGAAAGAGCAATGATTGTTCCCTGAGCATCTGTACGATAAACCGGAATATTCATATCTCTCAGTTTTTCCATGGTCGATGCAGCTGGATGTCCATAAGAATTGTCCTGTCCGCAGCTGATCACTGCCCAGGACGGTGTAGATGCCTCCAGAAGATCCCAGGAAGTCGAAGATGCAGAACCATGATGTCCAAGACTTAACACATCGCAGTCCAGATTCATTCCTGTACTGATCATATCCTGTTCACTGGTCTCTTCTGCATCTCCCATAAACATAAAACTGTTGTTTCCGTTAACCAGACGGATGACTACCGAGTTATCGTTGCTGTTCTGGGAAATCCCATCCGGCGCCATGACAGTAAAGCTGCCAGTTCCAAACTCATAAGTATCTCCGACAGACGGATACTCCACAATGATCGCATGTGCAGTAGCAGTATTCATAAATGTATTAAACAGATCTGAGGTATGTACATAATCAGAACCCAGCACATGTTCCACTTCAAAATTATCCAGACATTTGACCAGTCCACCCAGGTGGTCTTCATCATAATGAGAAGAGATCATATAATCAATGGTCTCTACCTGCTGATTTTTCAGATACTGTACCACTTCATCCGCATGTGCCCGATTTCCACCATCATAAAGAAGATTTTCTCCTCCTGACTGGACGAGGATTGCCAGTCCCTGGCCAACATCAATAAAATGTACAGCCATATCACCCTGTCCTGCTGCCTGCGTGGAAACTGCATTTCCCGGAACTGCAAGCATAAATGCCAACAGAAGTGACATCAGAAATGTCATAAGTTTACTTTGTTTTTTCATAATCTTCTCCTTCCCTTATATCTTACAAATAACAGTTCCATATGTTTACAGGTTACTGTTCTCTCTGTTTTACAGTTCTTCTATCCTTCTTCGGATTTCCTGGCTCGCATCTTCAAACAACAGATCCCGGTTGTAGCGGATATAGCGTTCACATTCATACGTTTCCAGGAAACGAACGCAGGAATAATCTGTATTAATACCAGATACGAAAATTACCATCTCCTGACTGTTATAAAATGCTGCCTCCATAAAATCAAATGCATATTCCAGCGTAGAACCTGACTCGTCCCAGACAGCATCCCAGGACGCACGGTATTCTCCGAAAGCATTCTTTACAATGTCAAAGGCTTCTTCCCAGTTTTCTGTCTGCTCTTTTTTTAGAAGCGTCACATATCCTTCCAGCACTTCAACAGCTTTTCGGATCGTGCGATCCTCTCTTCGCTCCAGAAGCCCCTCTGTCTGTTTACGTTCTCTTTCTGCCCGAAGGTTATCCACAAAATCTCCGAGACGCTGTACCAGATTTCCACCTTCCTGTGGTTCTTTCAGGCTTTTAAGCACTTCAAAAACTTTTTCCAGCACATCTTCCTGAAGAACAGCATCACGTACTGCCTGGCGAACGCCTGAGAATAGCAGGTTAACCACACTGACTCGCTCATCGAATGACGCATGAGAAACTTTTTTGACCATTGCCTCTGACGGCTGTCCTTTCAGGATTTCTGCAATCTGATAATCCTGCTGATATTTCTGATAGAGTTCATAATATTCTGCAAATTCCTTTGCAATCCGCTCATGCTGGATATACTGTCCGACCACATCTGCCGTGATATTCTTGTCAAGCTTCTCATAAACTTCCATGATTCTTGACAGATCTTCCCAGCCACGCGGCGTTGCAAACTGTTTGCCATCAATCGTTGTTTCCATCTGATAGAAACAGTTATTTCGAAGTTCCAGATAAGAAAGAATTGCAGGATGAATATTTTCTTTGAATGCATATTCTTTCCAGACACGATAATCCGGTTCTACTGTGATCTTCTTGACACGATCCAGTGTAACAACATCAAAATCACGGACGGATTTGTTGTATTCCGGTGGGTTACCTGCTGCTACAATCACCCAGCCTTTTGGAATTTCATGATTTCCAAAAGTTTTGCACTGCAGAAACTGCAGCATCGCTGGAGCCAGTGTCTCTGAAACACAGTTAATCTCATCGATAAACAGAATTCCCTCGGTAAGTCCGGTTTCTCTCATACGGTCATAAATACTCGCCACAATCTCACTCATCGTGTACTCTGTCGCTGAATATTCCCTGCCTCCATATTCTTTCTTAGAGATAAATGGAAGACCGATCGCACTCTGTCTGGTGTGATGTGTGATCGTATAAGCGACCAGTGCCACACCACACTCTCTGGCTGCCTGTTCCATGATCTGTGTCTTTCCGATTCCCGGTGCTCCCAGAAGAAGTACCGGTCTCTGATGTACCCGTGGTATCACATATTCATCATACTCGTTTTTCAGAAGATACGCCTGTACAGTATCTATGATTTCCTGTTTTGCCTGTTTAATATTCATAATGCTCTGCTGTCCTCTCTCTTTCCAGTGCCTTGGTATCCAGTATCAACTTGATCGCCCATGGCGGCACATCCACATCCCGATAATCATCTTTCATAAAAATGAATGCCGTATCATACGGCGGCATCTTCGCCGGGAACATCCCATATCCATCTGTAAAATACAGAAGTCCTCGCAGCCGCTGAAAGCTGCCCATTTTCAGAAGCTGATCCACATAGGCAAATGCCGGACGAAAATCTGTCCCGCCAAATCCCCGGATTGTAAAGTCCTGGAGATATGCCTCCATCTCCCGCTGATCATGAATCACCTGATCATCCTGAATCTTTTCATCACACTGAATGATATGTACCTGAATCTTACGGAAAAAACTTTTCGACTCAGACAGCACACTGTACGTTTCCTCCAGAAAACGACGGATCAGGCTGCCGTTACAGGACATCGATGTATCCAAAACAATCACAAAGTCTTCGATTTTCTTCATCTCTTTTGTTTCCAAAGGCTCGATCAGAGGCATATTTCCATATAATTCCAATCCCAGATTATAGTAGATCGGATCAAAGGAATCCATATCCACCTGCATCTCTTCTTTTAGAACCGAAAACTTCCGCAGAAACTCCCGGTAGTCATAACGCTTCCGGTTCTCTGCCTGCAAATGCTCCACAAGTCCCGGAGAATCACCTGCCGCTTCTTTTGAAAAAAGTTCAATCTCCGTCTGCATCTTGCGTCGCATCTCTTCCCATTCTTTCTGGTGACTCGCCATTCCACTGCGATTCTGCGGTGTATACCAGAAATGATGATCGTCACGCCTGAATTCCTGCTCCAATCGGATAATCTCGTTTTCTTCGCATTCCATCAACAGATAAAACATCGCATCGGCTGTAAGAACGTTCTTTTTTTCCTTCCACTGGCGGTACTTTTCTCTTCGGAAACTGTTCGGTCGGATATAGACCGCTTTCTCATAAAGGTCATCCATGACATTCTCTACTGCAATATCTGCCGCCAGGTTCCAGAGTCTCTGATCACTTTCTTCTTTTACTTTGCGATTCCAGAGATGACAAAACAGACAATGAAGCAGTTCATGCAGATACATACGATTGATCCATACTTTGTTTTGTATAAATGTATTCAAAAGCCATGTCGGCGAAGCAAAAAGCAGTTTCCCGTCAGTTCCCATAACATCTGTCTCACCCGAAACAGTCGGACGCAGTGCCCCGAATGCACTTTGGAGAAAACGCATGGCAACAGCCATCTCATTTCTGGAGTTTTTCAGAATGTCCTCGCAGATTTCCAAAGTTTCTTCTTCTTTTTTTCTCTCTTCGTGAACAAAATTTCCAAATTTGCCCCTGTACTCTTTTTTCACAGTTCAAATGCCTTTCTCTGTTTTCTTCCATGTTTCTGTAGTTCATTCATTAAAATGCTGACACATCTGGAATCATTCGCACTCCGTGCCGTTTCAAGCATCTTTTCTGTTTCTGCCCGATCTGGCGCAAGTTTCCTCAGGATACGCTGCATGGAATCATATGCTTTCTGTTCTCCCAGAAGCCTTATTGCCTGCTGTATGTGTTCCTTTATATATATGAGATACTTTTCTTTTGCCTCATCTGTCATGCTTACCGGATAAAGAATTCGGTCCAGTGCCAGATTCAATACGATCCGCTCCTGTTCCCAGGCAACTGCATATGGAAATAGCCGGTCGTATTCCAACGTATTGATCTTTTTATGTACGAAACTGTTTCGATAACGAATTCCGCTTCCATGCACATGATTTTCCAGGATCCTGGCAGGCGTGTTTTCCACACCTTCTTCAAAAAATTCCGGAAACCAGAACCTTCCATATTCCCCATCTATCGTTATGTCAACGCATAGTGTCTCCGGAAGCTCTGTCAGGAAATCCCGTAAACTGGATTCTCCCTTTTCATCGGTCTCCACCGCAATCTGTTCCATCCTGTGGCAGCCGGTAAGTGCTCCTGCACCCAGGTCCTGCATTTTTCCATAGAACGTAAGCTTCTTAAGATGAAAACAGTTATAAAAAGCATACCGGCCAATCTTCCTGAGCTGACGTGGAAGACGGATTTCTTCTACACGATTTCCCGCAGCTTGCGGCATATCATCCTCAGGTCGTGTCGCCCTGCCGTTCTCTGTGCAAAAATTTTCTTTTTCCTGCATCATTTTTAATTCTGTCGAATCGATATGGTCCGAAAAAATATACGCTCCCAACTCCGTCACCGGAAAGCCTTCCAGCATATCCGGAAGTTCTACGATCGTATCGTATCCATATACACGGTCAATGCAGATTCCTGTTTTGTTTCTTTTATATAAATAGATCATTTATTTTCTCCCAGACGGATTTTTTCCATTTGCTCCTGCATCTCCTCTGACATATGATCAAACAGATACGTTTTGCTGCTCTGTCTGCGCTGATGCCATTCTTCTCTGGCAGTTTTTTCCGTATCTTCTATCTCTTTCTTCAATCCCTGTGCAGAGATTCTGTGGGCGCCCTGTCCCATAATGATGACCTGTTCCAGCCCATCAGAAGTCGCAACCGTTACCTGATACTGTCTGCCGATCCTGTGGACCGTCTTTTCAATATACCGGTCTGCTGTCTCGGCCTCTTTCGTGTAAACCACATAGATATTATGATACGGAATGATTTCTTCCACATGTCCCTCCACTTTGTAGGCATCAAAAACAAGAATCAGCGTACATTTACGATACCCCTGATAGTTACTTAAGATATCCATCAATTTGTCGCATGCAGCATGAATATTTTCCTTTGCAAGTTCATTCAGTTCTTCCCAGGAAAAGATGATATTGTATCCATCCACCAGCAGATATTCTTCCTGTCGCGGTTTCCCTGCTCTGTAACGGGTAGCCGGCGTCGAACTGTGTACGGTCTTTTTCTGGAAAGCAGTACGGTCACGCTTCATCGGCCCAAAAGTACGTTCAAAAATAGCCTGCAGTTCTTCCTCTTCTTCATAGCTTCCGCTGTAAGAAAACTTTCCGTTTTTTCCACTGATATTTCCGGAAATGTTTGTGTTATCCACCGCTGTACCCAGATTTTGCGCACTTTCCACATCCTCATACCAGCTTTCACTGTCCAGTTCATCCATATCCACACCACTTTGCAGATGCATATAAGCTTCCACCTGATCCCAGGGAACAACAAAACCAGCTCCATGCGCGCAAAATACAGATCCGGTCGGATTTTCCAGATCCGCTTCCGGATCATATCCAATATTCTGTACCACTTCATCCTGATTCTTACATGGCGCATATCCTTTGAGGCTGCAAAAAAGTTTTCCTGTTCCATGTGTGTAGGAAACCACTTCTTTCTGATAATCCCGCATCTGAGCGACAGCCGCAGTCCCTTTGAGAATTGCAGTTTCGCCCTCTACCTCCGGTGCATCAAACGTTCCCTGCATCTTCTGGACATCTGACATTGCTCGTCCTATCATCTCTGCCGGTACTTCCAGTCGGAATTCATAATACGGTTCCAGAAGAATATTTCTTGCTTTGCGAAGTCCCTGACGTACCGCACGGTAAGTTGCCTGTCGGAAGTCACCACCCTCCGTATGTTTCGCATGTGCCCTTCCGGTAAGAATCGTAATCTGCACATCAGTCAGTGGCGATCCAGTCAATACACCAATATGCTCCTTTTCTTCAAGATGCGTCAGAATCAGTCTCTGCCAGTTTCGTGCAAGTACATCCTCACTGCATGCAGTAAAGAACTGGCATCCGCTTCCTGGTTCCCCCGGTTCGATCAGAAGATGTACTTCTGCATAATGACGGAGCGGTTCAAAATGTCCCACACCTTCTACCGGCTCTGCAACCGTTTCTTTATAAACAATACTTCCGGCACCAAATTCCACAGCTACATGAAAACGATCCCAGATCAATTTTTTCAAGATTTCAATCTGCACTTCTCCCATAAGCTGTGCATGAATCTCAGAAAACTGACTGTCCCACAGAATGTGAAGCTGCGGTTCTTCCTCCTCCAGCTGACGCAGCTTTTGGAGCATCTGATGTGGGTCGCAGTCATCCGGAAGGATAATCTGGTAATTCAGGACAGGTTCCAGTATCGGAAGTTCTGACTCCTGTTCAATTCCCAGTCCCTCTCCCGGATAGGTTCTCGTAAGTCCTGTCACCGCACAGACTGTTCCGGCTTCAGCTTCCGATGTCAGTTCATATTTTGCTCCAGAGTACAGACGAATCTGATCTGCCTTTTCTTCCCAAGCAGCCTCTTCTGCTTTACGCCCCGGCAGACTCTGTCCGTTTGAATTTGAAGAAAGCAGTGTCTTTACTTTAAGACTGCCTCCTGTGATTTTCATATACGTAAGACGATTTCCCTGTTCATCTCTTGCAATCTTGAACACTTTTGCGCCAAATTCCGTCGGCCGCTTTGGTTCTGCCGTATATTTCTGCACGCCATTCCAGAAATCCTTTACACCTTTTTCTTTAAGTGCCGATCCGAAATAACACGGGAAGATTTTTCGCTGTACGATCAGTCGTGCAATGTCACGGTCTTCGACGATGCCTGTTTCCAGGTATGTTTCCAGAATGTCTTCCTCACAGACTGCAATGTTTTCCAGCTGCTCTGGAGTAAGTTCATACATTCCGTAATCCGTATCCTGTGTTCTCCCAAAATCCACACAATTTTCATGAAGATGCTGTTTCAGATCATTCAGCAATGCATCGTGATCTGTCCCCTGCTGATCCATCTTATTGACAAACAGGAATGTCGGAATCTGATATCGCTCCAGAAGTCTCCACAAAGTCATCGTATGACTCTGCACACCGTCCATTCCATTGATCACCAGAATCGCATAATCGAGGACCTGCAGCGTACGTTCCATTTCAGCTGAAAAATCCACATGTCCCGGTGTATCCAAAAGCGTCACTTCCATATTTTCTGTTTTTAGCAGCGCCTGCTTGGAAAAAATCGTAATCCCTCGTTCTTTTTCCAGTTCATATGTGTCAAGAAAAGCATCTCCATGATCTACACGGCCAATCTTTCGGATCTCACCGCACAGATACAGAAGTTCTTCTGACAGAGTTGTCTTTCCGGCATCTACATGTGCCAGAATTCCAATAACCAGTTTTTTCATTCATCTTCTCTTCTTTCTTCTATATACAAAGGGGCCAGTTTTCGCACGATCGTCTCACTGACATGGATCAGTGTATCCAGATCATTTTTCTGATTATTCAGATACGCATGAAAGCATCCCTGAATACAGAAGGAAAGCATGATATCTTTCTCCGGATCAGTCTCATACTGCGGATATTTTTCCACGATCAGCCGTTTCAATTCTGTTTCCAGACAGTCACCTAGATGACTTTTTTCTGTTCCGGAAAACAAAATATTGATCAGTGAATGATTCGATACCAGAGCCATATATAAATTTCTTGTGAACACATCCGGATCTTTAAACGGTGATTCCTGCTGACTGGAAATATTTTTGATCACTGTCGTGATCGTCTCTGACTCCAGCATCTGTGAAAGTGCATAAATATCCTCATAATGACTGTAAAAAGTTGATTTATTGATGCATGCCAGGCTGCACAGCTCTTTCACCGTAATTTTCTCCAGTGGCTTCGCTGCACGCAATTCCAGAAATGCATTTCGGATCGCTCTCTCTGTTTTTTCTATTCTGATATCCATGTTTCCTGTTCTCCTTTTTCCGACAGATTTTATAAATCGTCGGTTATCCACCGCTTATGCCAAATCGTCGGTGGACAATCCCCCTGTTTCTTTAGTATAAAGTAACTATAATACCTGCGGATTACTCCGCACTTTTACCTTTTAGTATACTCAAAAAAGCAACTAATGTCTATTATCTACAAGGAGAATATGATGGATTTTTATGGATTTTATACAGGAAAAATTTTTGACGCTTATAAATATCTTGGTGCCCATGTTGAAGAAAAAGGCGTAACTTTTCGTACTTTTGCACCTTCAGCCTCCCGCATCACTCTGATCGGAGAATTCAATGACTGGCAGGAATGGGAAATGAACAAAGTTTCTGACGGTAATTTCTGGGAATGCTATGTTCCACAGGCAAAAGCCGGTCAGATGTACAAATATAAGATTTATGACCGTAACAGTAATCCAGTCGATCATTGCGATCCGTATGGATTTGGCATGGAGCTTCGCCCAAGCAGTGCCTCTATCATTCGTGACATGTCAAAATACAAATTCAAAGACAGCCAGTGGTTGCAAAACCGCAGCGACTGCCGAAAAAAACCGTTGAACATTTACGAAATTCATTTTGGTTCTTTTCGCAAGCCTTCTGACAAAGCAGATGACTGGTATAACTATGAAGAAATGATTGATATTCTGATTCCATATCTGGTCAAAAATGGCTATAACTATCTGGAGATCATGCCTCTGAATGAATATCCATGTGATGAATCCTGGGGCTATCAGGCAACCGGTTTTTTCAGTCCGACTTCCCGATACGGAACAGCTGATCAGCTGAAGGCCTTCATCGATGCCTGTCACAAACATAACATCGGCGTACTGATGGATTTTGTTCCGGTTCACTTTGCCGTAGATGCTTATGGCCTTGCGAATTACGATGGAACCGCACTTTATGAATATCCGAACTCTGCGGTTGGTGTCAGTGAATGGGGAAGCTGCAACTTCATGCATTCCCGCGGCGAGACCCGAAGCTTCCTGCAGTCCTGTGCAAACTACTGGATCAGCGAATTCCATATGGATGGTATCCGTATGGATGCGATCAGCCGCGCCATCTACTGGCAGGGCGATCCGGCAAGAGGCGTCAACCTCAATGCTGTAGAATTCCTGCAGTATATGAATCAGGAACTGAAGTGCATGCATCCTTCTGTAATTCTTGCTGCCGAAGATTCCACTTCTTTCCCCAAAGTAACCGATCCTGTCGATCAGGGCGGCCTTGGTTTTGATTATAAATGGGATATGGGATGGATGAACGATACGCTGAATTACTTCCGTACCGCACCGGAATACCGCCCGGAAAACTATCACAAACTGACATTCTCCATGATGTACTTCTATGATGCCCGTTTCCTGCTCCCGCTGTCTCACGATGAAGTTGTTCACGGCAAAGCAACGATCATGCAGAAAATGAGCGGCGACTATGAATACAAATTCCCACAGGCGCGTTCTCTGTATATGTACATGTATGCGCATCCGGGCAAAAAGCTGAATTTCATGGGAAATGAAATCGGACAGTTCCGTGAATGGGATGAAAAACGCGAGCAGGACTGGATGCTTCTGGATTATCCACTTCATGCTGGATTCGCCCGTTTCATGAAAGACCTGAATAAATTGTATCTGGAACACTCTGCTTTCTGGGAAAAAGATTATGAAGCAGATGGTTTCCAGTGGATCGACTGCCATCAGGAAGGATGCTGCATCTATGTATTTGAACGCTGCAGCAAAAAAGAGCGTATGATTTCTCTTTTTAACTTTTCCGACCAGGAACAGGTATATGAACTGCACATTTCTGATGCACAGAAATTAAAAGAACTCTTGAACAGCAATCTCACTGTTTATGGCGGAACCCAGAAACGTAAAAGTGCCACAAAGGCAATAAAAGACGGCAAGATCGTCCTGACCCTGCCGCCATACTCTTCTGTTTATTATCTTGCTGAATAATATTATAAATTTACAGGGCCGCAATCACCTGACAGTGACCGCAGCCCTGATTCTATTTCTTCTTTATACTTCTGAGGAAATAGCAGATTGCCCACGCAATACTCATTCCCGCTGCAATTCCAAATGCAAAGAGAAAAGTATCCCTTCCATATTCCAGTGCCTGTACCGTGTTCCCTTCCACTATACTATTCATGCAGTAATAAAGTGTACTTCCGGGAATCAACGGAATAACAGAAGTTACAAAAAAGGATGTAGACGTTTCTTTACAGATTCTTGCAAGAATTTCCGCATACACATCTACAATAAAGCCTGCCAGCAATGACGGAAGAAAGACATTTCCCCAAAGTCCTTTTCCGAGAAGAAACACCATCCAGCTTATAAATCCACCAGCTGCTGCCAAAGGCAGGTATTTCTTTTTCATATGGAAGAGAATTCCAAATCCCACGGAACCAAGGGCTCCGGTAATCAGCTGTATTACAATTGTTGTGTTCAAAGCCCCAGCCTCCTAAACAGAAGAATTGCCCCCATAAATCCAAGTGCCAGTGCGGCCGCCAGAAGCAATGCCGCAATCAGACGGATAATTCCGGAAAGTGTATCACCAATCAGCACATCCCGGATAGCATTTGTTGACATAAGACCTGGAATCAAAAGCATAATGTCCCCAATCATAATCTTATCTATATGAAGGAACGGGCAAAGCAAAACAAGTCCACAAATAACACATCCTGTCAGAAAAGAAGCAGCAAACTGAAACGTCACTTCATTCATACACACTGGTCGAAAATATTGCTGTAATGCCCAGATCAAAACAGCCCCAAGTCCTGCCGCAATCGCATCCGAAATACTTCCACCATAAAAAAGTGCAAAACTACTGGCCGCCAGAAGGCTTCCAAAAAGTTTCCAGAGTGGCTTTGGTCTGTCTGCATTGATCTTATCAAATTCTTTTCGAAGTTCTGTGGCAGAAACAGGCTGCCTGCAAAAACGACGACTCAAGTCATTTAACTGCTCCAGCTTGGTAAAATCATTTCCGCCATCTTCCCGTACCCGGCGAGTCTGTGTACGCGCTCCGTCTCCCGGAAATTCCATCGTAATGACAATACTGGATGTGATCACAAAAACATTCATCTGAGTAGCACCACAGGCATAGCCCATTCGATTCAGTGTATCCTCCACCCGGAAGATCTCTGCACCGCTGTTTAACAGTGCATCGCCCATATCAAGAAAAACATGCAAATAATCTTTGGCTGTCTGCATGAGAATTACTCCTTTAATCTTCTGAAAATATCTTAAGTATAAATCTTAATCACGGACAATACAACTTCTTTCTATCCATGGAACAGCCAGCATAGTCAATAAAGGCAATATACTTACTGACTGCCTCGGATGCGCCTCCCAGAAAATATAAAAGACAAGCGCACCACACCAGTAGATTGCCAGGATCCAGCTGTATTTGTCTGTTTTTTTCTTACGAAATGTGCAACACACGCCAGATAGGATCAGAACATACAATACTATATTGTAAGCCTGCATATATGTTCTGAACAAACCGGATTTTTTACCAACGAGCCAGTCATAGCAGGTTGTTTTTTCCACTACATTTTTTGTGTATTGAGTATATCCATGTGTACCGATTCCCCATACAATTGCTTCTTTCTTTATGGCAAGCTTCAGATTCCCCAGCACTCCATTCTCACGAAGATGTTCAAGATAGACCTTTTTATTATTTTCCACTTTTTCTTCATGTGTCGGAAAACTGCGTGTAAACCTCATATCTTTTACATTGTACGTTCCATTGCCATGGCTTCCCATCATCAGAAAATGCTCAATCGTAATCGCCGAATCATAAGTATCCATGTCTACATGGTAACGATATACTCCACCCCATGCCAACTGAAAAATCAGCAAACCACATACCAGTGGAATCCCCAATGTAAGTAACTTTTTCCAATACTTATTCAGCAAGATCCAGACGCCAACCGCAAGTACTATAAAAATGCTGGTTACACGAATGCAGGTTGCAAACCCGATCAGAAATCCGGCAGCAAGAAAGTGTATCATCTTCCAGTGATTTTTTTTCTTGTAACAGCCGTATATAATAAAACCTACACCGGCCATAACCAGTCCGGCTGATATCGTATCAGTATAATAATAAGACGCGTATGCGTAAAAAGAAGGATTCGTAAGAAGTAATACCATATATACCGCGGTTGTTCGAATCGTAGTAACTTTTTTTAAAATAAGGAATGCAGATACATACATAACAAGGATCAACAG
>ERZ773252.2701-NODE-2701-length-14797-cov-3.180776_pt1 | contig 14797 bp, 8 predicted proteins | sample MGYA00580517_ERZ773252 | MGnify/ENA primary metagenome ERZ773252 (study PRJEB29015, sample SAMEA2737766) | human gut metagenome | biome: human gut; feature: human-associated habitat; material: faeces | place: China | collected 2012 ... | reverse complement strand
AAGAGATTTCAGGAGTAAATCCCCTGAAATGTATGAAATGCGGTAAATGCACCCGCAACCTGTCCTAAAAGTTTTTCCTGCTCTAGTTTTAAAACAAGTGATATAAAATCACTGCCCGCATTTGCATTTCTGTTTCTTTTTACTCTTCTCTGATAAGTAAGTTCAGGTGTGCTATGCAGATAAATAGGATAATCTATATTTTTTAAATTCTCATTATTTCCATGTGTCCATTCCAAAATGATGATACTTATATCTGAAACATCAACATCCTCAAACCATATATCCTCTTTTTTAGTTCCCATCCTTTTTAAGCTAAGGATATCTTTTCCGCTTTTAAACTGTTCAAGTATGTTATTTATAGTGTCATAATCTATCTCATCCGGTCCGCATAAATATCTTCTCAAGCCATCTACGCCCGATTCATCATATATTTTTTGTCTCATCATGTCATTTTCTACAGGAATCCTTCTTGGATAATTATCACCTGAAATAACATAATATCCGATACCTTTTTCGCCAAACATCTGTGCAAGCAAAACAGCAAAACTTGACTTTCCTGAACCTGAGCCTCCATATAATGACACAACAACCTTATCTTTATTTTCTATGTTTTCTTTAAGTTCAGCAAAAAGTTTTGAAAATATATTTTCTGCTTTTTCTTTCTGATCAGGTCCTATCTCAACAACATCTCCCGGCATATCACTTTTAATCTTTTTCATATAAAACCTCATTTCTGTATATAATCATTTAGAGCTGAAGCAGGTAAAACCTGCCCCAACTCCATTACAATACACTAGCATCTCTTTAACTCAACCTGCCAGCTCTGATATTCCCCAAGTTCCGGCATAAATGGCATTCCTATGTTCATAAGTGCCTCAGCAGGATATATTTTTCCTGTCTTTACATCTTTATATGTAACATTCTCATTTAATCCTTTAAATCTGACATACAACGGCTGCATATTTCCATGCATCTTTAAGCACACAACATTTACAAGCACATCATCTCCGTCTTTTGAAACAAACTCCCATGCTGCTACCGGATCTTTGTATGGATCACTAAGTCTGTAATATAGACCATTATAAATAAGCTCTGCCTCTTTCTTAAATGTTTTTATCTGTTCCTTTATCGTATTTTTCTCGGCTTCAGATACTTTTCCCAAATCTAATTCATATCCAAAACTTCCTGACATTGCAACAACACCTCTTGTATCGATAGATACACTGCGTCCTGTCTGATGGTTTGGAACTGCTGAAACATGTGCGCCAACTGCTGAAACAGGATAGCCAAATGATGTTCCATACTGGATCTTTGTTCTATCTATCGCATCCGTATTGTCACTGCACCATATCTGTGGTGTATAATAAAGCATTCCGGCATCAAATCTTCCACCGCCGCCACTACAGCCTTCAATAAGAATATCAGGATAATTTTTATTAAGTCTCTCTAAGAAATCATATAATCCAAGTACATAATCATAATATACATTTCCCTGATACTTATCTTCATTGCTGTAAACATTTGCTATACTTCTGTTCATATCCCACTTTATATACTCTATATTTCCACTCTCAATGACTTTTGTGATCGAATCATAAATATAGTCAACAACTTCTTTTCTCGAAAAATCAAGTACCAGCTGGTTTCTTGACCTTACAGGTTTTTTCCCCGGAACCGCAAATGCCCAGTCAGGATGCTTTCTATACAGATCACTATCTTCATTTACCATCTCAGGTTCTACCCATATGCCAAATTTAATGCCACAGTTATTTACAGCTTCAACAAGTTCCTTTAACGAACAGCCTATCTTATTTTCATTTGTAAACCAGTCACCAAGTCCACTGTTATCATCGTCTCTTTTTCCAAACCAGCCATCATCCATAACAAGCATCTCTACGCCAAGTTCAGCGGCATTCTTTGCAAGATTTACAATGGAATTTTTATCAATATCAAAATATGAAGCTTCCCAGCTGTTTACAAGCACAGGTCTTACCTCATTTTTATATTTTCCTCTACACACATTTTCTCTTATACATTTATGCAGATTCTGTGATAAAACTGCTAATCCCCTATCGCTGTATGACATGATAACCTCAGGTGCTATAATGCTTTCACCGGATTTCAGGCAGTAAGAAAACTGTTCCTCCATAAGTCCAAGCTGCATTCTCGTCTGACCATACTGGTCCTTTTCAGCCTCACCTAAAAATCCTCCGCTATAAACAAATGACATAGCATAACAATTTCCATAATCTTCATTTGCATCACTGTCTGCAAGTATCATAAGCGGATTGTACTGATGACTTGATGTTCCTCTTCTGCTGCCTATCCGATATGAACCATGACCTACACTTTGTCTCTGTATATTTCTCTCCATTGCATGTCTTCCATAAAATGTGATCAGATCAAAATTTCCCGAAACGAAATCAAGACATGCACTCTGTAATTTTTCAATATATATATTATTCTTATTTTCATTTATAACATTTGCAGCTCTTGTAATAATATCAAGAGATTCGATAATACCATAATATAATATGACCTTTATCCCTGATACTTTATCGGACAAAGTTATCTCTAATGTCTGTGCTTTGTCCATATCACTATTTTCATAAACTGCCGGAAGTCCTGAAAGCCCATATTTTCCATCTTTTATAATATGACTCTCATATCTTAGATCACATCCAAAACTTCCATCCTCATATCTCACCTCAAACACCGGACTTCTAAAATCTCCTGCTCCTCTGCATGGAAATTCCTGTAAAAGTGCATCAAGTGAATATTTTCTATTATCACCGACATCATATGGATTTCCTGAAAATCCCCTGTCAAGATTTACAAGAATATAATCCATATTTCCGTTTGTTCTTTTTCCATAATAAAGATGGAGTAAAAATCCATATTCATCTATTTTCATCTGATATGTGGAATTTTTTGTATTTAATGTTATCAATCTATTGTTTTCATCAAAAATAATCGCCATATTTTTTACCTCACTTTTATTTTACTGCACCGTTTACTACACCATTCATAATCTGCTTCTGACATACTACATAGAATAAAAGGATAGGTAATAATGCAAGAAGATATGATGCAAATGCCAGATTATAATTTGTTCCAAACTGTGACTGGAAATTAAGCTGTGCGATAGGCAGCGTATTGTGATCTGTTCCTGATAATATTACAAGAGGTGTAGTCACATCATTCCATGTACTCATCGCCGTAAGTATCGCAACAGTTGCATGCATCGGTTTCATATTTGGGAATATTATCTTCCAGAAAATTTTAAATGCTGATGCTCCATCGACATGTGCAGCTTCCTCCAATGCAGTAGGAATATTTTTCAGATATCCTGCATAAAGCATAAGATTCATCGGCATAAAAAATACTGTATATAGCACTATAACACCAAATCTGTTTGCAATGCCAAGCTGTGCTGTCTGCTTTACAAGAGGCATCATCAAAACTGCAAAAGGAACGAACATACCACTTACTATGTAATAATAAGATGCCTTAAAAATCTTGTGTTTTGCCATTTTTCTTCCTATCACATATCCTGCAAGAGAATGTAATAAGATACATAAAACAACAGTAACACAGGTTATAAGAAGACTGTTTCCCAATGTATGCCTGAAATCTGTGATCTTGATAGCTTCTACAAAATTGTCAAGGTTCCAGCTTGATGGCAGTGATAATGCACCTGAGATATCATTTGTCATTTCTGACGGCTTTTTTAATGCAATGATAACTGTCATATATAACGGAAACAATACTGTAAGAGTTCCAAGCACAAGAAGTGCATTTATTATATAATGTACGATTTTTCCATGAGATAATCTTTTTTTCTTTTCCATCATAACTGCTCCTCCTTACCATTTAAGAATTTCATCTGTAAAACAGATACGATTACTATCACAACAAAGAAAACAAATGCATTTGCACTCTGAAAACCAAACTGACCGCCACTCATACCATTGTTATATATAAGATATGATATTGATTCCGTACTCTGTGATGGTCCACCCTTTGTCAATGACATTATCTGGTCGAATACCATCATCGCATTTTTCATACATAAAACAAGATTTATAGTAAAGAATGGAATGATAAGCGGAAAAGTAATCTTCCAGAACTTTTTCCATCCTCTCGCGCCATCCACCATTGATGCCTCATAAACCTCTTCCGGCACTGTCTGAAGTCCCGATATATATATAATGGTATTCATTGCTATGCCCTGCCATGCACCCACAATAACAATAGCTAACCACGCTGTCTTTGTACTTGCGAGCATACTGTTCTGAAGAAATCCTATTCCTGTCACATTTCCTATTGTAGGAAGAATATATGTAAAGATAAAACTAAATATATATCCAACAACAAGACCTCCAAGTATGTTAGGTATAAAATAAATTCCTCTCAATGCACTTTTGCATCTCATCTTTCTATTAAGTCCCAATGCCAGAATAAGACTTATGACATTTACAACAATAGTTAAAACAACCGAATATTTTATTGTAAACAGATATGATTTTACAACTCTCGTATCAGACAATAAATCTTTAAAATTTCTAAGTCCTATAAAGTCATAACTTCCATATCCGCGATAATTAGTAAGTCCATAATAAAACCCTTTGATAAGTGGCAATGTATTAAAAGCAAAAAACAATACTAATATCGGCAGTAAAGCCGCAAGAAAAATTTTGTCATTTTTAGTCCATTTTGCACTCTTTTTCATAGTCTACCTCCTATTTTGATTCTTCCTTATATTTTTTAACCTTGTCGATTATGTCACGATTATATCTCACCCATTCAGTATCAAATTTATTAAGGAATGTTTTTAATGCATTATCACTCTTGTCAAGAAGATATGTCTGTATCATTGCTGCAACATCCATTTCTGCCGGATAATGATGATCCTGAAAATCTGCAACTTTTCCTTCCTCGATATATGTTTTCATATCAATAAGCTCTTTCGCAAGTGTAAAATCACCTTTCTTGCAAGGTACGGCACTCTGATCATCCATATATTCCTGAACATTTTCATCTTCAAGCAAAAATCTTAAAACCTCATATGCAGCATCTTTATTCTTGCATTCCTTCATAACACAAAACATTAGGTCATTTCCTGAATTAAGCAGATTATCATCCGTTTTGTCAGTTGCCGGAAATACAAATGAACCTATATTCATATCAGGATTTACTGATTTTATCTGAGGTATAGCATAACTTCCTATTGTGTACATTGCAGACTTGCCTCTTGCAAAAGCTGTACATGCGTCATTGTATCCATACGCAACAGGATTTTTCTGTGCATATTGTAAAAGTTCCTTTATTTTCGTTGCTGTTTCTGCATAAGCACCTGAATAAGTTGCTGTTCCACTATTTACCTGATATGCAAGATCTGAATCACACATACTTACTGCAAGAGCATTCCATGGTGCAAGGCATGTCCATGTATCTTTATAGCCTAAATAAATTGGCTGTTCTCCTGCTTTTTTAATCTTTTTACAGAGATTTACAAATTCCGTCCATGTTTTAGGAATCTCCCATCCATACTTCTTAAACATATCTTTGTTGTAAAGAATTCCTGCCGCATTTGCCATATAAGGTACTGCATAAGTTCCTTTCATCGGAATATATTCCAAATCTTTGTTTATGTTTAAATATGTTTCCTTGATATCGGATAATCCGTCAAAATCTGAAATATCCATCAGCATATCAGCATCAAGGAAATTTGAATAATTAACATCTCCACCAATTCCTATAATATCCGGAGTATCCTCCCTGATAAATCTTGTCTTCAATATTGTCATTGCATCATTTGGCGAATCAATCTTTAACTCGATATCATCATGCGAATCATTAAATTTCTTTTCAACTTTTTTAAAATAATTAGCAGCCTCCGGCTTATAATGCACCATCTCAATAACTGTCTTTCCTGACTTTTTGCTTTTCTGGCATCCCGTAAAATATGTTATGGATGCTACTGCCACCAATAAAAATGTCAGCATCACTTTTTTGTGCTTCATAAGATTATTCTCCTTCCTTTTACAACATATATGCACCAAAATACATTGCATATTGTCATATCCAAATCAAACTTTTATTTTTTCGTCCGATATATATCTTGTAAAGACATTATAACATCTCATAATGCTATATGATATAGTCTGCTTTTTGCAATTTTATACCAATATGCAACATCACATAGCTTATTTATATATCAGTTAGCATTATGGTATATTTTCCATATGTACCCAAAAAAGACAATTTTAATTTAAATTTTCACACTATAAAGAACGCACATTACTTAGAAACGAGGTATGACTATGAATGAAAATGAATTATACTTTTCTATTTTTCCAAACGAACGCTTTATAGATCTTGGACTTTACCAATTTGGTATGGAACAATGTTCTCCATCCCACTCATACGGTCCTGCAGCAAGAAATCATTTTTTATTTCACTATATAATTTCGGGAACAGGCACCTTATATGCCGATGATTCGACCGGCACTACCAAAACATACCATCTTAAAAGCGGCGAGGGATTTTTAATCTTTCCTAATCAGATAACAACATATATAGCTGACAAAGAACTTCCATGGGAATATGTGTGGATAGAATTTGACGGACTTCGTGCAAAAGAAGCTATGGATACGGCAGGATTTTCTTTAGACAGACCGATATTTCACACAAAAAAAAGAGATATGAGCCAAAAAATGGAAGAAGAACTCGTATATATAGCAACTCACTCTGATGAAACTATATTTAATATAATAGGTCATCTTTATCTGTTTCTTGATTATTTTATGCGTGCAACAGTATCAACTGTAGTAAAGGGCAGCACCAAACTTCAGGATTACTATATAAAAGAGGCAATAACTTACATAGAACAAAATTTTCAGAATGATATTTCCGTAGTTGACATTGCAAACCGACTCGGTATTAACAGAAGTTATTTTGGCAAAATCTTTAAACAGACATTAAAACAGACTCCACAAGAATTTCTAATAAATTACCGCATGATAAAGGCAACTGAATTATTGAGACTCACAAAAATGTCAATAGGAGATATAAGCAAAGCTGTCGGCTATGAAAACCAGCTTCATTTTTCGCGTGCATTTAAGAAGATATATAATATCTCACCAAGAGAATGGCGAAACATAAATGCAGTTAATAATATGTAGAATTTTATTTGATTAAAAATCGCACTAATCTTTTGGAATTGCTTAAAAAAATAATAAGGGCTGTCACGCTAAGTTCTATTCATACAATATACAGATAAGAAATCTGTTATCATCAGCTACATTTGTATAGATTATACTTACTGTGACAGCCTCTTATTTAAGTCAAGCGGATATTCGCAATCCGCTCTGCTACTTGCTCATAACACTATTAGCTGCTACCGCAGCATATGTATCAGAAGGGGCTTGTACCCCTCCTGATACAAGCAAGTCCCCCCCACTTATTGCTCTACGCAATATAAGTGGGGGACTTCCTTAATAATGTTAAATCTTTGCTTTCATTTTATAATCATCTCGTATTTTCAGACACTATGATTTTTACCTCTGCTTTAAAATACTACTACCGCTACTGAATTTGCAGGGAGTAATATCTCTGCTGTCTGATTATTTACGGCTGTCTGATATTTTACCGGAACGACATATTCTTTTTCTTTAGTATTCACATTTGCAACACCGGCAAGCTCCTTATCCGCCGTAAGCATTACAACTTCGGCACTCGCAACTTTTTTGTAAGCATCAAGTTTTACTGATACTTTCTTTGCAACATTATCTTTATTTACAAGTTTTGCATAGATGTTCTTTTCATCTCTTGTTACGGAATTAAATACAACTCTGTTGTATGCATTTAATTTATAGTCAAGGACTATACTCTTGTTTCCTGCCTCATCTGTATAATACATCTGAAGTCCCCTCGCATCTCCGCATCCATAATTAACGGTAAATACATACTGTTTTCCATCCTCAAGCGGCTCAAAATTGCACTCTCTTAAATTTCCTGCAAGCTCACTTGATGAGTAGTCACCCATTCGGTAGCCCTCACTTCCGTCCTTAAAGACTCTTACACCTGTGAGATAACCGTGCATTGAAACAGCATACTCAACAACATTTTTATTCTTCTCTGATATATCCGTAAGACCTGCTCCCACAAACAATCCGCCGTTTCCTAATATTCTCTTTGCAGTTACATTTATTTTATAATCTGTCCAACTATCATCATATATATAAATTCCGTTTGCTGCTTTTTTTGTTGCCTTAAACAAAATTCCATCTGCCTGTTTTTCATAATTCTCCGAACCCGGTATCAGTGAAATTTTCTCATTAAGTTCATTTGCAAAATCCTGGCTGAACAATACACTTCCGTCTGCATTTGAGGTTATCTCAATTTTCTGTAAAAGCACATCAGCTTCAGTTACCGAAACTGACACTCCGCCATGCGGTATAAGCTGCTTCTTCTCGTCTTTGTCATACATCTTAAATGATGTGTCAACGGCACGGTCACCTATATACTTTGCAAACATCTGCTGAACATAATAGTTTGGTGTGTACCATACCGAATCATTGTCAAACCAGATAGCATCAGGTGTCCAGCGGTATGCTCCGTCAGAGAGCACCTTATTAAACAGTGGTGCTGTTGCCGCAAGTCTTACCACATCTGAGTTATTTTCAAAACCTGTCATGACCGCTGCCTCTGCAACCGCTCCGGCGAGTGTGTTTTTATCCGATGATGCATACTCACCGACAAATACTTTTGATGAATTACTGTCATCTATTGTTCCATCTGTATTGTATGCCCTGTAATAATAATCATATCTGTCTGCATTTTCATATAAATACGCATTTGAACGGTAATAATGCTCGTCAGCTACCGTCTCCATATAATGTTTCTGGTATTTATACCACTCGACTTCCTTATCAAAACTCTCGTTTCCGTCAGTAAATGCAATGACAGCTCCCTTATCCTTAAGATTACCGCTCAAATATCTCCATCCAAACTTATAGGCATCATCATCTGCCTGTGCACCTACCGTTGAAATGATAGTGAGGTCATAACCCGGATAATTCTTTTCCATATGCTCGTCAATAGCGTGTTTAAATTCTTCAAAACTTGCGAAAAATTCTTCGCCCCAGTTTTCATTTCCAACGCCTAAAAGGTGCATATCAAACGGCTTTTCATGTCCCATCTTCTTTCTTAAAGCAGCCCACTCATTATTTTTACAGTCGGTACTTATCGCAAAGTCGATAAGGTCTGTAAAGTTTTTAATATATTTCTCCTGAAGGCTTCCACCTGCCGGATTTGCATAATCAGAACGTGCCTGACAAAGCACTCCGCAAGCCATGACAGGAAGAGGTGATGCACCTAAGTCCTCGGCAAGCTGGAAATATTCCATATAACCGAGTCCCATTGTCATCATATATCCCCACACATTAAAGTTTTCTTTTCTGTATTCAATATCATCGACCGAATCTTTCCAGTCATATACATTTTCCCAGATAAATGAACCCTCTGAAATACATCCACCCGGAAATCTTAAGAATTTCGGATGAAGGTCACGCATGGCTTCAACGAGATCTCTCCTTAAACGATAATTCTTGTTGCCAATATAGTTTGCATGAGCTGTAGCACTTGTGCTCTCATCACCTGCTCCCCATACATTTTCAGGCATAAGAGAAACCATATCTATTGAAATCTCGCCCTCAAACGCAAGTCTTAACTGTGCATATCCTGTCTTTTTTGCAGTAAGGACAATCTTTTCATCCTCACCAAATTTCTTCCATGTGTCAGAAATTCCAGCAAGTTCTTTCTCGTCACTCACCAAAACATCCTCCTCATCGACAAGAGCTATCTTTATCTTTGCCACATTGTCTGTACTCTTAGCCCATATAGAAAAATCATATTTCTCATCTTTTTTAAGATACATTGAGAGAGCCGCCGTCGTGTCACAGAAACCTCTGTTGTAGAGTACTGCACCAGACTTTACAGTAACATAATACTCACTTGTATCAGGTTTTGCAATTCCAAGATGCTCATTTAAGCCGCCCTCACATTTAGGTGTGACCTTATCTGTGTCACCAAACCAGAATGCGAGCGGCGTGTGATTTCTTCCTGTCGATTTTCCGTTTTCCCCTGATGACGGGTCGTATGTATTATATGTAAACGCTTCAAATGAACGGTTATTTACAAGTTCGGCATAGATACCGCCATCTGCCGCATTGTTTATATCCTCATAGAAAAGACCGTAGAGAGTATCACTTATCTTTACCTTTTCACGGTCGGCATGAATAGTGAGTTCGTATGGAACTTCCGTCTTTGGAACAACAGTAACCATATATTCAATAGTCTTTTTCTCATCATCAAAAGATAGAGTTGCACTAAGTTTCATATACTTAGCTTTCTCAAAATCCCCGACTTTTCCATCAGAGCTTAAAACAGCTTCGTCCTCTGACTTCCATACAACATTTACCTTTCCTCCCATATAAGATGTAGGAAGTTCTATATCCTCTGTTATTATCTTGTCAGGTGCAGTGAGATATTTTTCGCACACCATCTCAAGAATATCTTTCTTTGAAATGCTCTCACACACAATATCTACTATATCACCCTCTGAAAGTGCAGAATCGTAAATCCTGAAATCTGAAAGTGCCACATTTGCATCCGGGTCTGCATCAAACTGTGAACGACCGATAAAGTTATTTACATATTTTCCGTCATCCTTAAGGCCTGCAAACCACTCTCTGAGTCTTCTGTAGTTTCCGCTTGATGTCTGACTTATAAGACCGTCTGCTATAAGCTCACCGTCAACATATACCTGCGGACCTGCACTGCTGAGTGTTCCGTTCTTCGTGCCGTGAACAACAACTGCAACATGAATCCATGTGTGCTCTGCAAATCCTTTTCCCGGATCAGCTAAAAGGTCTGCCCCACTAAAACAGCTTGCCCTGAGATTTCTCGTAAGGAAGAAATAAGGTCCCATTGTAGAATGACCGAAATCAAAAAGTCTCTCCCACACATTCTCACCTTTAGAGAGATTCATCCAGAAAGAAATGCAAAGACCGTCATCATCAGAAACACCCTTAAGGATATTTTCAGGAAGTTTAATGTATGAATTAGCGACCTTTCCATCACCGCTGATAACAACAGCCTTTCTTCCGTCAACATCCTTTATGACGGGGGCATTATCCCCGGCAGGAGCGGCATCAAAACCATTCCCTGAACTATCTGCTCCAATATTTTTTTCATCATCAAATTTGTACCATGCTATCATAGTATGCTTCTCCTTTTTTTGTATTTTTATTTTTCAAAGCTATAGCACTATTTTACAATTTATTAAAATAATTTACAATATTATTTTCAAAAAAATTGTAACAGTTCAGACATAAAAACACAATTTGTAATACTTGAGCTTGCTCATTGTATTGCAAATTAGTTTTTTATGGCTGAATAGCCTTTCATTTATGAAATGAAGTAAACACAAGCTGCATTGCAGCGACTGACAGCTTGCTGGCAGGTTTACGAATGTAATAAATGAGAGGCTGAACTGTTACAAGTTTTTTCCATGCCCCATTGCCTTTCATTTTCGTAATGAATAAACATAAGCTGCATTGCAGCGACTGACAGCTTGCTGGCAGGTTTACGAATGTAATAAATGAGAGGCTGAACTGTTACAAGTTTTTCATGCCACATTGCCTTTCATTTTTTATACCTGAACAGCCACATTTTCCCTTACATTTTTCCTCAAAGACACCAATAACACTAAAAACAGCACAAGTATGAACCATATATTCTCCGTTCTGAACTTAATATCCATCCAGACACCATATTCCCTCAGATTAAATATTTTCAATATCTCAATGCCAAGCACTATACCGGCTACAATCCCCGAAAAGATAAACAGGACAAGCTGGTACCATATTATCTTTTTCACTCTGCCCTCTGACATTCCGAGTTTTCTTAGTACCACATATTCTTTTCTTCTCGACTGTATCATGTTTGCTGCAGCATTTACCCAGCCTATCCCTGCCATTACACTTAACATATAGAGTGTAAATCTCACTATAAAATATCTCTGTTTAAGAATTTTATGTGAAAATGCCATTATCTGTTCAAAACTTTGCCATCTGAGTGCCGTAAATTCCATTCGGGCATTTTGCAGGCTCATATCAAGTTTTTTTGTCATTTTATGTGCAAATATCTTCCATTCGCCCACAGCCATTTCTTTTGGAAATGATATGAATATTGTACTGTCTGTATCAATTATGACACTCGCCAAAGTGCTGTCAGGTATAACACCGACAACTGTTACAGTGGTCTTTACCCCCTTATAGCCCTCCCACATTTTATAATTAGTTCTCATTCTCTCATCATAATCTGTAAAATCTGCATCATCTGTGCTAAGTACCAGCTTATCGCCTACTTTTAACTTATAATCTTTAGCCGCTTTCCTGCTTATCAATATTGAATGTGCAAAATCTGATATACTGCTTTTCACAAGCCCTGATTTCTGCATATTTTTCAATGATGCAAAAGATGTTCCACCCGAAAAGAAAAACTGTTTCCCCGATGATTTTCTTGCCGTAATGCCTGTTGCCGCATCTATCTCTGACTGTAAAAATACATTTGTATCTACCTGTTTTTGAATTTTTTTGCACAAATTGTCAAGTTTTGAGTAATAATGAGACTGCTCATCCTGTATAAGCACATCATCGGTATATATGTTCTTATAATATATCTCATTATTTCTTCCTATCTCGTCCATCAAATCCTCACTGCAATATGTAAATACCGTTAGCATGATTATCGTAAATATCATAAGAAAATTTTCTTTCATTTTCGGAACAGCCATCTTATAGCTTATAAGCATATCAGATGGCAATACGGCAGATATAAAACGGTTTATAATTCCTTTTCCCGAATATGCCTTATTTGACGAGCCATCGTTTTTCATGGACTGGTATGGAAGTTTATTTATAAATGACTTTGAAAATAATGTAAGAAATATTTCTACTACGGCAAATACTGCTGCCATGATACCAAAAGCCAGCGAAATATCAACATTCCTCGCCTCAGCGACAAGGTCAAATTCATTACCGATAACACCAAACAGGATTTTTCCCGCTAACACCGAAAAAACAAATCCAAGTAAACATCCCACACCTGTAATATAGACACCCAGCAGTGAAAATATCATTTTTACCTGTCCTATACTTGCACCCATCGTCCGCATAACAGCCATATCCCTGCTGTATTTCTGCATAAATCTCCTGAATACGGCGGCTATAAACAACAGACTTATTATAATGACTATAACCGCAAGAATGTTCATAAAACTCGAATACACCTTTACATAGGACTGGTATTCCTTAGAATCCTCTATCATAGTTATGTCAAGTTTTTTATCTGCACTCTTTACAGCATTTTTAATATTGCTCATCTTTTTGCTGTGTTTTGTCTTTATCAGCATATATGATGAACTTATATCCTCATTCTTTATCCCGCTAAATGCTTTCTTTGTAATTACCGCAAAATAAATATTCTGGAAAGAAAAATTATCATCATAGATTATCTCTGACACGGTAAATTTTTTTGTTCCACAGTAAACCGCATCACCAACTTTAAGATTTTGGGAGTCGGCAAACTTCTGATTTATCACTATAAGATTGTCTTTTAAACGGCTGTAAAACTTATATCTCGCCCTGTTTAATCTCCCATTGTCAGTGCCTATAGTATAGATACTCACGGAATTTTTTTCTTTAAGAGCCGTTTTCATATCAATATAATCCCATATCCCTGTATTAAGTTCACTTATACCGTCAAGCCCTGACACATTTTTCAATACCTTATCATCAATCCTTGAATAATCTTCATGGGCGGCTATTATATCGCAGTCTCCAAATGTCTCCCGCATATTTTGAAGATATGACTTTTTTGAATTTCTTGTAAGCTGAAACATCAAAATGAGCATTGCACTTACAAAAAACACACATACAATACATGAAGCAGTTAAAAATCTACTGTTTTTCAAAAAATCAAGGCTTATCCTGTTTAATTTTTTTATATCTTCTCTCTCCATTTTTCTCCCCCTCACGCCACAAGTCCTCTGAACATAGCGAGTATATTTGAAAAATTATCACTGCCTTCCTCATTTTTATATTCGTTCTTTATCTCGCCGTCATGTAGAAATATAACTCTGTCAGCGTATGTAGCAATAATCGGGTCATGTGTCACAACGATAAAACTCTGTTTTTCTTCCTTTTTTAACTGCATAAACAGCTCCATTATCTCAAGTGAAGTATTGTAGTCGAGATTTCCCGTCGGCTCATCCGCGAGAACTATATCCGGATGTGTCACCACCGCCCTTGCTATCGCAATCCTCTGCTGCTGCCCTCCCGAAAGCTGCGTAACACCGCTGTCAAGTTTATCATCAATCCCCACTCTCCTGACTATGCTTTCAACTGTATCTTTAACTTTCCTGTCACGACCCCCTTTAAGCACCAGCGGCAGTGAAACGTTTTCACGCACTGACAGGTCATTTAGCAGACTGAAATCCTGAAATATAAAACCAATATGTTTATTTCTTATCTCCGTGGCATGAGGTTCTTTGGAATACTGCTCTTCAAGTCTGCCGTTCAGATATATCTCGCCCTCATCCGGCACGAGAAGTGCACCTAAGATATTTAAAAGTGTGCTCTTACCTGAGCCGCTTCCCCCCATGACCGCAAGTATCTCGCCCTTTTTTAGACAAAAAGAGACTCCCTTTAAAGCTTGAACTTCTGAA
>ERZ773252.2692-NODE-2692-length-14837-cov-43.952239_pt1 | contig 14837 bp, 14 predicted proteins | sample MGYA00580517_ERZ773252 | MGnify/ENA primary metagenome ERZ773252 (study PRJEB29015, sample SAMEA2737766) | human gut metagenome | biome: human gut; feature: human-associated habitat; material: faeces | place: China | collected 2012 ... | reverse complement strand
TGCAGTTTTACTTGATATGGTTATTCCATTTCATTTTGGATAAACAACTTCCAGTTTGTCGCACATCCTGCCTAAAACACAAACCGGAACGATCTTCCCTTTTTCGGGTGGATCGTTCCGGTTTTTATGTTATACTGAAAATCGTTTTACGCCAGCTTGGCTTCCAGACGCTCACGGATGGCCTTGATAAAGCCCTCGCTGTCTACGGCGGTGGGGGTGATGCCCTCTGCCAGACCGCACAGGTCCTTAGTCATGATGCCCTCGTTCAGGGTCTGCAGGCTTGCAGCCTCCAGTGCCTCGCCAAAGTGCACCAGCTCCGGCAGGTTGTCCAGCTCGCCGCGCTTCTTGAATGCGCCGGACCACGCAAAGATGGTAGCCATGGGGTTGGTGGAGGTCTTTTCGCCCTTCAGGTACTTATAGTAATGACGTGTGACGGTGCCGTGGGCGGCTTCGTACTCGTACTTGCCATCCGGGCTGACCAGCACACTGGTCATCATGGCCAGTGAGCCAAAGGCGGTGGAGACCATATCGCTCATTACATCGCCGTCGTAGTTCTTGCACGCCCAGACAAAGCCGCCCTCGCTGCGGATGACACGCGCCACGATATCATCGATCAGGCTGTAGAAATAGGTGATGCCGGCAGCTTCAAACTTTTCCTTGTACTCGGCATCGTAAGTCTCCTGGAAGATATCCTTGAAGGTGTGGTCGTACTTCTTGGAGATGGTATCCTTTGCGCCGAACCACAGATCCTGCTTCACGTCCAGTGCATAGTTGAAGCAGCTGCGGGCAAAGCTGCGGATGGAATCATCCTTGTTGTACTGTCCCTGCAGCACACCGGCACCCTCAAAATCAAAGACGGTGGCGCGCTGCTGGCTGCCGTCTGCACCGGTGAACACCAGCTCTGCCTTGCCTGCACCGGGAATGCGGAACTCGGTGCACTTATACACATCGCCGTAGGCGTGGCGGGCGATGGTGATGGGCTTTTTCCAGTTCTTGACCACCGGCTGGATGCTGTCGATCATAATGGGCGCGCGGAACACGGTGCCGTCCAGCACGGCGCGAATGGTGCCGTTGGGGCTCTTCCACATCTCGTGCAGCTTGTACTCCTCCACGCGCTGGGCGTTGGGGGTGATGGTGGCGCACTTGACCGACACGCCGTACTTCTTGTTGGCGAGGGCGGCATCCATGGTCACCTGATCTGCGGTGGCATCGCGGTTGGGCAAGCCCAGATCGTAGTACTCGGTCTTGAGGTCCACAAAGGGGAGGATCAACTCATCCTTGATCATCTTCCACAGGATGCGGGTCATCTCGTCGCCGTCCATCTCTACCAGCGGGGTCGTCATCTTGATCTTTTCCATAGCAGGGTTCCCTTTCCTCTATTGGTTTTGTATTTTATGCCCCATGCAGGGCGTTCCGGTTACTTGCGGTAGGCGGCTGCCAGCTTTTCAAAGGCGGGCAGGCTGCGCTTTACCTTTTCGGTGTCGATGCAGTAAGCAAGGCGCACATAGCCCTTTACCCCAAAGCTGTCGCTGGGCACCAGCAGCAGATCAAATTCCCGGGCTTTCTGACAGAAGGCGTTGGCGTCCTCTTCCAGTGCCTTGGGGAAGATATAAAAGGTGCCGCCCGGGCGCTCCACTTCAAAGCCCAGCGCGGTGAGCTTCTGGTACAACAGTTCCATGTTGGTCTGGTAGACCGAAAGGTCGCTGGTCACCTTCTGGCAGCGGCTGACCGCCCGCTGGATGATGCTGGGCGGGCAGTTGTGGCCGGTAAAGCGGGAGATCTGGCTCATCATGTCCACAAGGATGTCCTCGCCTTCGCACCCCGGGCGCACCGCCACATAACCCAGACGCTCGCCGGGCAGGCTCAGGCTCTTGGAGTAGGAGAAACAGGTCAGGGTGTGGGGGTAGAACGCCGCCGGGTAAGGCACAGTCTTGCCGTCAAACACGATGTCCCGGTAGGGCTCGTCACTGACCAAGAAGATATTGTGTCCGTACTGGGCGCTTTTTTCGGTCAAAATCTCCGCCATGCGGGTCAGAGTGTCGGCAGAGTAGACCACGCCGGTGGGGTTATTGGGCGTGTTGATGAGCACACAGGTGACCTTTTCGGTCAGCATCTGTGCAAAGGCATCCAGATTGGGCTGGAAGGTGGGCGCCTGCGGCGGCACCACCCGCAGCACTGCGCCGGTGCCCGCCACATAGGGGCCGTACTCCGGGAAGTAAGGCGCAAAGGTCAGCACCTCGTCCCCGGGCTGGGTCACCGCCCGGATGGCGTGGGCAATAGCACCCGCCGCACCGGTGGTGGGGAAGATGTGCTTTTGCGCGTAGGGCAGGCCGAAGGTCTCGGTCAGATGCGCCGCCACAGCGGTGCGGAAGCCCGGGTCGCCCTGACTGGGGCAATAGCCGTGCAGGCTTACCGGCTCTTCCTGCGCCAGCAGGGTCTGCATGGCTTCGGTGAACTCCGGCGGGCAGGGCACGCTGGGGTTGCCCAGTGAATAATCGAACACATTCTCGCTGCCGATCTGGGCAGCGCGCTGTCTGCCATACATGAAGGTTTCGCGGATGACGCTTTTGTTGTTCAGCATGGCGCGGTAGGTCTCGTTCAGCATACTACTTTCCCTCTGCTTTCCTTATATCGCAAAGCCTGTGCGGGGCGGCTCCCCCTCATTTATGCGCCGCAGCCGTATAGCTTTGTTCCAGCTTGATGATGCAGTTATAGGTGGGATCCTGCTCTTTGATGAACTGCTCCATCTGGGTCAGCAGTTCCACCTTGTCCCCGGCATAGCCCGCGGGGAGCACCAGATCGAAAAGCACATTGGTGTGGGTCTTGCCCGGCACGATGCGCAGATCATGCAGCGAAAGCGCCGGGTCCAGCTGGCGCAGCTTTTCGGTCAGGCGGCTGCGCAGCACCCCCACGGCGGCGTCCGAGGTGACGATGGGGTCATAGTGGATGGTCACCATCAGATGGTCGTTTTTCATAAAGTCCCGCTCGATGTTGTCGATCAGGTCGTGCGCTTCCAACGGGTCCTGCTCGGCGGGCAGCTCCACATGGATGGACGCAAACTGATGGCCGGGGCCGTAGTCGTGCACCATCAGGTCATGTACGCCCAGCACGCCGGGATAGTTCATCACGGTCTGTTCGATATGCTCCACCAGATCCTCACTGGGGCTTTCGCCCAGCAGCGGGCTCAGGGTATCCATCACCAGACCCCAGCCGGAGATCAGGATGAACACCGCCACGCCTACGCCCATCAGGCCATCCAGCACATCCCAGCCGGTCACCCGACAGAGGATGGCAGCCACCAGCACGGCGGCGGTGCTCAGCACGTCGTTGCGGCTGTCGGCGGCAGTGGCGATGAGGGTCTCGGAGGAAATGATACGTCCGATGGCACGGTTGAAGCCGCTCATCCACAGCTTGACCAGAATGGACACCACCAGCACCGCCACGGTCAGCCAGCCGAACTGCACCGGGGTGGGGTGCAGCACCTTGGTGACCGATTCCTTCAGCAGGGAGAAGCCGATGCCCAGAATGGTCACGCTGACCACCAGCCCGGCAAGATACTCAAAGCGGGCATGGCCGTAGGGGTGCTCGGCATCCGGTGCCTTGGCGGCCAGCTTAAAGCCCACCAGACTGACGATATTGGAAGAAGCATCCGAAAGGTTGTTCAGTGCATCGGCAGTGATGGCGATAGATCCGAACAGGGTACCTACCACAAACTTGCCCAGACAGAGCAGGATATTGCACACCATGCCCACCACACTGGCCAGATTGCCGTAGGCGGCACGGACACGGGGGTCCTGCGGAGAATTGGGACGGCGTATAAACAGACGAATCAAAAGCTGCGTCATAAAAGCTCCTTTCAGGCTGCGCATTTTCAGCGCACCCAATGTCCTTCTAGTATAGCATTTTACTTTATGGTTTTAAAGGCGTTTCAGAAATTTCATCCCATTACGCCGGATATCAAACCGGGTTGCCGCACAAAAAGCCCCGGCGGCCATGCGGTCGCCGGGGCTTTTCGGAGATTTTGGGACTGTCTGTTCACAGTCTCTTGTAATTAAGGAGGAGTGCTCAGGTTTTTATCACAGGATCGGGCTTTCAAGGTCGCCAGTATCAGCGATGCCGTGCTTCTCGGCGTAGCCGGTCAGCATCAGGGTCAGAGCGCCGTCACCGGTCACGTTGCAGGCGGTGCCGAAGCTGTCCTGCAGGGCGAAGATGGCCAGCATCAGAGCAGTACCGGCGTTATCGAACATCAGAACACCGGTGATCAGACCCAGAGAAGCCATGACAGTGCCGCCGGGCACGCCGGGTGCGCCGATAGCGAAGATGCCGAGCAGCAGGCAGAACAGGATCATGGTGCCAACGCTGGGCAGCTTGCCGTACAGGATCTTGGAAACGGTCATGCAGAAGAACACCTCAGTCAGCACCGAGCCGCACAGGTGGATGTTTGCAAACAGGGGGATGCCGAAGCTGACCATGTCCTTACGCAGCACCTTGCTCTTGCGGGCGCACTCCAGCGCCACACCCAGCGTAGCGGCACTGGACATGGTACCGACAGCGGTCAGGTAAGCGGGGCCGTAGTGACGCAGCACTTCCCAGGGATTCTTGCCGGAGTAAGCACCGGCCAGCAGGTACAGCACAGCCAGCCAGATGTAGTGACCGGCCATAACGATGACGATGATCTGCAGGAAGGCGGGCAGCTGATGGGTGATGGTGCCCTCGTAGCTCAGGCCGCAGAAGGTGGCGGCAATGTAGAAGGGCAGCACGGGGATGATGACCTTGCTCACGATGTCCAGCACGATGTTCTGGAACTCGGCCAAAAAGTCGCAGGTCAGCTTGCTGTTGGTCCAGGTAGCAGCCAGACCCACCAGAACGCTCAGCACCAGAGCGCTCATGACGCTCATGATCTGGGGAATGTTCAGCTCAAAGACGACGCCCGGCAGCTCGCGCAGACCGGCAACGTTGTTGTCGATGGACAGGTGAGGGATCAGGCCGTAGCCGGCGCCCATGCTCATGAAGGCTGCGCAGACAGAGGACACATAGGCGATGACGATGGCCACTGCTAGCAGGCGGGAAGCGTTTTTGCCAAGCTTGGTGATGGACGGGGCAATGAAGCCGATGATGATCAGCGGCACACAGAAGGTAATGAGCTGACCCATGATGTACTGCAGGGTCACCACAACGCCCATGGTGCTCTCGTTGAACAGCTGGCCAAGGATGATACCAACAAAAATGCCCAGCAAAAGCCGGAAGGGCAGACTATTGAATAGCTTTTTCATAACTTTAGTACCTCTTTCTTTTTCCCCGGAAAGGGGCTGGGTGGGGAGACTTATTCCGTCTCCGGGAGGTGTTTGTTCAGCATCAGATCAAGGATCACGCTGTCGCTGGTGCCGTGGGTGCTCAGGGTGGCAAAGTTGTCCAACGTATACTCCACATTGTGCTCCACGATGCCGTCGGTGCTCTGCACCCGCACGCCGCGCACACCCATGGCAGCTGCCTGACAGGCAGCGTTGACGCAGGTGGAGATCTTCAGTGCGCAGTCGGCCTTTGCGCCGTCGCATACCATGCCGGTGACGTTGCCTACCATGTTCTGGATGGTGCAGCATACCTCGTGGTAGCCGCCGCCCAGCAGATAGGCAATGCCGCAGGCTGCGCCGGTGGCAGCAACCGTTGCACCACAAAGGTTGCTTAGGCGGCCAAACTTGGCCTTGATGCGGATCGCGATCAGGTTGGAAAGGGTCACGGCGCGGAGCATCTTCTCCTCGTCGATGTCCAGCCAGCGGGCAGTTGCCACAACAGGCATGGTAGCCGTGATGCCCTGATTGCCGCTGCCGGAGTTTGCCACCACCGAGACCGGCGCGCCTGCCATACGGGCGTCCGCACCGGCAGAAGCGATGACCATGGCGTTGGTGGTCAGGTCGCGGGTCATCAGACCCTTGCGGCAGTTCAGTTCCAGATTGCGGCCAATGGCAAGGCCGTATTCCTTGGAAAGACCCTCGTTGCTGATGGTCGTGTTCACCTGTACGGCGCTGCGGATGATGTCGATGGGGTCGTGCAGGGGGTCCAGCTCTTCAGTGCAGTAATCCCAGATGGAGCGGACGGTCAGAAATTCTGCGATCTGCTCCGGGGTCACCACATCGCTGTCCCCTGCTGCGGCGGGGTCGGCGTGCTGTTTGTCCAGCGTAGCCACGCCGTCCTGCTCCACCAGCACCACGTTGGTGTGCAGATCCCGCACCACCGCACGGCCGGTGTGGCCGTCGGCAGTTACAAGCACTTCAACGTAGAGCTTCTGCGGCACCTGTGCCACTTCTACCTTGACCTTGCCTGCCTTGACAAGGGCTGCGGCTTCTTCCATCTGCTCCCGGGGCACATAGTTCATGACCTCCAGCAGGTGGACGGGGTCACCGCCTACGGCACCAATGGCGGCGGCGTAATCCATGCCCTGATACGAGGTGCCCGGAATGCCTGCCGACATGGCGTTTTTGATAATGTTGATGCTGGCGCGGACGGTCACGGCCTCTACCCGTGTGCCACCCGCCTTGCGGAGTGCTGCGCCCGCCTCTGCGGCGGTGAGAGCGACTGCGCCGGGCTCCGTACAGCCGGTGGCCAGCTCCATCTCACTGTTCAGGATGCGAACGAACATCTGTTTATCCATTTGGTTCACCGTTTCTTTTCTTCCCGTGCGGGGGAACTTACTTTACAGCAATGCACTCGATCTCCAGCGGAGCGTCCTTGGGCAGCTTGCCCACCTGCACCGCGCTGCGCGCGGGGTAGGGCTGCGCAAAATACTCGCCGTACACCTTGTTCATCTCTGCAAAATCGTTGATGTCCGCCAGAAACACCGTGGTCTTGACCACATTGGCCAGCGTCATCTCCTGCTGTGCCAGAATGGCCTGGATGTTCTTGAGGGACTGTGCAGTTTGGGCGGCGATGCCTTCCGGGATCAGGCCGGTGGCCGGATCGATGGGCAGCTGCCCGGATACATAGACGGTCTGCCCCGCAGCGATGCCCTGCGAATAGGGGCCGATGGCAGCGGGAGCATTGGGGGTAACGATCACCTGTTTCATCCGATTTTCTCCTTTTCCATTTGTCGGCACTGAAATCAATTTTCCGAAAAAGGCTTCCCCCGGACGGGGGAAATCTGTCCCCAAGGGGTGAAGGCTTTTGCACCGGGTCAATCTTCAAAAGTTGATTTCCGTGTTTTTCGGGAAGGGCTGTCCTTCCCTCGCTGACACTATCCTAACGCAATGAGAATATTTGTCAATAATATTTTCTTATCACGAGAATAAATTGTCGCGCGTGACAAAAACTCCAGAAAAATGTCATCACTTTGACGAAACAATGGATACAACGCACCTTCTTATTGTAAAAAACTGTCATTTCTGCTATGATAGCAATAGAACACGCGTGAGAATTTTTTCTCACGCGCTTCAGCAGTACAAAAGAGGTGAACGGGATGGATGCAAGACTTGAGCCTTATCGCGTAGTGGTATCTTTTCTGGGGGAGGCGCTGGGCCCGGACTACGAGGTGGTGCTGCACGACCTTACCAGTGAGGACGGCACCATTGTTGCCATCGTCAACAACCACATCAGCGGACGCACCGAGGGTGCGCCCCTTTCCAACATGGCGCTGCGCTTCATTCAGGAGCGGATGTATGAAAAGCAGGATTATCTGGCGGGCTATCAGGGCGCTTCGCAGGCCAAGGGGCGGCTGCGCTCCTCTACCATGTTCATCAAGGATAACGGCCAGCTCATCGGCATGCTCTGCATCAACTTTGATGCCGGCAAGTACAGCCGCATCGCGCAGGAGCTGCTTGCCCTTTGCGGGGCACACACCGAGCCTTCCTCCACCGGCATCGGGGTGGAAAACTTTGTCACTTCCCTGCCGGACGCCGTACAGAATGCCATTGCCGAGGTGACCGGCAGCGCCGGGCTGCCGCCCGACCGGCTGACCATGGAAGAAAAGATCCGCATCGTGGAGTCTTTGCACCATGCGGGCATCTTTTATATGAAGGGCGCCGTCAGCGAGGTCGCCGCCCAGCTGGGCTCCTCGGAGGCCACCATCTACCGCTACCTGAGCAAGCTGAAGTGAGCTGTGAACGAACTGCCCCCTGAAAAAGGAATCGCCCACTTGAGCGAAGAGGGGCAGTATCTTTGTGCCAACGAGGGGATTCCACAGTACGAAGACACTGCTTGCCACGGCTATGAAAGCCTTTTGAATTGCAAAATGATTTTTCAGTTGCTATACTGGGCTTATCAAAGTTTTTTTCAGGAGGATGCCGCAGTGACTGCACAGATAATGCAAATCGGGAACAGACCTTGCCGCATTTACGGCGAAGCCCATGCAGAATACCTACTGCTCCAAATGACCGATGAACATGAGCTGCAAAACATGGAAAGTGAGGTTGCCGCTATTGCACAGAGTGCGCACCACTTTCTGTTTGCGGCCGTGCCCGTGGAAAGCTGGAACGATGCACTTTCCCCATGGAAGTCTCCTGCCGTGTGGGGAAAGCAAGGATTTGGCGGCAAGGCTGCGGACACCCTGCGCTTTCTGACAGAACAGGTCATTCCGTCACTGAAGCAACAGTTTGATCTCCCGGAGAACGTCAAAATCATTCTGGGCGGCTATTCACTGGCCGGGCTGTTTGCTTTGTGGGCATCCACGCAGACAAAGCTGTTCTACGGTGTCGCCGCCGCCTCGCCCTCGGTGTGGTTCCCGGGCTGGATGGAATTTGAACAGCAGTACCCGATGCAAACGCAACGCGTTTATCTGAGCCTTGGTGACAAGGAAGAGCGCACGAAAAACGCCGTCATGGCTGTGGTGGGCAATAGCACCCGCACCCTGCACAGCCGACTTGCAGAGCGTAGCATAGACTGCACCCTTGAATGGAACAGCGGCGGGCATTTCAAAAACGCTGACCTGCGCACGGCGAAAGCCTTTCGGTGGGTGATGGAGGAACACACATGACCATTTTGATTGATGCCGACGGCTGCCCGGTGGTGGACCTGACATTGCAGATTGCAAAACAGTTTGATGTTCCGGTCATCATCCTGTGCGACACCGCTCACCAAATCGAGCGGGAAGGTGCGCAAACGCTGGTGTTCGATAAAGGTTCTGACAGCGTAGACTTTGCCCTCGTCAACCGGGTAAAACCGGGGGATGTGGTCGTGACGCAGGACTACGGACTGGCGAGTATGTGCCTTGCCAAGTGTGCCCGGGTGCTGAATCAGAACGGTTTGGAATACACCGCCGACAATATGGACGCCCTCATGCTGCGGCGTTATGAAAACAAAAAGCTCCTCCGTGCCGGAAAGCACCCCAAGGGGAGCCCAAAGCGGACGAAGGAGCAGGATGTCAGGTTTGCGGACACGCTTGAGAAGATTCTGAGCATAAATTATTGATACATATTTTTGGAAGGATGGAGAAATCCGGTTGGATATGCAAAAAAGCACCAGCCTGAGCCGGTGCTTTTTGTTGGCGGAGATGGTGGATATTCTCCCGCGGGCTAAGCAACAGCAACGGGTTGCGTTTGCTGATTTTTCCGCAGCCCCTTGGCAGGGCTTTGAAAAATCAGAACGCTGCCCCAACAACTCCTCCCTGTTTCTGCCACAGGCAGCGGTCGTCGTCGTTGCACAGGGCTGATTGCTTGCGGTCTGCGGACCGCCGCCCTGTTCTCATCCTCACCATCTTAGCCGCAAAAAAAGCACCAGCCTGAGCCGGTGCTTTTTGTTGGCGGAGATGGTGGGATTCGAACCCACGTGCCCGGTTAAGGACAAAACGATTTCGAGTTTTTCCTGTCTCACGGTACTTGGTGGAAGATAGAGGTAATTAGCCCACTTTGCCAGAAGATACGAACCATCGAATTTACGCTCAAAATTTCATCAAAATCCAAAATCACTAGGCTCCATGCGGATTTGAACCCACTTTCCAAAACGCAGAAAAATCTGCCTTTTGGAGAGAATTGGGAGAGATTTTACGCCCTTTGGAGAGAACGGGCGAGAGAGATTCCGGGAGCCAGAATCCATCCATACAATATGTTGCTTCTGACGCTGACAAAATCAAAGCAACAAAGGATGGATGAACATGAGGACTCTGTTAGAGTGCTATAAAATACTCGAAGAATATCCCAACGGAATGACGAAAGACCAGTTCTACCGCATTGCTCACATCAGCAAGCGTCACGCAAAATACCTTCTGGATTCGGGACTTGTGCCTTGCCACGATTCCGGCAAAAAGACCCGCCGCTATACGATTCAGACTCGCGATGTCGTTACCTTCCTGTGCGACCGTGAGGACAATCCCGACAAGTACAAAGCTCCCAAGGGACTGTACATCGGGAACAGCGGCAAGGCAAAACGCCGCAGGTCAACCACCGAAATCATCCGGTTCCATTTTACAGAGCCGGAAAAAACCGGGCTGTATACCCTATGGGAAAAACTCACGGTTGGATATGATGATCTGCTGACCACCCCGGTAGTTTCGGAACTGACAGGCTACTCTGCACAAAGCATCCAGCGATGGTGCAATCAGAAGATCCTTGTGGGCTTCAAAATCCGTGGCACACTGACGATTCCACGGCTTGCGGTCGTTGAGTTTATGTCCGGTGACCGTGCAACGGCTATCGTCCGAAAATCCTCAAAGCACCTCGATCTGCTCCGCACCTATGCACAGGACTGCCATGAAGGTGCAATGACCATTACATACTAAACAGACAGGACTGCTCCACAATATTTTGTGAGGCAGTCCTGTTTGCTTAGTAAACAATTTTCTGATCCAAGAAAAGAGTTGTCGAGGTGACTAAGAGCCGAAAGGACAAAGCAAATTCGAAATTTGAAATTTTTTATGCCGATTTTCATGTTCTCGTTCATTTTCTTGTGAATCTGTGTTATACTAGCAGTACCGCATCGTGTACACTTTGCCAACATGGGAAGGAGGTTTCTTTATGAATGACACAATTGTCAGAATAGAAAGCATTGAAATTAAAAATTTCAAGAACGTCGGCTATGGCCATCTCGATTTTGGAAATTCCAAAAAAGGCTACAAAGCAAGTATCCTTGGGTTGTATGGACAGAATGGTTCCGGCAAAACGGCGTTGATTGATGCTCTGGAATTGCTTCAATTCGCTTTTTCAGGCAGATCAGCTCCCAATCACTTCGCCGATTATATCAATGTTGATAGCGAATATGCGACCCTCAAGTATGGACTCAAGGTAAGCAGCCAAGAAAAAGGGTGTGTTTATTCCGTACTCTACGAAGTAAATCTCCGCCGTGAACTCGACCATGCCGAGCATAATATGGAACAGCCTGTTGTCGGAGAAAATTACAAAGCGGTACTGTCCGACGAAGTACTTTCCTATTCCTACGAATGTGCAGACAAGAAAGTAAAACGTCTTCCTGTCATTGACACAAGAACGTCCGAAGATACGGTTTTCCTGCCAGAAACGAAATATCACGTTCTCATTGGTAAGGACAAGGAAACGGTAACCAGTCTCTTGGTTGCAAAGCAGCTTGCGCGAACCACATCTCGTTCTTTTATTTTTTCAAGGGAACTGCTGAATGCCATCCGAAAGAATTGCCGTGAAGACTGCCATCGTTTTCTGATTGATAGTCTTGTGTACTACGGCAATCGCCAATTGTTCATTATCAACACGACGAACATTGGCCTTATCAGTATGAATGCACTGCCCCTTGCATTTAACTATGCGGGAAATGGAGAGGCAGCTTTCGGTAACATTCTGATAAATCTGAACAAGCCGTCTTTGATTCCTGAAAACACGTTGAACATCGTCCGCAAGGTTATAAGCTGCATGAATATCGTTTTGCAGCAACTCATTCCCGGTCTTACGATCAGCGTCAAGGAAATGGGTACGCAGCTTTATCCAAATGGAAGCATTGGCTATCTTATCCAGCTCATGTCCAACAAAAATAGCAAAGAAATCCCATTGCAATATGAATCCGAGGGCATCAAGAAACTGATTTCTGTTTTGCAGCTTTTGATTGTGATCTACAACAAGCCGTCTATGACTGTTGCAATTGATGAACTGGATTCGGGAGTATTCGAGTACCTGCTTGGCGAGATTCTGCGCATTCTTGCAGAGAAAGGAAAAGGGCAGCTTGTTTTCACATCGCACAATCTGCGTCCTTTGGAAACACTGGATAAATGCTTTATCGCCTTTACTACTACAAATCCTCAGAACCGTTATATCCGCATGAACAATGTCAAGACGACAAACAATTTGCGAGACTTCTACTATCGTGACATCGTTCTTGGCGAACAGAATGAGCCGGTGTACGACCTGACGAATAACAGCGAGATTGCAATGGCATTCAGGGAAGCAGGTGATCCGGATGCCACGTAAGAAAATCTTGTTCGTCATTGTAGAAGGCCCTTCGGACGATGCAGCTCTCAGTGTTCTTCTGAGCCGTTTTTTCGACAGCAATGTAGTCCATGTTCACGTTATGCACTGTGATATTACAACGGAACTTGGCGTAACTCCAAACAATATCGTTCGTACCATTGGCGACTGTGTCAAGAAATTCGCTGGACGGCTATATAAATCCGGGGATTTCTGCCAAATCATTCATATTGTCGATATGGATGGTGCATTTATTCCTAATAATGCCGTTGTAGAGGATGCTTCGGCAGCCAAACCTATCTATTCTATCACAGAAATCCGGACTCGTCAGAAGTCGGGAATTGAAAATCGGAATCTTCGTAAACGAGAAAACTTGAATCGGTTGTTGTCTACCCCTGAAATCTGGAAAATTCCATATCGGGTCTACTATATGTCCTGCAATTTGGATCATGCACTTTACGGCAAGCTGAATAGTACCGATGAGGAAAAAGAAAACGATGCCTTTTTCTTTGCAAAGACATATATGTCAGACATTCCCGGCTTCATACAGTTCATCAGTGAATCCGATTTCTCTGTCACCAATAGCTATCAACAGTCATGGCAATATATCCGTGAAGATTTGCACTCACTTGAACGGCATACAAACTTGGGACTCTGTTTTAAGACAAAAGGCAGTGACACAGAAGCTACGCCTACTTAAATTTCTCCGCACCTATGCGCAGGAATGCCACGAGGGTGCAATGACCATTACATACTAAACAGACAGGACTGCTCCACAACATCTTGTGAGGCAGTCCTGTTTGCTTAGCTTCAAGTAATTATTTTTAACAGAATAATAGTTTGAAACAGAAGGAGGGATAGTTTTCCACATGAACGCACCCATACAGTTGAAAATCCGAGGTCACACCAAATGACGCTGGACTACTTCTATGGTCAGTCGGGCGAGTTGTTCTCCTACTTCCGCATCCCCAAGGCACTGTTCCATGATTGCCGCTTCCGGCAGCTCTCCACCGATGCCCGGACATTGTACGGCATCCTGCTTGACCGCATGAGCCTGTCGGTCAAGAACGGCTGGCTGGATGAGCAGGGGCGGGTGTATATCATCTACACCGTCCGAGAAGTACAGGAATCCCTCTGCTGCGCCGAACACAAGGCGGTCAAGCTGTTCCGAGAACTGGAGCAGCTCGACCTCATCGAGCGCAAATGCCGTGGTCTGGGCAGACCCAGCCTGATCTACGTCAAGGACTTTTCCTCCGGCTTGCCAAAAGCGCAAGTACAGAATTGCCCAAACAGCAATTCTGGTGCTGCCGAAAGCGCAATTCTGGAGCAGTTAAAACCGCAAGCAAGTAATACTGATAAGAATAAGACAGAGTGGAACGATCCTGACCCTATCTATTCCGGGGGCATCCGGGAGCAGCTTGAGGATTATTTTTATCAGGCATTGGAGGTAGACCTTCTGCTCAGGCTCTGCCCGGACGATGAGGACACCATCTATCAGATCGTAGACTTGCTTGTGGATACCTGTTCCACCAAACGCAAGATGTTGCGGATCGCCGGAGATGATAAGCCCACCGAGGTGGTACGCAGTCGGCTGAAAAAGCTGAACGCCGACCACATCCGTTTCGTGCTGGGTTGTCTGGCAGAAAACACCGCCCCGGTACGGAACATGAAGCAGTATCTGCTGGCGATGCTCTACAATGCGCCCACCACCATGAACCTCTACTATCAGAACAAAACGAACCACGACTTTGCGCGCGGTTCACCGAAAGTGGGGTGATGTTATCGCAAAGAAAGCTACGATTATCGCAGTCACCAATCAAAAAGGTGGTGTGGGGAAAAGCACCACCTGTGAAAATTTGGGCATCGGTCTAGCGATGGAGGGCAAAAAAGTCCTGTTGGTGGACACTGATCCACAGGGGTCATTGACCATCAGCATGGGCTGGCAGCAGCCCGATGAACTGCCCACCACCCTTTCCACCCTGATGCAGAAAGCCATGAACGACCAGCCCATCCAGCCCGGCGAGGGCATTCTGCACCACGCAGAGGGCGTTGACCTGATTCCAGCAAACATTGAACTGGCAGGGCTGGAAGTTGCCCTTGTGAACAGCATGAACCGGGAAAAGATGCTAAAACAGGTGCTGGACAGTGCCAAGCGTGAGTACGATTTTATTCTGCTGGACTGTATGCCCTCGCTGGGGATGCTCACCATCAACGCACTGGCGGCGGCAGACGCTGCTCTGATTCCTGTGCAGGCACAGTACCTGTCTGCAAAAGGCTTGGAGCAACTTTTGCAGACCGTCCAAAAGGTCCGGCGGCAGATCAACCCCAAGCTGAAAATCGAGGGTATTTTGCTGACCATGACCGACAACCGCACCAACTACGGAAAGCACTTAAAGGTGTTCGAGCAGACTATCCCACGGTCCGTCCGTGCCGCTGAAACCAGTGCGGCAGGCAAGAGCATTTTCCAGCATGACCCCAAAGGCAAGG
>ERZ773252.2674-NODE-2674-length-14898-cov-2.893889_pt1 | contig 14898 bp, 10 predicted proteins | sample MGYA00580517_ERZ773252 | MGnify/ENA primary metagenome ERZ773252 (study PRJEB29015, sample SAMEA2737766) | human gut metagenome | biome: human gut; feature: human-associated habitat; material: faeces | place: China | collected 2012 ... | reverse complement strand
AACATGTGGTATTTACGGACTGTACTGGGCATACAAATGTGGTCAGAAAATTGATTATGCCAAAATGCAAAGAGGCATTCCTTCGAGCAATACAGGAATTTTATATTTAATTCTTTCTGTTGTTGGTCTTGGAATCGTTGCTTATGCTTTAATGCAGGATGAATTAAATAAGTTTGCACCGGTTAATATGATGTAATGCCATGCCAGATAAAAAAAGAACATTTAAAACCATTATATTTTTCATGCTTCTTTTCGGATATTACCTATTCATGAAGCATACCGGATTGGGCATTCCCTGCCCGATCCGGTATTTTTTTCATATCCAGTGTCCGGGATGTGGCATCAGCCACATGCTGCTCTCCCTCCTACAGGGAAACTACAGAAAAGCTTTTTTCTACCATCCGGTCATTTTTGTCAGTCTGCCCTTTCTGACGTACCTGATTGTAAAGATGTTATATGGTTATCTTTTTTGCAAAACGATCCATTGGACCCGGATAGAAAATGCAGGTATAATCCTTTTAATCTTCGTTTTGATCCTATATACAGTCTATCGCAATCTGGTAACCTTCCTATAAAAGATTGCTTTTCTATTCTTCCCATGATAAAATATAAGATATATTTTTTAGTTTACAACTCTTTCGAGAAAGGAAGGAAATTATGAATACAAAAAGAATTGTTGTTGCACTTGGCCATAGTGCACTCGGAAAAACATTTCCTGAGCAAAAGGAAAATGTGAAAAAAGCTGCGAATGCGATTGCAGATCTAGTTGAAGCAAAATATGAAATTGTTATCACACACAGTAATGGTCCACAGATTGGTATGATTCATTCTGCTATGACAGAATACAGCCGTTTAGAACCTTCGAATACTGTTGCACCTATGTCGATCTGCAGTGCAATGAGTCAGGGATACATTGGTTACGACTTACAAAACGAGATTCGTACCGAACTTTTAAACCGCGGTATTTATAAACCGGTCTCTACTTTGATCACCCAGGTTCGTGTTGATCCTTTTGATGCCGCTTTTACACATCCTGATAAAGTCATTGGACGTTATATGACAGAAGAAGAAGCTAAAGCAGAAGAGAAAAAAGGCAATCATGTTATAAAAACAGAGGGGAAAGGATATCGTCGTATCATCGCTGCTCCACGTCCAATGGAAATTTATGAACTGGATGCGATCAAAGCTTTAATGGATGCCCAGCAGATTGTAATTGCTGCCGGTGGCGGTGGTATTCCTGTATTACAGCAGGGTACCCGCTTAAAAGGTGCAAGTGCTGTCATCGAAAAAGATATTACAAGCGCATGCTTAGCAGAACAATTAGACGCAGATATTTTGTTACTTCTGACCGGAGTAGAAAAAGTGGCATTAAACTATGGTTCTCCATCTGAAACACCACTTGACAGCATGACAGTTGAAGAAGCTACCAGATACATTGATGAAAAACAGTTTTCATCCGGTGCAATGCTTCCTAAAGTAGAAGCCGCCGTTTCTTTTGCTTCTTCGAATAAGGAACGCAAAGCTATCATTACAAGCATTGATACCGCTCTTGCCGGATTAACGGGAAAGACCGGTACTTTGATTACCTGTTAATAAAGAATACCGGATGTCGTTTATGCACTCCAAGAATTGCTTTAGTAATTCTTGTTGATACACCTCTACTATACGAGCATTTTCCTATTCAATAAAAAAGAGATGCCTTATTATCGGTTTCTGATCTGTTTCTGTGCCGTATGATAAGACATCTCTTATTATTCTGTTATTTTATTAACTATATTGGTAGATTTATTATTCTGTTATGTTATTGGCTGCTCCTTTACAATTCGCCATTATATTACTTTTTCTATTGCGTTATCTTCTCTTCTTTTAACTCCTGTTGCACTTCATTTGTAATCAGATCTCCTTTTTGTTTTTTCCATTTTGCAACAAACCGATCAAAATAAGAAATCGGTTTTGCACCCGATACAATCTCTAAAAAAGTCTTTTCTTCTAATTCCTGAAGTTTCCACCAGTTTTTTTGCATGGTTTTTGTCTTTCCGAAGTAAAGAGATGGTATTTTTTTGATCTTTCCCTCTCCAATCACAGAACACGCTTCAATTCTGGAAGCATATGCCGCCCAGTCCTCTGCAGAAGCTTCTTTAGGATTGTTTTTATATGACTGACAACTGTCATAATATGAGCGTTCTAAAACCTCAAGATTGCTCTCGGCTTTTACTCCATTCATAACCATCCTGAGATTGTGATAACATCTTTGTAATGCATCATTATAATCTACATTGATAGCCAAAGGGCGTGCCGTCGGATCGACATTCCATTGATAATATTTTGCAATCTCATTGGCACTTTTGTCCTGATATCTTGCATAATCAAAAAGAACATTTAATATTTTTACAACAATCTCCGGATGTTTAAATCCTTTTCGCACAACTACATATTTATATGTCGGATTTTGCGAGAAATAATTCGTTACCGTACCATCAGTAGTGATCAGATATGGTTTCCAATCTGCTCTGCTGTTCTTTCGTACTGCATCTACCAATGGATTATTCGGTGACCACCATGGTCCAAAAAAGGCACCTGCTTTTCCGTTAATGATCAATTCTTTCAGATTATTAGTAGTACGAAGCAGAAATCCTTTATCTAATACGCCGTTTTTATAATATTCATGTAACTTGAATAACGCTTTTTTGACTTCCGGCTGAATGGATCCATATACTACTTCCTTGTCTTTATTTTCAATCCATTGCTTAGGATATGCACCATAACAGCTAAAAACAATATCCATTAGATACTGACTCGAATATCCACATTCCCCAGTCAACTTCGTATCACATAAAAGTCCAACTGTTTCTCCCGGACCATTTTCTCCCGGATTTTTCTTAACAAATGCAGTAACGATCTCTTCTACATCTTGCATTGTCTTTGGCTCCTGTAAGCCAAGTTTATCCATCCAGTCTTTTCGTACCCAAAAGAGGTTCGGTCCGTCATCAATATTTGTCTCCGGTAGTGCCATTAATTTTCCTTCAAATCGTACACCACTAAGCAGGCTTTTATCATAGCTTTGATAAATTTCCTTAATGGTCTTTGATGCACAATTTTCATATACTTCTGAAAGATCTGCGATCAGATCTTTCTTTACAAGTTCTTCTAATTCCTCATGACTTCTAACTAACATCACGTCCGGCAGATTTCCGGTGGCCATTGCCATAGATACAAAACTGTCATATTCTTCATCAGGTACTTCAAATACATCTTTGTTTTGGATATTTAACTTTTCTTTCAAATAACGGGTATATGCGTTATTCTCATAGTTATCATTTTCCGGCATATTAGAGTTATTGGCACCGGTCATCTTTCCTAATGTATAACTTATTTCCTTAGGATATTTTCCAAAAGGAGTTTTTTGTGCTTTTTGCATCTGTGCCGTATCATTCTTTTTTACCGTCACATTTGCATTGGTATCGTCATGACTGCAACCGTTTGTCACAATGGAAATAATCAAAAGCACGCTTACAAAACATGAAAAGAAATGTTTATTTTTCCTCATTTTTGCTGCTCCTTCCTTCATATAATCTTCTTTTCAGACGTTTTTCCTATTCCTAAAAAAACAAAATATCATAACCGGAAATATGATAATTCATATTTCCAGTTATGATTGTACAAAATTTGCTATGAGAAAACAAGTAGATTTCCTTACCCTTTAACTGAGCCTGCAAGTCCCTCTGCATAATATTTTTGTGTTATGATAAATAAAATAGCAATTGGAATTGATACACATACTGCTCCTGCCGCAAAACGAGTGTACCATTGGTAAATATTTTCCTTCTCTAACATATTCCAAAGTCCGATTGCAACTGTATAATACTTAGCATCACTTCCAACAATTACTTTTGCAAGAATAAAATCAATCCACGGTGCTAAGAAAGAAGTAATAACAGTATAAATGATAATTGGTTTTGACAATGGCATAATAATCTTCGTAAAGATTTTCCAGTTTGTTGCTCCATCTACCATAGCTGCTTCATCAATCGCTTTGGGAATCATATCAAAGAAACCTTTTGCCACATAGAATTGTAAAATTCCCGAACCGCCTGAATACACCAGGATCAACGCCAGGATCTTTAACTAGCCATCCGTTAATCCCACACCTTTTAAAATATAATAGATTGCGATCATAGACATAAATCCCGGAAACATTCCAAGGATCAGTGAAATATTCAAAAGTGGTTTCCTGGCCCGAAAACGTAAACGTGACATCACATAAGCAATTGATAGCAGATAAAATGTCGATAAGATACAGGTAAATATTGCAACAAAAAATGTATTTCCAAACCATCTTGGAAAGTTAAATACTTCGGTCTCTGTAAACAGCCGGGTAAAGTTTGTTATGGTAAACGACTCCGGAATAAAGCTTCCTGAATAAGAACCTTTTCCTGCACGGAAAGAAGTTAAGATCACCCAGACAATTGGAAGTATCCAAAAAAATGCTAAAATTGCAAGACCACAATGTACAAAAAAGTTTTGGATTTTCTTTTTTCTTTTCATTATTGGAATCCCTCCTCATCCTTATATGCATTGGTATGACGATATGCAAGCAATGAAAATACTGCCGAAAGCACAAATACCAAAATACCGATCACAGCTCCATAATTATAATCCTTAAAGTCAATCGTCAATTTGTAAAGCCATGTTACAAGCAGATCCGTCTTTCCTGCTGTTCCGTTATGATAAGCAAGTGTTGCCGGAGCACCTTTTGTTAAAAGATAAATAACATTAAAGTTATTGATATTTCCAATAAATTGTGTGATCAGATACGGTGTTGTAACAAAAAGCATATACGGCAATGTGATCTTAAAAAAGATGGTTACTTTTCCTGCACCATCAATTCTTGCTGATTCATACAGCTCTGACGGAATGTTTTGTAAAACACCGGTTGTCTGCATAATTGTAAAGGGAATGCCGACCCAGAGATTGATCACGATCACGCTGACTCTTGCCCAGGTTGCATTTGTCCAGAACGGCAGACTCTGTGAGATCCAGCCCCAGGATTTTAGTGTTTCATTAACAACACCATCCGGCTGTAACATCGTTCTCATAATTAAAAGAGATACAAACTGCGGAACTGCAATTGATAAAGAAAATATAAAACGCCAGAAACCTTTTGCTTTTGTATCTTTTCGATTGATCACCAGTGCTAAGATCATTCCTAAAATGTAATTTAGAAAAGTTGCAAAAAATGCCCATACGATCGTCCAGCAAAGCACATGCCAGAATGCGGTACCCAGTCCACTGTTAGCATTTAACACTTCACCAAAATTTTTCATTCCAACCCAGCAAAAAAGCTGTCCGGGCGGCTGATGATTCCTATCATAATTCGTAAATGCCATACTCATCATAAATATCAATGGCAAAATAGTAAATGCAATCACACATACGGTTGGCAGAAACAGCAAAGTACGATGAATCTTCTGATCAAACAGATCGTACATATCATCCAGAAAAGAATTAATGTGTTTTTTCTGTTCCTTTTGCCGCTGTACCTGATAAGCTGACTTTACATTCATTCTCCACAATAACACAAATAACACTACCACTAATACGGTAATAATTCCATATAGCAAAAAGAGCATCGAATTATCCCCTTGAGAATTCACATAAATTTGTTTTGCTTCATCAAATACCTGTTCATTCTTTCTGGTTCCAAGTGTCACAAGATTTCTTAGATTTGCTGCACCACTCATTATAAAAAATAATATAAATGAGATTTCAAGTGACAGAAATAACAATCCCTTGATCACTTGTTTTCTTACGATGTTACCAAAGCCAAAAATTATCATAGATAATTTCGTAAAAACATCTCCGTGAATGATTGCATTCTTCCATGAATTTTCTCTCATTTTGGCTTTCTCCCTTCTGCTTTTTTAAAGTAGGGGATGCTAAAAACATCCCCCCTTCCGGCGATCTTAAAATCACCTTTTTTACATTGCAATCTCTCTGGCGATCTTAAAACCACCTTTTTGCATTGCAGTCTCTCTTACCCCTGACCGCTTTCTGCTGTCAAAGCCGTTCTATCCATTGAATCTTATTGGATTTTTTACTTTTGATTTTATTTTTTCAAAATACCTTTGACCATTGCTTTTGTCTTAGCTTCTGCATTTGCTTCCGTAACATCACCCTGAACTAATTCTTTACCCATGGTCTCAGCAGGCGTCCAATACTGTCCCATCTCGTCAAGAACCGGCTGTACTACTGCATAATCCGCAATTTCCGCAGCCTGTACCTGTGCAACCTCATCTTTCACAACACTGTCACTCTTTGCAACTGTCTCATTTGTTGGAATGATTCCTCTGGTATCAAAACGAATCTGCTGGCATTCTTCTCCTGCAAGATAAGCTGCTAATGCAACTGCTACTTCTGGATTATCACAAGTTGGATTTACACCGACTGCCTTACTTCCTGCAAATGCTTTCATCTGTCCGTCTGTGCCGTTTACATTGATCGTAGGAACCGTTGTAACACCAAAGTTCTTGCCAAGTGCATCTTTGATTGCTTTTGCATCCCATGATCCGGAACAATATGCACCAAGTTTTCCTTTTTTGAATTTTGAAATACTGCTGCCTTCTTTTTCATTTGAGAACTTCTTATTTGATGCGAGATTTACCAGATATTTTGTAACGGCTACACCATTTGCATCATCAAAGTTGCAGCCCGCTTTCGGATCATTTCCTTCTGTACCGAAAAGCTGTCCGCCGCCTGCATAATAGAAGGAAGCCACATACCAGCTGTTATCAAGAGGAAAAGCAAAGTTTGATACACCATTTCCAAGATCCTTTTTCATCATCGTATCTAACGACTTCACCTGATCCTCTGTATACTTACTCTTGTCGTAATACATAAACCATGTATTTGATGTATAAGGGAAGCCATATACATCTCCTTTATATGTAACAGAATCTGACATTCTCTTATCACAGCTTGCTTTCATATCCTCTACATTCTTGCCACCGAGTTTAGAAAGTGCTCCTGACTTTGCAAGAATTGGAATCTGGTCGTTTGCATACATATAAACATCTGCCGCTGCATCAACATCTTTTGTAACAGTGTCTTTGGCATCTCCTTCTGAGCAGACACCATATTTGAATGTGATGTTCCATTCCGGATGTTCTTCGTTAAATTTTTCACACATTGCTTTTAAAATACCTTCATCATATCCATCTATCTTTGCCTGGTCTTCCTGAGGTCCCCAGACAGTCAGAGAAACATCTTTTGTCTCTGTTGTTTTTGATGATGTCTTGGTATCTTTTTTCGTATCACTCTCTTGTTTGCCACAGCCGGCAACCATACCTGTGATCATTGCTGCACTAAGCCCCATTGCTAATAATTTTTTTAATCTCATAAAAAACTCCTCCATTTCTATAATGTGCAATTGCTTGCTTTCTATGGTTACATTATAGAATGGAGGCGTTTTAGGGTAAATATAAGAGATTTTAGAAACATGTTGATTTTTTGTGTTGCTTTTTAATGATACTTATAAATATCTTTTCGGCATGTGAATACAGATTGTTGTGCCATGTCTTGGCTTACTTGTCACGGTAACTCCATAGTCTGTGCCAAAAAAAAGTTCTATCCTTTCTTTCACATTACGAAGACCATATCCTTTCGATTTTTTCGTAAGCATCTGCTGTGCTTTTTCCTGTTCCATACCAATACCGTTATCAGATACGATCAGATAGATATCGTCCTTTTGTTCTTTCCCTTCAATGCTTATCTTCCCTCTGCCGTCTTCTTTTAAATCAATCCCATGATCGATCGCATTTTCGACTAAAGGCTGTAAAATCAGATTTAATGTTGCATATTCTTTCATCTTATCCGGGATTTCGATCTCTACATCAAAGTTGTAATCATGCATCATTAACTGGATATCTATATAAGAACGTACATTTTTGACTTCCTCTCCGATTGATAAAATATTATTTCCTTTATTTAATGCTGTCCGGTAAAAAGCGGATAATAATAACGTCAGTTTACTGATATCATTTTGTCCGGCTTCTAATGCTTTCCAGTTGATCAAAGAAAGGGAATTATACAAAAAATGAGGATTGATCTGTGCTTGTAATGCTTTCATCTCATATTCTTTTTGCAAAAGTTCACCTTTATATACTTTTTCGATCAAAAGATTGATACGCGTGATCATATTAGCAAATCCGCGAATAAGATCTCCTACTTCATCCCTCGAATCAGATGTTACGGTAATCTCCATCTTACCGGCTTCTACCGTATTCATGTTATTCTTCAGTTTTAAGATGCGGCTTACCATAACCTTAGATAACATTGCAGCCGCCGCAATCGATAACAATACACAAACAATAACAACACCTGCAAGCACAACTACGATGGAACGGATGTTTTTACCGATCACGGTATTCTTCTTATACATTTCAATTTTCCAACCGGCAGAAGAAGTTTCCGTCACGGCTGCATATCGTTTTGCTTTTGCATTCTTTATCGTAAGTGAAGCATCCTCTGTATCTCCGGTCCGGTACTCATATAATAATTGATCTTTTTGATTCCGTATCAACACACTGTATTCACTGTCAGAAAGCGTATTATAATTTGTAAAAAGCTTAGACGCAGGCAGTTCAAGATATAGAATTCCCAACATATCTACACTCTCTAATGATTGCATCTTTCTTACAGAGATCACTTTGTCACCTTTTTTTTGATAATACCATGCAATATCTTTTGTATTTGCGTCTTTGATCTGCCGGTACCAGTCTGCCTGCCTGATTTCATTGATCGAATCGATCGTTGTGTCATGTTTGATCTCATTATCATCAATATAAAGTGTGATACGGCTTAAATCATTATGAAAATATTTTAACGAAGATAACATCGGATCCAGAACCTTTGTATATTGCTCATATTTTTCATAAGTATTCTTATAGTCATAAGAGATCACCTGGGAAATCGTCTGGTTATATGCCAGATAATCCGACAGATTGTTATAGATCTTAATCTGGTTATCCATATTCGTGACAGCCTGTTTCAGATTTGTCTGCATATTTTTCTGTTCCCGTTCAAATAAAATATTTCTTGTCTGTGTATAACAAAAGAAACCTATTATTATCACCGGAATAATACCGACGATAAAATAGGTAAATAATAATTTATTCTGAAATTTTAAATTTTGAAAAATACGCTTACCATAGGAAACTATCTTCTTCATCCTGATCCCCTCTCCTATCCCTCTTCTCCTGTATTACGGAATTTCTGTGGACTGACTCCGTAAAATTCGCGAAAACTCTGACAAAAGTAAGAAACATTCGGATAACCTACCGCATAACTGATCTGTACAATCTTTTCATGCGTTTCTTCTAACATTTCTTTTGCTTTTTCCATACGATATGCTTTAATAAATTTGCTAAGATTCTGACCGGTTTCTTTCTTAAAGATATGACTTAAATAGCTCGGTGCCATATATACTTTCTGCGCTAACAGATCAACACCGATCTCTTCCGAATAATGCTCATAGATATAGTCCTTGACCGATTCGATCTCACGATGCAGCATCTGGGGATTCTGTCCAAATGTCTCTGACAAACGATCCAGATTCTTTTCTAAGATTTCCATGACCGTGTCAAAACTTTCTGCACGATACAGACGGTCGATCTCATCATTTAATTCCTGTTCTTTATGATTTGGTGTATTTTCATAAAAATCTTTTAGCAGATTTGAAAAGATAAATTTGATATAGATATGGGAAAAGTTCTTTCGGTTGCGGTATTTATTGCAAAGTCCGTTAAAATGCTCCCGTAAACTGTCAATATCTTTCATCTTCATATCCTGTTTCATCTGTTTCATCAATGTATCATCATCAATCTGTACTAAAACATTCTCTCCATCCGATTCTGCCGGTCCAAACACAGTCTGTCCTGATTGGTAGAACTTATTTTCCATTCTTTTTTCAAGGCTTTCAAACACCTCATATAGATCAGACGCTTCTGTCATCGGATCGCTGACAGCAATATAACATTTTTCCTGATACTCTTTTTCGATACGGTCACACAGCCATTGTGCAAGTTCTATATAATAAGAATCTTCTTTCTCATTTTCAAGAAAGACAACACTTTGCTGTAAGTTTAAGTTCAGATATTGAAAAGAAATCTCTGCCTGCTCTAACCATTCATAAAGAGAAGTAACATCTGCTTTTCCAAAAAAATCAGAATTTGCTTCTAACAGGATCATTCTGCGATAGCTTTTTAAGAAGCTAAGATCCATATATTTGGTCTTATCTAACAGTTCTTCTTTCCGGCTTCCATTTATCAGTGAAAAAAGAATATGCTCCTTTAAAAAGCTGATGCTTTCTTCTTTGCGTTCTTTTTCTATTTTGCTTTCTTCTAACTCTGTGATCACCTTCTGGATCGTTTTTTCAAACTCCTGCGGATCGACCGGCTTTAAAATGTAATCTTTCACGCCCAGATGCATCGCTTTTCTTGCATATTCAAATTCACTATAGCCACTAAATATGATCTTTTTCATATCAGGATATTGCTTCGAAACATGTTCCAGTAAAGTAATTCCATCCATAAAAGGCATCTTTACATCCGTAAGCAGAATATCAACCGGATTTTTTGAAAGGTATTCTAATGCTTCTTTACCATTTGCAGCTTCTGTTACCTGTAATTGCAAATGCAGCTGCCGCATCAAAAAAAGGATTCCGTTTCTTTCTATTTTTTCATCATCTACAAGCAATAAGCGATACATAGTAATCTCCATTTCTTATTTCTTTTTTCTTTCTAACCATATCATTTTCATGATGAAACTGCAAGCCAGAACGCTTCATAAGGTTCTAATATGAAATGTTCTAATGAAATTTCTTTACGATTATAATTGCTGATCAATATTGTTGCATCTTTTTCCTTTTTTAGAGCACAAGTGACTTCCTTGTCTGTAAAATTACATACAACATAAATGGTTTCTTTCTTATGTTCTCTCTTATAAGCAAAAATATCTGCATCCTTTTCCAAAAGCAGCGTAAATGAGCCATAACGGACCGTTTCTTTTTCATGGCGCAATTGTATCAACTTCTGATAACAATAAAAAATAGAATTCGGATCATATAATGCCTGTTCTACATTGATCGTCTGATAGTTCGGATTAACCTTGATCCATGGTGTTCCGGTTGTAAATCCGGCATTTGGTGAATGATCCCATTGCATCGGTGTACGAGCGTTGTCTCTTCCCTTTGCATAGATTGACTGCATGATCTGTTCTTTATCCTCTCCTTTTTCGATCCGCTCCCGGTACATATTTCTTGTCTCAATATCCTGATATTCTTCAATGGAATCAAACTGTACATTCGTCATGCCGATTTCTTCCCCCTGATAAATATAAGGAGTTCCTTTCATCCCATGTAACAGCATTGCAAGCATCTTAGCACTTTCTACCCGAAATTCTTTGTCATTGCCAAAACGGGAAACAATGCGCGGCAGATCATGATTATTCCAAAAAAGACTGTTCCATCCTTCTTCCTGTAGTGCAATCTGCCACTTCGCCATTGTCTTTTTTAATTTCAAAAAATCAAGCGGGGCTAAATACCATTTTCCTTTGCCTTCCTGTTCATCTAATACCATATGCTCAAATTGAAATACCATCGAAAGTTCTTCCTGATCTTGACCGGAATACTTTTTTGCGATCTCTTCATTCGCACACCAGCATTCTCCGACTGTCAAAAGATCTTTCTTTCCAAAACTGCCACGATTCAATTCCCTGATATAATCATGTAGTTTTGGTCCGTTTGCAGTAATAAGCTGATCGGGTATCTTACCGATCAATTCGATCACATCAAACCGAAAACCACCTACGCCTTTATCAATCCAGAAGTTTAAGATATCGATCAGTTCTTTTCGGACTTTAGGATTGGCAACATTCAGATCCGGCTGTTTTTTGCTAAACATATGTAAATAATATTGTTTGCTTTTTGCATCCCATTCCCATGCACTTCCAGAAAACATAGAACCTAATTCGTTTGGCGTATCACTCCAGATATAATAATCACGGTATGGATTTTCTTTGCCTTTCTTTGCCTCAATAAACCATTTATGCTCATCTGATGTATGATTAAAGACCATATCAAGCAGGATTTTGATACCGAGCCGGCTGGCTTTTTGTAACAGTTCATCCATATCAGCAAGTGTACCAAATTCTTTCATAATATCCCGATAATCACTGATATCGTATCCGTTATCATCATTCGGAGAAGCAAAGACAGGACTGAGCCAGATTACATCTGCGCCTAGTTTTTTGATATAATCAAGCTTTTGTATGATTCCTTGCAAATCTCCGATCCCATCTCCGTCACTATCCATAAAGCTTCTTGGATAAATCTGATATACAACACTCTGATGCCACCACTTTTCTTCCATATCGCTCCTCCTTCCTGTCTTCTTATGCAAGATGCCAGATATCTTTATTATATTCTGCAATCGTACGGTCTGATGAAAAGAAACCTGCTTTTGCAATATTAGTGATCATTTTTTCTGCCCAACTGTCACGATCTTCAAAGGCATCATATGCTTTCTCTTTTGCTGCCACATAATCTTTAAAATCCGGAAATGTCATAAACCAGTCTTTTTCTAATAACTCTTTGCTAAGACGTGTTAAGTTTTCCTTATTTCCGATCGCAAGCATCTCTTTTCCCGTGATAAAGTCTACTGCTTCTTTGATCGCCTTATCCTTCTCATAATAAGACTTAGACGAATAATCTCCCCTTTCATAACGTGCGATCACCGTATCAGAGCTTTCTCCAAAAATAAAGATATTTTCTTTTCCAACCAGATCACAGATCTCTACATTTGCTCCATCCATTGTTCCAAGTGTCAAAGCACCGTTCAGCATAAACTTCATGTTTCCGGTACCGCTTGCTTCTTTTGATGCCAAAGAGATCTGCTCGGAAATATCACATGCCGGAATTACTTTTTCCGCATAACTGACATTATAATTTTCTAACATGACAACGCGCAGATACGGACTTACCTGTGGATCTTTTGCTGTCAGTTCCTGTAAGCATAAGATCAGATGAATGATATCTTTTGCGATCGTATATGCCGGAGCTGCTTTTGCACCAAAGATCAATGTGATCGGACGTTTTGGGATTTTGCCTCCTTTGATCTCTAAATATTTATGGATCGCATATAATGCATTTAACTGCTGGCGTTTGTATTCATGTAATCTTTTTACCTGAATATCAAAAATGGAATCCGTTGGGATGGAAATCCCCTGCTTCTGACTGATATAATCCGCCAGTCTTTCTTTGTTTTCCTGCTTGATCGCAAGAATCTGTTCTTTTACTTTTGTATCTTTTACAGAAAGCAGCAATTTCTCTAATTGCATCGCATCTTTCTTAAAGCCAGTGCCGATCTGCTGTTCTAAGAATGTACTTAACGGATGGTTGCAATGCAACAGCCAGCGACGGAAGGTAATGCCATTTGTTTTATTATTAAATTTCTTTGGATAAAGCTGATAAAAGGCATTTAATTCATTGTTTTTTAAAATCTCTGTATGCAGATAAGCAACACCGTTGACACTATATCCATAATGAATATCCATATGAGCCATATGCACACGGTCGTCTTTATCTATGATCTGCACTTTTTCCTCTTTATATTTTGCTTTGATCCTTTTATCTAATTCTTTGATCACGGGCACGATACATGGCGCAACTTTTTCAATATAAGCCAATGGCCATTTTTCTAATGCTTCTGCAAGGATCGTATGATTCGTATACGCACACATATTACTTACGATCTCTATTGCTTCATCAAGTGAAATGCCCTCTTTTTCTAACAAACGGATCAATTCCGGAATCACCATTGATGGGTGCGTATCGTTGATCTGAACAACAGCATACTCTGCTAAATCATGCAGATTGCTTCCTCTTTCTTTTGCCTCTTCGATCAAAAGCTGTGCTGCATTGCTTACCATAAAGTATTGCTGGTAGACACGAAGAAGCTGTCCTTTCTCATCACTATCATCCGGATATAAGAACAATGTCAGGTTTTCTTTTACTTTCTCTTTATCAAAGGTAATCCCCTCTTTTACAAGTGAATCGTCAACTGTATCAAGATCAAATAAATGCAGCATGTTGGTACGGTTTTCATATCCTGTAACCGGAATATCATATAATGTCGATTCGACTTTAAAATCACCAAATGTTACGGTATAGCGGTTCTTTCTTCTGATCAGCCAGCTTTCTTTTTCAATCCATGGATTTTTCACTTCTTTTTGAAGATTCTTTTCAAATTCCTGCTTAAAAAGTCCATAGTGATAATTTAATCCTACACCATCGCCATTTAGTCCTAATGTTGCGATCGAGTCTAAAAAGCAGGCAGCCAATCTTCCCAATCCTCCATTTCCGAGAGATGGCTCTAGCTCGCATTCTTCAATCTTTGCTAAATCTCTTCCGGCATTGGCAAGTTCTTCTTTGATGGTATCATAAATGCCTAAGTTGATCAGATTATTGCTTAAAAGCTTACCGATCAGAAATTCTGCGGATATGTAGTACAGTTTCTTTTTGTCATCTGTCTTTGTCTTCTCTGATGCCATTTCTTTTGTCATCTTCATCAATTCTGTATAAATTTCCTGGTCCGTGCTATTTTTTAAATCGATATCTAACATATTCTACCTCTTTTCTATTCTATGTGTCTGCTTTTTTCTAACGACAAGCTTATCTTCCATAAATATTGGCAAGCTTTGCTAATCTTTTCTGTTTTTTCGTTGTAAATTCCTGTGATTTCATACGCCATCTCCAATTTGTTCCGATCGTCGATGGATAATTCATCCTTGCATTGTTATTTTTCTTTAAAATATCCTGCATTTGAAAGATCACGGTATTGGCAA
>ERZ773252.2663-NODE-2663-length-14931-cov-6.835641_pt1 | contig 14931 bp, 12 predicted proteins | sample MGYA00580517_ERZ773252 | MGnify/ENA primary metagenome ERZ773252 (study PRJEB29015, sample SAMEA2737766) | human gut metagenome | biome: human gut; feature: human-associated habitat; material: faeces | place: China | collected 2012 ... | reverse complement strand
CGACCTTTTGGTTCGTAGCCAAACACTCTATCCAGCTGAGCTACTGGCGCATACAGGATGTTTTCGTCTGCGATGTTCTCGCTGACTGTTTTATATAATACCACAGTATGCGCCCAAAAGTCAAGCGTTTTTTTATTTTTTATTTCAGCAGCTCTTCCATCTCGCCGATCAGGCTGTCGAACAGGGCGGTCGCGTCCTCGACCGGCTTGGGACTTGCCATATCGACGCCTGCACCGCGCAGCAGCGTGATCGGGTCGGCCGAGCAGCCGCCCGACAGGAAGCCGAGGTAATCGCGGACCACCGGCTCGCCCTCACGCAGGATGCGGCGCGACAGCGCGATCGCAGCGGCGTAGCCGGTCGCGTACTGGTAAACATAGTAATCGTAGTAGAAGTGCGGAATGCGCGCCCATTCCAGCGCAATCTCGTCATCTACGACCATTTCCGGTCCGAAATACTGCTCATTCAGCTTTTTGTACAGAGCGCACAGCGCGTCTGCGGTCGTGCCCTCGCCGCGGCGCGTCATCTCGTTCGCCTCCAGCTCGAACTCCGCGAACATGGTCTGGCGGTACAGCGTGCCGCGGAACTGCTCGAGGAAGTGGTTGATAAGGTAGGCGCGTTCCTTTTTATCGGTCGTGACCGACAGCAGGTACTCCATCAGCAGCGCCTCGTTGCAGGTCGAGGCGACTTCTGCCACGAAGATCACATAATCCTGATATGCGGTCGGCTGACGGGTGTTGGACAGGTAGGAATGGATGGAGTGGCCCATCTCGTGCACGAGCGTGAACACATCATCGAGCGTGCCCTTGAAGTTGAGCAGCACATAGGGATGCACGCGCGCGCCTGCCGAATACGCGCCCGAGCGCTTGCCCTCGTTCTCGTAAACGTCGATCCAGCGGTTTTCAAAGCCCTCGCGGATGAGCGCGAGATAATCCTCGCCGAGCGGCGCGAGCGCCTTGAGCGCGATCTCCTTCGCCTCCTCAAACGTGAACTTCATCTCCACGCCCTCGACGACCGGCACATACAGGTCGTACATATGCAGCTCGTCCACGCCGAGCAGCTTTTTGCGCAGCTCGACATAGCGGTACATGGGACCGAAGGAGCGGTGCACCGCGTCGATCAGATTGCGGTAGATCTCGGTCGGGACCTCGGTGCCGTCGAGCGCCGCATCGAGCGTCGAGGGATACTTGCGCACCTTCGCATAGAACAGCAGCTGCTTGAGCTGCGCGGACAGCGTCGCCGCCGAGGTATTGCGGAACTGGCCGTAGACCGAATAGAGCGAGTCGAACGCCGACTTGCGCAGAACACGGTCGTAGGACTGCATGAGCGGGATATAGGTGCCGTGGGTGACGGGATGCTTTTCGCCGTCCCCCGCCACTGCGTCCGGGAACTTGAGATCCGCGTCGTTGAGCATGGAATAGATGTCGTCCGGGCTGGCCGCCATTTCGCCTGCGGCGGCGAGAATGGCCTCCTCTTTATCCGAGAGCACATGCTCGCGGCGGCGGCGCACGCGGTCGATGCACAGACGGTAGTTCTCCAGCTCGGGCGCCTCGGCGTACAGGCGGTTCAGCGTCTCGTCGTCGATGGCGAGCAGCTCAGGGGTCTCGAAAGCGGCGGCGGACTGAAGCTCGACCGCAAAGCGTGTCACCTGCGCGACCATTTCCTGATACGCCGCCACGCGAGTATCCTCATCGCTGCGGCGCTGTGCATAGTGCACGATCGGGTCGAACGCAAGACTGATCTCGTCGTCCAGACGGAAAAAGCGCAGCAGGGTCTCGCCGCTCTCCGCCAGATGGCCGCGGAAGGCGGTAACGCGCGGAATGAACTCCTTCGCTGCGGCAAGCGCTTCGCGCCATGCGTCGTCGGTCGCGAACAGGTCCTCGATCGCCCATTTATCCTGCGCTGCGACGTCCTCGCGTGCAGGGATCTTTCTGGTTTCCATATTGATCTTCCTTTCCGGGACGGCTGAAAGGCCGCCATGTTCGGATCATTTTTTCTTACGCTATTAGCATACCGCAACCGCGCAGAATATGCAAGCACGAGACGAAAAGCCGCGCTTGACAATAGTCCGATTTCGGACTATAATAGAATGCGGAAAAATATTTCTTTCATACGGAGGTTTTTATGCAGATCAGACTGTCAGACCACTTTTCCTTCGGCCGTCTACTTCGTTTTACGCTCCCGAGCATCGCCATGATGATCCTGACCTCGCTGTACAGCGTCGCGGACGGACTTTTTGTGTCCAACATGGTCGGAGACATCGGTCTGAGCGCGGTCAACATCATGTTCCCGGTCGCGATGCTGATTTCGGCGGTCGGCTTCATGCTCGGCACCGGCGGCAGCGCGGTCGTCGCGCGCACGCTCGGCGAGGGCCGTCCCGACATGGCGAACCGCTTTTTCTCGATGTTCGTCTTTGCCGTCATCCTTTTCGGCGGCATTCTGAGCGCGGCCGGTGCGGCGTTCGTCGAACCCATCGCCCGGCTCGCCGGTGCGAGCGATATTCTGATGGACTCCTGCGTGTCCTACGGACGTATTCTGTTCGCCGGCAGCCTCCCTTTCATGCTCCAGACCTCGCTCCAACCGTTTTTCGTTGTCGCGGAAAAGCCGAACATGGGTCTTATCCTGTCCATCGCCTCGGGCGTGACCAACTTCGCCGGCGACTGGGTGCTTATTCAGCTCATCGGCCTGCCGGGCGCGGCGTGGGCGACGGTCGCCGGCTACTGCGTCGGCGGCATCATCCCGCTCGTATTCTTCATCACGCACCGCTCCGGCCTGCACCTCACCGGCACAAAGCTGTATATCCGTGAGTTTTTGCAGGCCTGCGGCAACGGCGCGTCCGAGCTGATGAGCAACATCTCCTCGTCCCTCGTCGGCATCCTGTATAACCTCGAGCTGATGCGGCTGGTCGGTGAGCGCGGCGTTGCGGCGCACTCGGTCATGATGTACGTCGATTTCGTCTTTATCGCGGCGTTTCTCGGCTTCTCCATCGGCAGCGCGCCCATCATCAGCTATCATTTCGGCGCGAACAATCACGATGAGCTGAAAAACGTGTTCCGCAGAAGCATGCTCCTTATATTCATCACCTCGGGCGCAATGGTCGTGCTGAGCGAAGCGCTCTGCCGGCCGCTGTGCGCGGCCTTCGTCGGCTACTCCCCCGACCTGATGCAGCTCACCGTGCACGGCTTCCGCCTGTTCGCGCTGTGCTATCTGTTCTGCGGCGTAAACATCTATGCGTCGGCGTTCTTCACCGCGCTGTGCAACGGCGCGCTGAGCGCCTTCATCTCCTTCCTGCGTTCGCTGCTGCTGCGCGGCGGTCTGGTCCTCCTGCTTCCGCCCGTACTCGGTCTGGACGGCGTATGGCTCGCCGTTGTCGCGGCCGAGGGTCTTTCCGCCGCCGTCTCGGCGGCGCTCCTGTGGCGGCAGCGCACGCGGTATCATTATCTTTAAGGCAGCACCGCACAATGAAACCGGACTGCCGCAAAGCTGCGCAATTAAAGTTGACTTTTCCGACGGATATTGATATACTGGTAACGTTATAATCATTATTTATGCGATGACGCAGGAAAAGTAACCGTTTTTTCGCGCGCGAAAAGAGAGGAGCCTCCCGGCTGAAAGGGCTCTGTGCGCAGAGCGGCGAAGTGCGCCTGCCGAGCATCGGGGTCAAACGCCCCGCGGAACGCGCCCGTTACCGCGCACACGAGTGAAAAATCGGAGTGGAACCGCGTCTTTACGCCTCCCGAGGGAACAATATCCCCGGGAGGCTTTTTCTGTATCCGGCACTCGTTTTTCTGTTGAAATCCATCAAAAGGAGATAAAAACCATGAAACTCTACAACACACTGACCCGTCAGAAGGAAGAATTCGTTCCGATCACGCCGGGCGAGGTAAAGATGTATTCCTGCGGCCCGACCGTATACAACTACTTCCATGTCGGCAACGCGCGTCCGTTCATCATTTTCGACCTGCTGCGCTGCTACCTCGAGTACCGCGGCTACAAGGTCAAGTTCGTGCAGAACTTCACCGACATCGACGACAAAGTCATCAACAAGGCGAACGAAGAGGGCGTTGACTTCAACACCATCGCAGAGCGCTATATCAAGGAATACTACGTCGACGCGCAGGGCCTCGGCGTCAAAAAGGCTTCCGTGCACCCGCGCGCGACCGAGACCATGGACGCCATCATCGACATCGTCGAGCGCCTGATCGAGAACGGCCACGCCTACGTTGCGGAGAACGGCGACGTTTACTTCCGCACCAAGTCCTTCCCGGAATACGGCAAGCTGTGCCATCAGCCGATGGAGGAGCTTCAGGCCGGCGCGCGCATCTCGGTCGGCGAGGTCAAGGAGGACCCGATGGACTTCGCGGTCTGGAAGGCTGCCAAGCCGGGCGAACCGGCATGGGATACGCCGTGGGGCAGCAAGGGCCGTCCGGGCTGGCACATTGAGTGCTCGGCTATGGCGAACAAGTACCTCGGCAAGACCATCGACATCCATTCCGGCGGTCTCGACCTCATCTTCCCGCACCACGAAAACGAGATCGCGCAGTCCGAGTGCGCAAACGGCTGCACCTTCGCGCATTACTGGCTGCACAACGGCTTCCTGACCATCGACAACGAGAAGATGTCCAAGTCCAAGGGCAACTTCTTCATGGTGCGCGATGCCGCGAAGCAGTTCGGCTACGAGACCATCCGCATGTTCATGCTGTCGGCGCACTACCGCACCCCGCTCAACTACTCGGCAGAGTCGCTCGAGATGAACAAGGCGTCGCTCGCCCGTCTGTACGAGGCAAGAAACAACATGGAATTCCGCATCGAGAAGGCCTCCGGCGACACCATGACCGCCGAGGAGACCGAGAAGCTCGAGGCGCTCACGGGCTACAAGCAGAAGTTCATCGACGCGATGGACGACGATCTGAACACCGCAGATGCGCTCTCCGCCATCTTCGAGCTGACCCGCGAGATCAACGCCTACAACGGCGCACACCAGGACGCGACTAAGGCGTTCCTCACCGCAGCGCATGATCTGTTCATGGAGCTGACCGGCGTGCTCAATCTGGTTCAGAAGCGCGACGACGCAGTCGACCCGGACGCAGAGAAGATCGAGGAGCTGATCGCGCAGCGTGCCGCTGCGAAGAAGGAGAAGAACTTTGCCGAGGCCGACCGCATCCGCGGCGTGCTGGCCGATATGGGCGTTACCATCAAGGATACCCGTCAGGGTACGCAGTGGAGCCGTTCTTAATTTCTTAAAACGTTTCCGACGCGAAGTCGTGCGCTTTGCCGTTCCCACGGCAGGGGCAAAAGGGGGCAGGACACCGTATGGTTTCCTGCCCCCTCTTGACTCCCCCGACCTTCCTTTGGCCGCTCAGCGAAGCGCTCGCGGCTGAAGGCGAGGGGAGTACGGATATGTCTGGTGCTCCAAGGCTTTATACTTTATCGAAATCTGGCTGGTTCAGTCGATTTTTTGTACTTTCTGTGACGGCCGTGTAAAACCCGGTGTTTTCTGTGGAATTTCTTTTTCCATTATGGTATAATAGCCGCTATACGGCTATTATACAAACTATTTAACAATTATACTATTAGCGGCAGTAAAGCTGGCGGCAGGGTTGGATTTTTAGCGCCGCTATGGTATAATAGCTCGGTATACAGTATGTGTATCCGAAAACGAAACCAACGGAGGAAGTTTATGAAAATCATCAATGAAAAGGGCAAGCTGTTCGGTCTGATCAACATTGTCGATCTGCTCGTGCTGATTGCGGCTGTCGCTGTCGCTGCCGGCGTCGGCTACAAGCTGTTCGCGCCCCAGATCAAGGAGTCGGTCCAGCCGCAGGTCGAGCTGACCGCGATCGTCCGCGTGCGCGGCGCAACCCCGTTCCTCGTCACTGAGGTCGAGCGCAACAGCCAGGTCGGCAAGCAGCTCGTCAGCGGCAACTCCTATGTCAACGGCACCATCGAGGACATGAAGATCGAGGACTACGCGCAGCAGGTCACTACCGCTGACGGCCGCATCGTCACCGCGGTCGACCCGGACAAGAAGGACATCGTATTTACCATCAAGACCACCGTTCCCAAGGGCACCGCTACCCCGTCCATCGGTACGCAGGAGGTTCGCGCAGGCCGCACCTTCATCGTAAAGACCAACGACTTCGAGACGAGCGGCAACATCGACTCGGTCGATATCGCGGAATGAGCCGATGAAAGCGATTTTTGAAAACAGTCTTCTGGTACGGGCGATACTCTGCCTGTGCGCCTGGTATCACGAAGGCGCGATCGCGCACTTTTTCGCGCGCATCCGCGAGGCCTATGCCGACTCGCGGTTCCGCCGCCTGTGGGAGCGCTTCTGCGCCGCTCCGCCCTGCACGACGGCGAACAGCGGCTACGCACGCATCGCTGCGGCGCTGCGCCGTCTGGTCGTATGCATCGGCACCGCCGTGCAGAACAGCCTCATCTACCGTCTCTGTCTGGCCGTCTGGCGCCCCATCGTGCGCGTGACCGAGGACGGCTTCGTCGGCCGGGCGCTCCGCTTCGCCGGCATGCGCGGCCTGCTGCTCATCTGTCTGGCGATGTACCTGCCGCTCGACTATTTTATCCGTCTGGCCGCGAATGCGGGCTATCTGCCCTCGTTCATCGCCTCCGGCTGGGATGAAATGCTCATGCTCGCGGCGGCCTGCTACCTGCTGTGGCACACCGCGATGAAGCGCGCGCCGCTCCAGCTGCGCACCACGCCCGTAGACGCCTACCTCATCCTGTTCATCGCCGTCGGCTTCTTCCTGATGTGCGCGGTCTCCCCCTACCCGTCTATCGCGCTGGCAGGCTACCGCGCCGTCGTCGAGTACCTGTTCTGGTTCTTCCTTGTCACGCGGCTCATCGAGGATGACCGCGACTTCGCGATCTTCTACGGTGCGCTCATCGCCATGGCGCTCTGCATCGCCCTGCACGGCATTTACCAGTTCATCATCGCCGCGCCTATCCCGGCCTCCTGGGTCTCCCAGACCGAGCAGAACGTGCGCACGCGCGTCTACTCGCTCACGGGCAGTCCGAATATCATGGGCAGCCTGCTCGTGCTGTTCGCGCCGATGGTCGCGGGACTGGCGTATTACAGCCGCAAAATGTGGGTCAAGGTACTCGCCGTCTGCGGCACCGGCATGATGTGCATGTGCTGCATCTTCACGTTCTCCAAGGGCGCGTGGGGCGGTCTTGTGGTCGCGGTCCTCGTGTTCGCGATCTTCCTCGACCGCCGTCTGATCGCGCTGATGGGCGTGGCCGGCTGCGGCGCTCTGCTCGCCATCCCCTCCATCGCCAACCGCATCACCTATATGTTCACCTCGGACTACGCCGCTGCGAGCCAGCGCGCAGGCCGCATGGTACGCTGGGCGACCGGTCTGGATCTGCTGCATGAGAGCAATCCGCTCCTCGGCTTCGGCCTCGGCCGCTTCGGCGGCGCGGTCGCCATGCAGAACAAGATCATCGAGCAGAACGAGGAGTTCTCCTACTTCTACATGGACAACTACTACCTCAAGACGCTCGTCGAGATGGGCTATGTCGGCCTCATCGCCTTTATCATCCTGCTCGTCGGCATGTCCCTGTGGTGCCTGCGCTCGATCGGCCGCACCAAGCTCTGCGAGACCGACCGCACGCGCGTGCTCGCGGTCTCCCTGTTCTCCGGCATGTGCGGCGTCATGGTGCACTGCTACTTCGAGAACATTTTCGAGGTGCCGTACATGATGGCCTACTTCTGGAGCATGGCCGCCGCCGTGCTCTACCTCGGATACTTCCGAAAAAAGCGAAAAGCATAAAACATTTAACACAGCACTTTACCTGAGCGCGGACACAAGTCCGCGCTCTTTCTGTTAATGTAAAGTTTTTTCAGGATAAACAGCAGCCGCGCATTTAACAGACTTTGCGAGGAAAAGCCGCAAAACCGGGGATATACGCCTCGGTTTTTGCGCTTTAAGGGGAGAAAGCTTCCGCATGGGAGCTTTCGGACGACTCGTGCTCTGCGCCGTTCAGAACACAGCCTGTCGGCGAAACGTCAGTTTCGCGACAGGCTTTTTACATATATTTTACAAAGCTCCTCTTTTGGATTTTACACAGCTTTTGTAAGCTGTTACCGTACTGAAAAAATGAACGAATGACAAAGGAGAAAACAATCATGAAGAAAAGTGTATCCCTGCTTCTGGCAGCGCTCATGCTGACCGGCGCACTGGCAGGCTGCGGCAGCTCCGCATCCGCCTCCGACACGCAGGCTGCGGACGGCGCGGACAGCGGCGTTTCCGGCGCGATCACGGTCATCTCCCGTGAGGACGGCTCGGGCACGCGCGGCGCGTTCATCGAGCTGACCGGCGTCGAGGAAAAGACCGCTGACGGCAAAAAGGTCGATAACACCACCGCCGATGCGGAGATCGCAAACAAGACCGATGTCGTGCTGACCAGCGTCGCAGGCAACGAGAAGGCCATCGGCTACATCTCGCTCGGCGCTCTGAACGATACTGTAAAGGCTGTCAAGGTAGACGGCGCCGAAGCGACCGTAGACAACGTAAAGGCAGGCGCCTACAAGCTGTCCCGTCCGTTCAACATCGCGACCAAGGGCGAGCTGACCGGAGTCGCCAAGGATTTCATCAACTTCATTCTCTCCAAGGAAGGCCAGGCAGTCGTTACCGACAACAAGTACATCGCAGTAGACGACGCAGCCGAGGCTTTCGTATCCGACGGCTCCTCCGGCCAGATCGCAGTCGGCGGCTCCTCCTCTGTTTCTCCGGTCATGGAGAAGCTGATCGAGGCTTACAAGTCGGTCAACCCGAACGCCTCCATCGACCTCCAGACCTCTGACTCCACCTCCGGCATGACCGGCGCGATGGACGGCACGTTCGCCATCGGTATGGCATCCCGCGAGCTGAAGGACGAGGAAGCAGCCCAGCTGACCGGCACCGCGATCGCGCTCGACGGCATCGCAGTCATCGTCAACCCGGCCAACACCATCGACGAGCTGTCCATGGACCAGATCAAGAGCATCTACGTCGGCGACATCACCGACTGGGGCGACCTCGCCTGATACAACCGAACAGGGAAACACGGGGGCGGAACACTTCGTCCCCTTCCCTATGTATGGAGTGAAATCATGAAAAACCTTCGAGAAACTCTGATGCACATCGTATTTTTCGTCTGTGCGCTGACTTCCATCGCCGCCGTCGTGCTCATCTGCCTGTTCCTGTTCGCCAACGGCATTCCGGCCATGAAGGAGATCGGTCTGCTGAACTTTCTCACGGGCGCAAAGTGGAAGCCGGGCAACGACATTTACGGCATTCTGCCGATGATCCTCGGCAGCATCTACATCACCGCCGGCGCTGTCGTCATCGGCGTGCCCATCGGCCTGCTGACCGCCATTTTCATGGCGTTCTACTGCCCGAAAAAGCTCTACGGCCTGCTCAAGCCCTGCACCGAGCTGCTCGCCGGCATCCCCTCCATCGTGTACGGATTCTTCGGCATGGTCATTATCGTGCCCTGCATCCGCACAGTCGCGGCGCTGTTCGGCGCGGACGTTTCCGGCTCGTCCATTCTCGCGGCGTCCATCCTGCTCGGCATCATGATTCTGCCGACCATCATCGGCGTATCCGAGGCCGCGCTGCGCGCCGTTCCCTCCGCCTACTATGAGGGCGCGGTCGCCATGGGCGCACGCCACGAACGCGCGATCTTCACGGTCATGCTTCCGGCGGCGAAGTCGGGCGTACTCGCCGGCGTTGTCCTCGGCATCGGCCGCGCCATCGGCGAGACCATGGCAGTCATCATGGTTGCAGGCAACCAGCCGCGCCTGACCGGCAATATGCTCAAGGGCATCCGCACCATGACCGCAAACATCGTTCTGGAAATGGGCTACGCGACCGGACTGCACCGCGAGGCGCTTATCGCGACCGGCGTTGTGCTGTTCGTCTTTATCCTCATCATCAATCTGACATTCTCGATCCTGAAAAGGAGGAAACAGGCATGACAAGAGAAGCTGCCGGAAACGCTCCCGTTTCCCGTGAAAAAGCGCGCCCCGAGCGCGTCTGCGGCGGCGCATCGGCCGCTGTGCTCAAGGGTCTGGTCTACGCCGCGGCGACCCTCACCTTCGCCGTGCTGCTGTTCCTCATCGGCTATATTCTGGTGTCCGGTCTGCCGCACCTGAAGCCGTCGCTCTTTTCCCTGCACTACACCTCGGAGAACGTTTCCATGCTGCCCGCCATCGTCACGACCGTGGAAATGACCGCGCTCGCGCTGCTGCTCGCCGTCCCGCTCGGCCTGTTTACGGCCATTTACCTCAACGAGTACGCAAAGCGCGGCAACAAGCTCGTCGGCGTCATCCGCGTGACGACCGAAACGCTCTCCGTCATCCCCTCCATCGTGTACGGCCTGTTCGGCATGCTGTTCTTCGTCACGCAGCTCCACTGGGGCTACTCGCTGATTGCAGGCGCGATGACCCTCGCCATCATGATTCTGCCGCTCATCATGCGTACCGCTGAGGAGGCGCTCATGAGCGTGCCGGATTCCTATCGTGAAGGCTCGTTCGGCCTCGGCGCCGGCCGCCTGCGCACCGTGTTCCGCATCGTACTCCCCGCTGCCGTGCCGGGCATCCTGTCGGGCATCATCCTCAGCATCGGCCGCATCGTCGGCGAGACCGCCGCGCTCATCTTCACCGCCGGAACCATGGCGCAGATTCCCGGCCTTACCCAGTCCGGCCGCACACTCGCCATTCATATGTACGTGCTCTCGGGCGAGGCGCTGCACATGAACGAGGCCAATGCGACCGCAGTCGTGCTGCTGCTGGTGGTCCTGCTGATGAATACGCTTTCCGCTCTGGCAGCAAAAAAGCTGACCAAGAAGTAAATGGAGAATGAACATGGAAAATAAGATCGAAATTCACAATATGAATCTGCATTACGGTGATTTCCACGCCCTGCACGACATCAACCTGGACATCAAGGCCAACGAGATCACCGCGTTCATCGGCCCGTCCGGCTGCGGCAAGAGCACCCTGCTGCGCTCGCTCAACCGCATGAACGACCTCGTAGAGGGCTGCCGCATCACAGGCGACATCCAGCTCGACGGTCAGGACATCTACAAAAACTGTGACGTCAACCTGCTGCGCCGCCGCGTCGGCATGGTATTCCAGAAGCCGAACCCGTTCCCGATGTCCATCTACGACAACATCGCCTACGGTCCGCGCACCCACGGCATCCGCAGCCGCGTCAAGCTCGACGAGATCGTCGAGACCTCGCTCCGCCACGCCGCCATCTGGGACGAGACCAAGGACAGCCTGAACAAATCCGCGCTCTCCATGTCCGGCGGTCAGCAGCAGCGTATCTGCATCGCGCGCGCCCTCGCCGCCGATCCGGAGGTCCTGCTGATGGACGAGCCGACCTCCGCGCTCGATCCGATCTCGACCGCGAAGATCGAAGACCTTGTACTCGAACTGAAAAAAGATTATACTATCGTTATGGTCACGCACAATATGCAGCAGGCCACCCGCGTTTCGGACACGACCGCCTTCTTCCTGCTCGGCGACATGATCGAAGCGGACGATACGGAGAAGCTGTTCTCCACGCCGCGCGACAAGCGTACCGAGGACTACATCACGGGGAGGTTCGGCTGATATGAGAAACCGATTTGACAACCAGCTCGCGGAGCTGAACAAGGAACTGATTTCGATGGGTGCGCTGTGCGAGAACGCCATCGCGAGCGCGGTAAAGTCGCTGCTTGAGAGCAACACCCGGCTCGCGGCCTCCGCCATCCGCATCGACCACGAGATCGATCGCAAGGAGCGCGAGATCGAATCCATGTGCCTCAAGCTGCTGCTCCAGCAGCAGCCGGTCGCGAGCGACCTGCGTCTGATCTCCTCGGTGCTCAAGATGATCACCGACATCGAGCGCATCGGCGACCAGGCGAGCGACATCGCCGAGATCGTCACCTGCCTGTCCGGCGCGTGCGGCCATAACGCCCACATCGACCAGATGGCGCAGGCGACCATCAAGATGGTAACCGACAGTCTGGACGCCTTCGTCCGCCGCGACCTGACGCTTGCATGGAGCGTCATCGAGTACGATGATGTGGTAGACCGCCTGTTTGATGAGTGCAAGCAGGACCTCATCGCGGAAATCGCACAGAACCCCACGGACGGCGAGCGCGTGCTCGATGTTCTCATGATCGCAAAGTACCTCGAGCGTATCGGTGACCACGCGACCAACATCGCGGAATGGGTGGAATTCTCCATCACCGGAACGCACAAGAGCGAAACGCACGTATAAAAAACCACGACCCACGAAATTCGTGGGTCTCAGCCTGTCGATAAAGTCTGTTTTCACGCCAAAACAGCAGTCGCGCGGCAGCGCGCATTCAAAAGCGTTTGCTGCGCAAACGCATGAAAACCGGGGGCGTGTACCTCGGTTTTCATACTTTAAGAGGGAGAAAGTTTCCGTATGGGAACTTTCGGACGTCCGTGTTTTGCGAAGTCAAAACACAGATTGTCGGAAAAACGATAGTTTTTCGACAGTCTCGTCTATCCCCTCTTTTCCCGGATATTATAAACATTTTAAGGAGAGAAACCAAATGATCTACTGCGTGGAGGACGATGCAGGCATTCGTGAGCTTGTGGTCTATACCCTGCAAAACACCGGCATGGAGGCGCGCGGCTTCGCCGACGGCACGGCGCTGTTCTCCGCCCTGCGGAGCGAAAAACCCGACCTCATCCTGCTCGACATCATGCTCCCCGGCGAGGACGGCATTTCCATCCTGCGCCGTCTGCGCAGCCTGCCCGACACCGCCGCGTTCCCGGTCATCCTTCTGACCGCGAAAAACACCGAGTACGACAAGGTCATCGGTCTGGACAGCGGCGCGGACGACTACATCGCAAAGCCCTTCGGCATGATGGAGCTTGTCGCGCGTGTACGCGCCGTACTCCGCCGCACGCAGGACGCCGTTTCGTCCGCCGAGCACGTTCTGCTTTCCGACGGCCCCATCTCGCTCGACGAGCGCGCGCATACGGTCTGCGTTTCCGGTCAGCCCGTCCAGCTCACGCTCAAGGAATATCAGCTGCTGACGCTGCTGATGAAAAATCAGGGCGCCGTGCTCACGCGCGACGTGCTGCTCGAAAACATCTGGGGCTACGGCAGCGAGAGCGAAACCCGCACCGTCGACGTGCATATCCGCACGCTGCGTCAGAAGCTCGGCGACGGCGGCGCACTCATCGAGACCGTGCGCGGCGTCGGCTACCGCATGGGAGGAAACGCATGAGAAAGCGCGTTTTCGGCAGCATTTTCCTCACCGCTATCGTAACGCTCCTGCTGACCGCAGGTCTGTTCCTGCTCGTGGTACACGCAGGGCTGACCCGCGACCTGCGCGGCAGGCTCGCACGCGAGGGCGGATATATCGCCGCGACCGTCTCCGCCGACTGCGACCCGGAGGAGATCAAAACGCTCGGTACGCTGTGTGCGGACCGCATCACCCTCGTGAAGAAGGACGGCACGGTGCTGTATGACAACGAAACGCCGGCCGCCGAAATGGAAAACCACGGCACACGCCCGGAGATCCGCAGGGCGGCAGAGACCGGCGTGGGCGAGGACAGCCGCCTGTCCGAAACGCTCGAGACCCAGACGTATTATTATGCGCTTCGTCTCGCAAACGGCAACATTCTGCGTATTGCCGCGACCGCCGACAGTGCCTTCGGCGCCCTTGCGAGCGCGTCCCCGTGGATCGTGCTCGTCGTGCTGCTCGCGCTGCTCGTGGCGGCGCTGCTCGCAAGCCGCCTCACGCACGTATTCCTCGCGCCGATCGTATCGCTCGACCTGCATGATCCGCTGAAAAACGAGGCATACGACGAGCTTTCTCCCCTGCTGCACCGCATCGACCGCCAGAACCGCCGCATCAACATCCAGATGGATGAGCTGCGCCGCCGCCAGGCCGAATTCGATGACATCACCGCACGCATGGACGAGGGTCTGGTGCTGTTCTCCTCCTCCGGCGACATTCTGTTCTCGAACAATGTCATTCATCAGCTGTTTCCGCAGGATAAGGCCACCGGCAATTATCTGACGCTGTGCCGCGACGCGGCCTATGTCGAAGCGGTCGAGCAGGCGCTCCGCGGCGGGAGCGCGCACACGAGAATGGAGAAAAACGGCCGTATCTGGTCGCTCGCGGCCAGCTCGGTCGCTAAGGAAGGCGCAGGCCACGCCGCCGTGCTGCTCATCGTTGATGTCACCGAGCGCGAGCAGGCCGAACAGCAGCGGCAGGAGTTCACCTCGAACGTTTCGCACGAGCTGAAAACGCCGCTGACGAGCATCATGGGCTACGCCGAGATCATCGAGGCAGGTATCGCAAAGCCTGCCGACGTCGTTCCCTTTGCCGGGAAGATCCGCACCGAGGCGCAGCGTCTGCTCTCGCTCATCGAGGACATCATCCGTCTCTCGCAGCTCGACGCCGGCGGCGAGGATATCCCGTTCGAGCCGATCGAGCTTCAGCCGCTCTGCTGCACGGTCCGCAGCCGTCTGCAAAGCAAGGCCGACCGTCTGGGTCTGAAGATCGAATGTACGGGCGAAAACGCGACCGTTTCCGGTCAGCGCAGAACGCTCGAGCAGATGGTGTTCAACCTTGCGGACAACGCTCTCGCGTATAACCGCCCGAACGGCAGCGTGACGATCGAAACCGGCACGGACAGCGACGGCGCCCCCTTTGTCCGCGTCTCGGATACCGGCATCGGCATCGCCCCGGCGGACCAGAAGCGTGTTTTCGAGCGCTTCTACCGCGTAGACAAGAGCCACAGCAAAATGACCGGCGGCACTGGTCTCGGCCTGTCTATCGTCAAGCACGGCGCGGCCCTGCACGGCGCGGCGCTCACGCTCGACAGCACCCTGAATGTCGGCACCAGGATTACGCTGACGTTCCCGAAAAACAGGAAATAACGAAAAAAGGCAC
>ERZ773252.2653-NODE-2653-length-14959-cov-4.400832_pt1 | contig 14959 bp, 20 predicted proteins | sample MGYA00580517_ERZ773252 | MGnify/ENA primary metagenome ERZ773252 (study PRJEB29015, sample SAMEA2737766) | human gut metagenome | biome: human gut; feature: human-associated habitat; material: faeces | place: China | collected 2012 ... | reverse complement strand
CCGCCAGCCGCAGGCTCACCGCCGCCAGCAGGTCGTAAGTAGGAAAGCCGATGGTTTTCTGGTAGCTGTCCGGCATCGCGTCCAGCAGCGCGGTTAAAACCTCATTCGCCGACATTCGTTCTCACCTCCAGAGTTTCGTCCGTGTGGAGATGCGCCGTAAACCGCACCTCCACGCCGTGCCGCAGCCGCGTAAAGCGGAAGCCGTCCACCGTGCGGATTGCCGGGCAGAACGCCGCCGTGTCGCGGATATCCTGCTCGATCTCGGCAAACGCCCACCCTTCCGGCGCGCGCCGGTCGAGGCTTGCCGCCTCCACGCCCGGCTGCGTCTCTCCGTCCGTGCGGTAGATGGGCACAGCGCCCGGCTTCTGCCTGAGCATCAGCTCGAGCCACCGGCGGACCGCGGCCGCGCCCGAAACCTCCTGCACCGCCCCGTCCACGAGCTGAAAAGCGCCTGAGCGCCCGGTCTCGTCGAACAAAAAATCCGGTGCCCGCCCGATGTCCGCCGCAGTCTGCGCCGGGATGCCGGACGGGATCACGGGAAAAACCTCTGCCATAAAATCACCTCCATTTACATCGCGTCGAGGACGAGCAGCTGCGCGCCGTCCAGCAGCGCACAGGCCGTCGCCCCGACCGTCCATGACCGCGAGGCGGCCGTCCTCGTCATAAGGAGACCGGTCTCGCTGTCAAATTTCGCCTCGCCGTCAAAGATCGAAAACACGAGCTTCGGCGTCGTCTGCACGACCTCCGCCCGGTGCCACACCTGCGGCAGCTTCTGCCTGCCCTGCTGCATGATCTTGCGCGCAAGCTCCACATCCCACATCTCGCGCCCTCCTCACTTAATGAATCGGTACTCGGTGACGCTCACCGAGTAGTTGAGGTCTCCGCTGCGGCGCACGGTGACCGAGAAATCGTCCACCGTCACCGGGATGTTGAGCCGGGCAACGCCGCCGCTGTCGAGGATGATAAGGCGGAAAGGCACTTTTCGGTCACGCCAGCGGTCGAAGAAATCCTTGTACGCCCAGCCGTCCTCGCTTGCTTCCGCCGGCATAAAGGCGTAACGCCTGCCGACCGGCAGCAGCCCTTTCCAGCTCATCGAGATGAGCTCCATCGTGCCGATGCGCCGGTAGTTGCGGCTGAGGCCGGTGTATGTCTCATTGCTCTGCGCCGGGCTCGGGATCTCGAGGTCTGCCGGCACGTGCGGCAGCGTCCAGACCTCCTCGTTGTTGTTCACCGAGAAAATCACCTTGTACAACTGTCCGCACCTCCCTTACGCATTTCCGCACGCCGCGAGCACGCGCCGCGCGACATAATCGCCCATCTCCTCGGCGTACTCCCGGTTGCCGATCACGTTGCCCTGAATGGTCACGTTCACCGTCACGCTCCGGCCGCCCGCCGCTTTAACGCTCACGTCGTGCGGGATGATCTGCGTGCCGCTCGGCAGGCGCATGACCTCGCCGCCGCGCTCGTTGACGCGCGTCAGCCCGCCGGAGAAGTAAGGCGTGCCCATCGCGTGCCCGGAGATCTTGCCCCCGATCCAGCTGAGCGCCGACTTGCCGCCGCTGTAGATGTCCCCGAGCAGGGGAATCGAGCTGATCTTATCGTCGAGCCACGAGAAAAAGCCCTTTACCTTCTCCTTTGCCGCGTCAAATGCGCCCGTGATCGCGTCCCGGACGCCGCCGAACACGCTCTTGACCTTGGTCCACAGCTCCCCGGCCTTCGCCTTCACCGTGTCCCAGTTCTTGTACAGCGCCACACCGGCTGCGACGATAGCCGCGAGTCCGAGCACGACCCAGCCGATCGGCGTCGCCACAAACGCGGCATTGAGCGCCCACTGTGCCGCCGTCAGAGCGGCAGTCGCACCGGCGGCCACGCCGGACGCGACCGTGCTCGCGACAAGGCCGACCTTGTTCGCAACAAGGCTGACCTTGTTCGCGACGATGACTGCGGTGTTGTGAATCCACGCCGCGCTTGCCGTGCCGAGCGCCACGACCTGCTTTGCGAGCCATACCACGCCGCCGGCCGCCTTGTGCGCCAGCAGCGCGACCTTGTTCGCGCCGATGACGACGGTGTTGTGTATCCACGCCGCGCTTGCCGCGCCGAGCGACGCGATCTGCTTTGCGAGCCATACTACGCCGCCGACCGCCTTGTGCGCGAGCAGCGCGACCTTGTTGCCAATGATTGCACCGGTGTCTACCGTCCACTCGACTGCATTTGTGACCAGCCTCATCGTGCCGTCTGCAAAGCCTCTGAGCTTGCCGATGCCGTCGAGCGCACGCAGCGTCTTGATAAATCCGCCGATAGTCTGTATCGTCGTGATGGCCGCGCTCGCGAAGGCGAGTACCTTGCCGGCACCCCACGCGACCGCGAGCTTTTTCAGCACGCCGATCAGCGTGTCCGAGTTGTCGCGCACCCACTGCAGCGCCTCTCCGGCCTTATGCAGCGACTGGCGGAATTTCTGGTCGACCTGCGCCTGGAAGGCGGACAGGTCCAGCCCCTCCACCCACGCCCCGAAGGCGTCGGCCTTTGTCTGCACCCAGTCGAGCGCCGACCCGGCGCGGACCGAGCCGTCGTCCGCCGCACCGGCGAGCTCCCACAGCCGGTTTTTCACGTTCGCGGACGTGTCGCCGACCTTCGCGAGCGTCTCGTCGAGCGTCGCCTGATTGCGTCTGGCGTCGATGACCTGCTGATTGTTCTTGTAAAAGCTCGTCGCCGCGGTGTCGTAGCTTGCGCTCAGCGTGTCCATGATAAGGCGGTTGCGCTTGGATACGTCGGTCGTCTGCTCCAGCTTGGCGTTGAAGTCATCCTCCATGATGCCGACCCAGTTGAGCGCATCCGCGAAAACGCCGGTCACCTTGCCTGTGCGCGCCGTCTCGTTGGCGGACTCCACGAGTCCCTCGATCGGCAGCGAGTCACCGAACGTGCCGTGCACGCCGGCCGCGATGCGCGTCCACTTCGTGACTTCTTCCTCGTTTTTCGCCATGTTCGCGAGCAGCTGGCTTGCCTCGGTGGCGGTATCCGTATCACCGAGAATCGCGTAGAAATTGCGATAGCTCCCTCGCGCGACATCGGCAGAAAAGCCCGCCGCCTGAAAGCCGGCGTTCAGCTTGCCCTGGGCTATGCGGTACTCCTCGGTAGCGCCGTCGAGCGCCACAAAGGCCGCCGCGAGGCCAGAGACCGCCGCGCCCGCCGCCACGACGCTCTTCTTCGACCAGCTCTGCAAGGCCTTGAGCGAGTCGTTCTTGAATTTAACGACTTTTCGCGTCGCGTTCATCATGCTGTCATCGATCTTCGCGCCGCTCTTCTTCGCGTTCTTCGCGGCCTGAATGAGGCCGCCCGACATGTTATCGCGCAGGTTCAGGACTGTGTTGATAACTTTGTTTTTAGCCATCCTCATTCTCCTCCTCTTCCTGCGGCGTGAACGCGGCCGCGACTCCGGCCGCCGTCATCCACCGCATCTCCTCGTAATAGCGCGCCCGGCCGACGCGCAGCACCGCCCTGTCCGCGAGGGACATCGCGCGCACCGCGTCCGGCAGAATGCCCCGCGGCGCGTAAAACGCCGCAAGGTCGAGCACCGGGTCGCGCATCACGAGTTTTTTGCGGCTTCCTCCGTCCGCGCCTCGGCCTTCTCGCCGATGAGGCCGAGCCACTTGTACAGCTTTCCGCCGAGCTGGTCGATTTCGTACGGCTCCATCAGCTTCCAGACGGTGTCGTACGGGTCGGTCACACCGAGCGCCGCGTGCAGCTCCGGCTCCTGAAGCGCCGGACAGCAGTCGTAAATAACGTTCGCGCACGAGCGCAGCAGCGCCGCGGTGTCGCCCGAGTTCAGCGCCTCCGCATAGCTGAGCTTTACGTCCACGCCCGGCTGCACAAAGTCGAGCTCCTCGCCCGCCACATAAAATTTCGCGCCCTTGCGCTTTGCCTCGTCGCGCTGCTCTGCGCGGGCAGAGAGCGCCTCCAAGAGTTTCTTGTCCATTCACTTAAATCTCCTTTACCACGGGCAGCAAAAGCCCGTAATCTCGCTGTACGAGCGCTTCACGCGCCCGACGCCGTCGCTGTAGTTACCCTCGACCGTCTCGCACGAGCTCGCGCCGCCCGACAGCACGATGCCGATATGGCTGCTGCCGATGATCATGAGGTCTCCGGCCTTCGGCCTGTACCCGCTCGCGACTGACTTGAATTTGCCGCGGCGCTCGAAGTAGCTGCGCATCTCGCTGACCGCCGTGTAGGTCGTCGGGATGGGCGCCGATGCGTGCTTTGCGCACCAGCACACGAAGATGACGCACCAGGCGACGCCGTCGCAGCCCATCTCGGCGCCGTACTTCGTGCGGTTGCCGCTTCCCTCGCGGTAGCCGACTTCGCCGAGCGCGGTGTTCACGAAGCTCTGAGCCGAGCCGCCGCCCGACGTGCCGCCGAGGATGGCCGTGCCGGTCTTTCGTCCCCACGAGTTGCACTCCGCGTTCGTCCGCATCAGCAGGTCGAAGTGGTATACGCCGTTCTCGATCTGGATCGCGCCGCCGCGGTCGTTGACCGTGTACGTCTCGCCGTCGAGGCTTGTCCCCGTGCCCTGTACCGTCACCTTCGTGCCGAAGGCCACCGAGGGCGGCGCGGCGCACGTTTTCTTCGACGGGTCGAGTTTGTGGCCCTGCGCATCCAGGAAGCCGCCCTCGAGGGCGTTCGCCGCCGGGTAGTACGCCGTAAACAGCGCTTTCACCGTCGTGCCGCCGGACGCGCCGCCGCCGAGGTCGGGCAGACCCCATACCTTGACGCTGTCCGCACTCGCCGCCCGGACGGCCTCGGCGCTGCTCTTTCCTGCCGCCGCCGCGCGCGACTCATCGAGCGCCGAGATCTCGAGGCTCATCACGTGCCCGGCGCCGCCGTACTGATGCGTCACGCTCGTCACCCGGTGCCGCCCGGAAATGCCGAAGGCGGGCGAGTTGAAGTCCAGCACCACGCCGCTCCTCACCTCGTCGCACCCCCAGATCTCCGAGATCTGGCGCTTTCGCCCGACGCGGTCCGCGCCCGCGAGCAGGTTGCGCACCCGCTGTCCGAGTGCCGCCGTGCCCGGGTTCTCCGTCACGGTCTCGACCTTCTGCAAAAAGCCGTACCGCGCGATGGACGCCGCGTTTGACGCCTGCGCGCCGCGGTACGCCCGGCCGTCGCTTTCGGCCGCGATGACCACTGCGTTGTACGTGTCCGAGATGCTGTCCTCGCCCGAGACTTCCCCGAGCGCCCATGTGATGTCGAACCCCGGCAGGTTCTCCGCCGGCCGGTGCATCGCCTTGATGGCGCTCGTCGGCAGCGGCGCTACCACAAGCCCGCGCTCCGCGACGTAATAATAATAGTTCTTTCCTGTCTCGGCCTCGGCCGTCTCGAGCACCTCGTCGAAGATGTCCGCCGGGGTCTTTCCGGTCCAGAGCTGCGTGATCTTCGTCGGCAGACTGCACACGCTCGCCACGCTGACGCCCGCCTTCGCGCTCGCCTGCCGGATGACCTGATCGGCCGCGAGGTTGTTCACCTGCAAAATGATTTCGCTCTTGTTGAGGTACCAGCCTCTGTCGTACGCCGTGACCGTCCCGTCCAGCGTCACCGTCACGACAACGCCCGAGAACACCGTGTTCCCGTGGTTTACGATGCGGATCTTGTCGCCCGGCGCGAGGTTCAGCGCAGGCGTGTACTTGTCCCACACGGACTTGAAAATATGGAAGGTAACCTCGACGCTGAGTGCGTCGAGGTCGTCCTTTGCCGTCAGGTCGCCGCAGAAGGCGGTGATGTCGCGCGCCGCCGCGCCGTCCCGGTACAGGATGACGCGGTGGTCGTCCACATATCCAGCCGCCATGGCTTAAATGCGCTCCAGCAGGTCGAATTTGCCGAACTTAAACGGCACTTCTTCTTCTACCTTGGCCTTCTTCTCGAACTTCGCGAGGTAAAACTCGTCGATCGTGACGTCCGAAAGAGCGACGCGCTCGACCTTGTTCGTGCCCTTCTGGCTGAGCGCGGTGATGATGGTGATCGTCGGCATCTCGCCCGTGCGGAACGCCTCCGCCATCATCGCCACAACGTCCGAGTCCAGCTTGAGGCAGGTAAACGTACCCTCGCCCGAGTAGCCGTTGTAAACGCGGTAGGTCGACGGGTCTCCGCAGACGTTGATGTCCTCGAAGTCACCGGCGACCTTTGCCTCGATGCTCTGCAGCGTCGTGAGCTTCTTGCCGTTGAACCACGCCGTGCCCTCGTTGCCGTGCAGGATGCGGTTGGGGTTAAATTCTCTTGCCATTGTCCTTGTCCTCCTTTACGCCATCGTGATCGGCATGATGAGGTCAGTCATTGAGCCGAGGATCTTCACCCTCGCGCCGAGATAAACCGTGCGCTTGAAGGGGTTCGCCTTTACGGTGTCCTCGTCCCAGTCCGCCGCCTCGCTCTTGCCGCTTGCCACCCACGCCGCGCGCTGCGCGTCCACGTCGATGTACGCCGCGTTCTCGTAGCCGGGGTCAAGGATGTTCTCGCTCTCGAGCTGCGCGAAGTACGACGCGTTCAGCGCGCCGATGAACGCCATCTGATTGTCGCGGCTGTTGCGGTAGTTGCCGAGGTAGGTGCTGCGGAAGGTGGAGGTGATGTCGTCGCGCATCATGTCCATCGCTTCCACCGTCTCGATAAACTGCATGTCCTCGGTGCGCGTCTTGCCGTCGGTCGTGGTCATCGAGTTGATGCCCTGGCCGATGCGGACCGCGCCGTCCTCGTCGTTAAACAGGATAAACTTGCCCGCGCCGAGCGCCGCGTCGTTGTCCGCGACTTCCTGCACCGCCCTGAGGTTCGAGCACAGGTAATTCGTGCAGCCGCGCGCGACGTTGCACACCGCAAAAATGCCGATGAGCGAGGGCAGGTACTGCACGCCGCCCTGCTCGCCGCGGCTGTCCGAGAAGGTGACCTTCTCGTTTACGAAGTTCACGACGTGCATATCGTCCGGCGCAGTGGTCACGTTGTACACCGCGGCTTTGTAGCTCTTCTTGCGGGTGCCCACCTGCGTCTTGACCCACGCTGCGAGCGCGAGGCCGTCCTCCGCGCTCTGGCCTGCGATCGCGAGCCAGCCGGTCTTGACCGTGCGGCCGATCTCCGCGAGCGTGTCGGCGAGTGCGCCGTCCGAGTCCGCGCGGAACACGTGCACCTGATACGGCGCAAAGCCCATCAGGTCGCAGATGGCGGCATAGTTGTCCGCCGTGTACAGGCTCTTGTCCGCCTGCGCGGCAGAGAGATCCGCGTACTGCTTGTGCGTAAACGTTTTGCTTGTGTCGTCTCTCACGATGAGCACCGCGACGCCGCGCTCGCTGCGCGAGAGCAGGCTCACGGCCTTCTGCTCAAACGTGATTTCAATTCTGGGCATGGTTACTGCCATTTCTATCGCCCCTTTCTAAATGGTGGGCGGCTTTATTCGCCGCCCGTGTTGTTGTACTCCAGATCTTCCATCGGCTCGCCCTCGGGCTCCCCTGCCGTCTCAATCCACTCGAGCCGCAGCATTGCCGCGAGCACGCCGTCCGAGGCGTCCGTCTCGATCCCGTCCTCGGGATAAAGCCACACGCCGCCGATGTCGATGCCCTCCCCGAGCGAGGCGCGCAGTGCCTCCGCCGCCGTCAGCAGCTCGTTTCTCGGCGCGTGCGCGTCCTTCGGGTAGTAGTAGATCTCGACTTCCGCGCCGCGCTCGGCATATTCCGCCGTCCGCGCCTCGTCCGCCACCGCGAGATCGATGCGGTAGCTCGGCCGCGGCAGCGGCTTTTCCGTATCGTCCCGCACGCGAAGCGCCGGATGCGCCGCCTCCCGCAGCGCACTCGACACCGCCGCGCCGAGCGCGTCGTCGAGCTCCTGCCATGTAATGCTGCTCATATCTTCCGGATCACCTCATCTGCCAGTTCTTCCACTGCCGCCGCGAAGGTCGGCGCGTACTCGTCGCGCGCCGCGTCGAACACCTTCTTGCCCTCCATGAGCTTTCCGGTCCTCTTGTCGCGCTTTTTGACGCGCCAGCCGTACTCATGCAAATGCGCCACCGGGTCGGACGAGTAAACGCGGATGCACACCGCCTTGCCGCGGTAGTAGAGCTTGCCGCGCTTGATGCTCTTGTGGTACGTGCCGGCGGCACGCTCGACGCCCTTGCGGTGCACCGCCTGCTTGCGCACCCTCGCGCGCGCCTTCTGCGCCGTCTTTCGGCGCAGCTTCGTGCCGTGGTCGCGCAGCAGCTTTTTTACCTTCTTCGTGGTCTCCTTGTCCGCGTCCTTGAGTGCGTCCGCGAACGCATAGATCTCGCTGCATGTAAAGCCGTCACGTGCCATCGGCCGTCACCTCGCCCTCGTGTGCCGTGCAGAAGATCTCCATCCAGCCGCGCCGGCTGTAGATCGGCAGCCAGTACGAAACGTCGAGCCGCAGCCCGCGCACGACAAAGTACATCTCGCGGCAGATGTCCGGAAGGCTCGCCTCGCGGACCACGACGCGGTGCGTAAGCTCCGCCCGCGTCGCGCCGCCCTCGAGGCTTTCCGCCCGTCCGGATGTCGGCGTCACCGCCGCCCAGACCGTCCGCTGATAAGCGTACTCGTAAACGGTCTCGCCGTTGTCCTGCTCGTGCGCCGCCGCGCGCCAGACCTCCGCCCGGTCGCGCAGGTCGCTGACCTGAGTTGCCATCAGCTGCCGCCTCCCTCGTAAGCGCACACGAGCTTGAGCTGTGTGAGCATCTGCCGCACGATGGGCGGCACAGACTGGAGCGCCTGCGCCGCATTATCGACGCAGCGCCCCTCGTACTGCTCGAGCACCATCGCGTGCGCGATGATGTCGTACAGCGCCTCGTGCCCCTCGCGCACGCATCCCGCGCCGTCGAGGTAGGCCTCCGCCGCCGCGAGCATACCGGCGAGCAGCTCATCGTCCTCGCTGTAGTCGATCTTGCAGTAGCGTTTTACGGCCGCAAGCCGCTCCGCCTCTGCCATCCTTACGAGAGGGTCAGCTTGACGGCAGCCGCCGCCGCGGAGTCGAAGACCTGCGCATCCAGACGGGTGATCGCGCGGACCTCGGTGGAGTTGGTGCGCCATGCGCTGCCGCCGACGTCAGTAGACGCGAGCTCCATCGGCTGACGGCGGAACAGGGTCGCGTACTGGGTGAAGTCGCCGAAGTAGATGGGCGCGGTGGTCGCGGTCTCAGCCTTGGACGCGAGCGTGCCGTTGGACACGATGGCGACCGGACGGCCGAACAGCATCTTGCCGGCAGCGGCAGACGGATCCGGCTGCAGCAGCGGGCGCTTGTTGGCGTCGAGCAGCTGGTCGAGCGCGTTGAAGCCGTCCTGGTTTACGATGAAGTGCGCGGTTGCCGAGATAGCCGGGTCGAGCGAAACGTTCAGCAGCTTCTTGAGCGTCGCGATGACGTTCGCTGCGGTTGCAGCCGTTGCCGCAGCGTCCAGGGCGGCGAGCTTGGTCACGAGCAGATTGTTCTCGGTGATGACCTGCTTCTTTGCCATCCAGCGCGAGATATACGCGAGCAGCGCCTCGTCGGTGTCGCGCAGCAGGTCGTTGGAAACCGGCAGGAACAGACCGTAGTCCTCTACCTTGTAGCTGAGCTTCGCAAAGACCGGCTTATCGTCGTTCGGGATGGTCTCCATCTCGCTCATCTTGGTAAAGCCCTTGGTCGGCTGGGTGTCGACGACGCGGGTGCCGGACAGGAAGGACACATTCTCGACGGAAAACAGGTCCGCCAGCGGCACGAGGCTGCGGCGCAGCTCGTTGATGGTGGTCTGCACGTCCTCCGGCACGATCAGGCCGCCGTCCGCCGGGGTGCCCTCGGTCATCTGGTTCGCGTTCTCGACGGCAGCCGCACGGCGCACGATGTCCGCATTCTCGTCGAACGCGCGGCGGTTGCCGCGTGCCTGGGCGCGGATGCACTCCGCAAAGGCGTGCATGCACTCAGCGGAGTTTACCGCCTCGCCCTCGCCGGACTGCGCGCCCGGCTCCTGCGGCATGCCGCCCTCCGGCGCCGGTACGGACGCCTCTGCATCCATGATGGCCTGTACGCGCGCGATCTCCGCGTCGACGTCGGCGAGCTCGTTCTGCGCCGCGGCAAAGCCTGCGGTGTCGCCCGCCTCGTTGGTGGACTTCATGCGGTTTACGATGCCCTGCTTCTTGTTCAGCAGCTCCAGCAGCTTCTTCTTCATGTGGTTTTCCTCCTTCAAGAGTAAAAGTTCGGTTGATTTTTTACAGTTCCGCGCGTGCGCGCTGCAGCGCCGCCTCGGCCTCTGCAATTGCGATCGCGCCGGTGTTCAAATTGAACACCGCGCCCTCCGGCGCGGCGGGCTCACCGGCTCGGGCCTCTGGGGTCTTGCCCTCTGGGCTCTGGCTCTTCGTCGCCTCGATGTACGCCGCGCGCAGCTTATCCATGTCGGGCAGGCCGCCGACGGCATTGAAGATGTTCGCCGGATTTACCGGCTCGCCGGGCTGCGGCTCCTCGCCGATGATCTCGTCGACGAGTCCCGCGTCGAGCGCCGCGCGCGCCGAGAGAAAGGTCTCGCGGTCCATCAGGCGGCGCAGCGCGTCGTGCGAGGTTTTGCCGCGTACCTTGCCCTCGTAGGCCGCAATAATGCTCTCCGTGATGCTCTCGAGCATCTGCACGCTCTCGCGGTGCACGCCCTGGTTGCCCTCGGTAATGGTGCTCGGCAGATGGATCATCACCTGCCCCACCGGCGACACCGCCGCCGTGTCTGCGCCCGCCATAACGACGCTCGCCGCCGACCCTGCGAGGCTCTGCACCTCGGCGCGCGTGTGCACACCCTGTCGGGACGCGTTTCGCAGCAGGCTGTACATCTCGAACCCCGCGAACACCGAGCCGCCGCCCGAGTTGATCTCGAGCACGAACTCCTCGCCCTCCGGGTTCTGCGCGAGCGCGCCGCGGATGTCCGCCGGGCAGCTCGCCGGAATGCCCCACCAGCGCAGGATCGGCGCGTCGCCGTCCGCTACGATGTGGCCGTTTAATCTGTATCGCATCCTCACTCACCTCCTTCCCTACCGTTGCCGCCGCCGTTGCGGCTGCGGCTGAGTTCCCTGAAATCCTCGAGCGGTACATAGTTGAGCGATGCCAGTCTGTCGCCGCCGCCGGGCACGTCCGGCAGATCCTCGAGCGCGCGGATGTCGTTGACGGAGTAAACGCCGTTCTGGTGCATGGTCTGGTACCACGCGCCGCGGGCGCTCCAGTCGCCCCTCAGCTCGCCCATCATGTTGCGCCGCAGCTGTAAGCCTCGTGCGCTCTCGCTCTCGAGCAGCAGCTTGTGCGTGTCCTCCTGCTCGTGCTCGGAAACGATGGGGCTGAGCGTTCGCTGCATGTACTCGATGGCGGCCTGTGTGTTCGCCGCATAGCTTTCCTTGCCTGCGCCGAGCTTGTAAAACGGAATGTTGAACAGCCGCGCGATGTCCTCGACGCTCGCCGCCTTGGTCTCGATGAACTGCGCGTCGCGGTTCGTGGCCGTCAGCGGCGTGTATTTCAGGCCGTTGTCCAGCACCGCGATGCGGAAGGCGTTGTCTGCGCCGCTGTGGATGCTCTCCCAGTTCTCGCGGATGCGGTTTTTCAGGTCGATGGCGTTGCCGTTCTCGTCGAAGCGCGTTTTGCTCGAAAGGTCGGTCTCCGTTGCGAGCACGCCCGACACCTGTCCGCCGTTCTTGTAGTAGTTGCCCTCGTACCGCTGCGCCTGCAGCGCCGTCTCGATGGTTTCCGCGCCGCGTCTGAGGTAGCTCACGCCCTCGAGGCCGTCGGTGGAAAATGCCTTGTAGTGCAGCACATCCTCCGGCCAGAACTTGCGGTATTCCTGCGTCTTCGGGTTGATGCCCACGTACCACAGCTTTGCGTTGCTGTCGAGCAGCGGCATCATGTACCCCGGCGCGATCGGCAGCAGCTCCACCGGCACGCCCCACTTATCGCGCAGAATGAGCGCGTAGGCGTTGCCGTAGGCGATGCGCCGCGACTCCATCAGCTTGTGATAGTCGAACGCCGTCAGCGCCTCGGTCGGCCTGCCCGTCAGCAGCCGCAGCGCCGGGTGGTCGGTCACGCGCTCGCGCGTACCGCTGTCCATCAGGTACACCGGCATCTTCGCGATGCTGTCCGAGATGATCTCGATGCAGGCGTTCACCGCCGGCAGCTTCATCGCCTGCATTTCCTTTCCGCCGAACAGCGGCCGGTCGCTGCTGTACCAGCCCGTCGGGTCGTCGAGCGTCAGCGTGCCGCCCTGCCCGGTGACGCGCCGGATAAACTGTCCGATCATGCGCTGTCACCTCCGATGGCGGAGATCACGCCCTCGGCGATGAGGAACACCCCGGCCGCGATGAACGCCGCCGGCACGCTGACCATCGTCACTCCGACAACGATGAAAACAGCGCCGCCGCAGACCAGAAGATCGGGCAGAATTTTTGCGATATTCTTCATGCCTCTGTCACCTCCTCGGGCACATCTGCGTCCAGCTCGTCGAGCAGGGCGCACTCGTCTGTCGTCGCGATGCCGATGTAGGCGAAAAATGCAGCTCGCGCGTGTGCGTCCTCGCCGTGCTTCTCCTCCCACATCTCCACCGCCTCGCGCCATGTCACCGTGCGGCACTGCTCGTTGCGGCCGGCCGCGATGCGTCGGATCTCTTCCTCCGCCGCGATGTAGTTCAGCTTCTTCTTGCGCATGTAATCTCACCCCCTTTCACATGTGCCAGTCGCTCGCCGCCACGCTGTCCGCGAGCGTCGGCTCCGGCGTCAGCATCGCCGTCGCAAAAGCGATAATCCACGCCACCGTTATGTCGATGCGTCCGCGGCTGCGCTTTTTGGTCGGCTTGATGTTTTCGTTGTCGTCCATAACGCACCGCACATTCATAAAGCACTGCCGGGCGGCGGTATTGTGCACGTGCAGCATCTCGTGCGCGCGGATCAGCCGCTCGAGCTCCTTCATCGGTGGCGAGATAGACCGAATGCCCTGCGGTATCTCGACGACCTCAGTCGCCGTCCCCGCGAGCCTGTCGCGGATGGTCTGCATGACCGTCGCGCCGAGGTACGGGTCAAAACCGACCATGCGCAGGTCGTAATCCTGTGCAGCCTGTACCACAGCGTCAGCCACAGCCGCGAAGTCGATAATGTCGCCCTCGCAGCCGTGCAGGAAGCCCGCCCGTATCCAGTCGCGGTACGGACAGTGGTCCTCGCGCTCGCGCGCCTCGATGCCGTCGAGCGGCATCCACCCGGTCGGCAGCGCCACCCAGTGCGGCAACCCCTCCTGCGGCGGAAAGACGAGCACGAAGGCCGTAAGGTCGGTGCTCTTGGAGAGGTCGACGCCGCCGAAGCAGCGCTTGCCGCGCAGCAGCCGCACCGCGTCCGTCCAGTGCGCCGCGCCCTCCGGATTCCACTGCGTCTTGTCGTAGATCGTCACGGGAATCCATCCGACGCTTGCCGTCGCGATCCACTGGTTAAGCCTGAGCCACCGGAACAGCCGTTCCGCCGCCTCCGAGCGTTTCGCGTCCTGTGCTTCCGCGCGGATGGCGCTCAGCCGCAGCGTCCGCCCAACCGACGGGTTGCAGTCTCGCCACAGCTGCTCGTCGAAAATGTTGATCTCGCGGAGCTTGTCCTCGTCCTCCACGAGGCCGAGGCCGTAGATGATCGGCAGCCAGCGCGGATCGTCCTGCGCCCGCTCGTCGCGGTCTCCTCTGCGGTACCGCCAGATGCCGAGCGCCTTCTCGTGCACCTCCCAGCCGATGCTCTTCCGGTCCGGGTCGTCGCCTGCCGTCGTCAGCACGATCCACACCGGCTGACGGCGGGCAGCGCCCGCGCCGAACGTCATAACGTCCCACAGATCGCGGTTCGGCTGCGCGTGCAGCTCGTCGAAAATGACGCAGCTCGGCTTGTAGCCGTGCTTGCTGTAGGCCTCCGAGGACAGCACCTTCATCTTCGAGCCGCTCACCGTGTCGAAGATGGTCTTGGTGGAGTCCACGATGCGGCTGCGCTTTTTGAGCGCGGGCGAGGACTCTACCATGAACTTCGCCGCCGCGAACACAATGCCCGCGTTGTCGCGGTCCGCCGCCACGAGGTAGATCTCGCCGTTGGTCTCCCCGTCCGCGAACAGGTGGTACGTGCCGAGACCGGCCGCGATCTCGCTCTTGCCGTTCTTCTTCGGGATCTCGAGGTAAAGGTATTGATATTTGCGCAGATACTCGCCCGGCTCGTCCTCGTCCTCGGTCATCTCGCCGTAAAACGACTGCACCATATCGCGCTGCCAGTCGATCAGCCGCAGCGGCACGCCGCTCGAGCACGTCAGGCACTCGAGATAGTCGCACACAAAATCCGCCTGCTCCCTGTCAAACACCGCGCCGCCTCCTTTCGTTTATCCACATCATGCACAGCCTTATCCACACCGGCACAATATCTTGTGGATAAAGCCAAAAAGAAAAGCCGACACCTCACCCCTCTTTCGGGGTTAAAGATGTCGGCTTGGAGGCTCGCTGGCCTCTGGCTCGCGCTGCGAAAACGCAGCGGACATTGGTTTTGCGCTGCATTTTTGCAGCGGTTTGTCTCCGGTGCTCCGGCGGAAGGCGCGCCCGTTCCGTAAGGCGCGCCGCCCTTGGAGAGTCGCATATGACCTCGGACGGCCTGACCACGCCGCCCGCCGCAGCACCGGCTCACTACTTGTAACTACTTGAAACTACTTGAAACTACCGGCAGCAGCGTGATAATGGAGTTCGGCGAGACGCACGCCGCGCTTTTCGCCCGCCTCGCCCGTTAAGCCGAGCGCCGCATTTGCCGGGTCGAAGCATTTAAGCGTCGCCGTACGCATCGCCTTGCTCTGATAATTATTTCCTGTCATACGTCCACTCTCCTGTTCCATGCGCTTACAAGTGCGCGCTTGATTTCTTTCAGATACTCTCTCATTTCAGGGCTGTACATTATCCGTCCAGCCACCTGTTTTCCAGCGCGCAGAAACCATATACCGC
>ERZ773252.2649-NODE-2649-length-14979-cov-21.930783_pt1 | contig 14979 bp, 10 predicted proteins | sample MGYA00580517_ERZ773252 | MGnify/ENA primary metagenome ERZ773252 (study PRJEB29015, sample SAMEA2737766) | human gut metagenome | biome: human gut; feature: human-associated habitat; material: faeces | place: China | collected 2012 ... | reverse complement strand
CACCGTTGTCGGTATCGTGCAGGCGGGTGAACCACACCTGCTTGCCCTTGCAGTCGGACTGCATGGAACGGCTGATCTCATTCTCATAGCCCAGCACAGCGCGGCAGGGCTGCTTCTGGTACAGCAGGATGTTGCGCTTGGCATCAATGTACTCCTGCATGTCCTTGTGATGGTCCAGATGGTTGGGGGTGACATTGGTCACCACGGCAATGTTGGGGCTGGAATGCATGCTGATGAGCTGGAAGCTGGAAAGCTCCACCACAGCTACATCCTCGGGAGCTACCTCGGGCAGCATGGGCAGCAGAGCTGCGCCGATGTTGCCGCCCAGATGCACCTTGCGGCCTGCGGCCTCGTAGAACTTGGAGATCAGGGTGGTGGTGGTGGTCTTGCCGTCGGAGCCGGTCACGGCTACGATCTCGCAGGGGCAGAAGTCGAAGAACAGCTCCACCTCACTGGTGACCATGGTGCCTGCGGCCATGGCATCCTGCAGGGGCTTTTCAAAGTAGCCCACAAAGCCCGGGGTGCGCATGATGATATCCTGACCCTTGAAGCCATCCAGATAGTTTTCGCCCAGGCTCAGGTCAATGCCCAGCTCCTTGATGGTTGCAGCGTAATCGCCAAAGTCCTCCACGCTCTTTTTCTGGTCGCACAGGGTCACATGGGCACCCAGCTCCACAAACTCCTTGATCAGGGTCTTGTGGCTGACACCGGCACCAATAAAGGCCACTTTTTTGCCTTTGATGAGTTCCATCAGTTTCTGCTGATCCTTCTGCATAAAAACAGTTCCTCCTCCATAATATCGTATTCAGAACGCACCTCAAAACGGGTGCAGAGATGTTTCGCTGTACCATTATAGTCCATTTAGCCGCAATTGGCAACGGAAAAACGCCCTTTTTGCCCCAAAAAGCAAGGTAAATTCACAATTCTGCAATTGTATTTTGCCGCTGTTTCTGCTACACTTGTCGAAGCAGAGTTCTTTTTGTATACAAGAAGCCTTTTTTCGCAAATACCATAGAATGAGGTCATCCCCTTGAAACAGTTCTTCCGTATTACCGCAGCAGTGCTTGCTGCTGCGTTCCTGCTTGCGCTCACCGGCTGCGGCAGCAGTTCCAGTGCGCCAAGCTTTACATGGTTCGTGGATACCATTCCCGCAAACCTCGACCCGCAGGTGGCTTCTGCTGCCCCGGACGTGATCGCCTGCGAGAACCTTTACAGCGGGCTTGTCCGCAAAAAAGCGGATGGCGAGATCGTGCCCGATCTGTCCGAGAGCTGGACGATCTCCTCCGATGGCAAGACCTACACCTTCCAGATCAAGGACGGCCTGACCTACAAGGCCGTCAAGGGCGCTTCCACGGATCACACCATCACTGCCGAGGACTTTGTGTTTGCATTCCGGCGCATATTCCAGCCGCAGACAAATTCCCCTTATGCCGTGGAGTTTGCCGCCCTTGAGAACAGTGCTGCCGTGCTGGCTGGCACAGCCGATGCCAGCACGCTGGGCGTTTCGGCCGCCGGCCCGCTGACGCTGGTGTTCCGCCTGAGTGAAAAGGACGACAACTTCCTTGCCAAGCTCACCCTACCCGGTGCCATGCCCTGCGATGAAGCATTTTTTGAGAGCACCCGCGGCACCTACGGTCTGACCGCCAAGACCACCCTTTCCAGCGGCAGCTTCTATCTTTACAACTGGACGTCCAGCGGCCTGTTCCTGCGCCGGGATGTCTCTTCCCCCATGATCGGCAGCCTGCGTCTGGTGCAGAACACCGGCAGCACCGGCAAGAGCGCCGCCCAGCTCATTGCAGACGAAAAATGCTCCGCCGCGCTGGACGACACCGGCGAGGATACCTCGCTGCAGTCGGTGGATTACTCCGACACCACCTGGGCACTGCTGTTCAACAGCGCCGAAGATTCTGTGTTTGCCGATCAGGAACTGCGGCAGGCGCTTGCCGGCATCGCCCGGGAGAATGTGGAGGTGCCCTCTTCCGGTCTGTACACCGCTGCCGAGGGTCTTGTGCCCACCGGCCTTTCCGTGGACGGCATCGATTACCGCAAGTCTGCCAGGAACCCGCTGCCCACCATCACCGACCCCCGTACATTGTACCTGAATGCACGGCAGGGCATGGCCAGCTCGGATTTTTCCGGCGTGACCATCCTGCTGCCGAAGGAAGCCGGCCTGACCGAACTGGCCGAACAGATCAACGGCGCATGGCAGAAGGACTGCTCCCTTTTCTTCTCAGTGGAAGAGGTTCCGCAGGAGGAGTTCGACAAACGCCTTGCAGCGGGCAGCTACACCATTGCGCTGGCTCCCATCCGCGCCGAAGGCGGCAGCGTATACCAGATGCTGCAGCAGTTCACGGCCGAGGGCGGCGGCCTGACCGGCTGGTCCGACCCCATCTACTCTCAGCGTCTGGCCGAGAGTGCCCAGCAGACCGGCAGCACCCGCTGTGCCCTGCTGGCCGATTGTGAGCGCCAGCTGCTGGAAGGCTGCGCCGTGGTGCCGCTGCTGGGTCAGAACAGGCGTCTGCTGGTGGCGGACGGCATCACCGGCCTTGTGTTCGACCCCTTCACGCCGGTGCTGGACCTGACCGATGCCCAGAAAAACTGACATTCTCCGGCCCTTGACAATCCCGTCCCTCTTTGCTACAATAAATGAGCAACTTGCAGGGTTAGCTCATCCGGTAGAGCGGCTGCTTCCCAAGCAGCAGGCGGCGGGTTCGGGTCCCGTACCCTGCTCCAAAAACAAACGGCAAACCGTGGAATATCGGTTTGCCGTTTTTGCTTACAGCCGCTCCCTGCAAAATACGAAAGGACTCTGCCATGATCTTTGTTCCCCTGCTGCATTACTTCAAATGCAAAAATTCCTACAGCGGCAACGAATACGGTCTGCGATACCGGATGATCCCCGGCAAGCGCACCGTGCCGGACCCGGACGGCGGCGAGGGTGCCGCAAAAGAGGAAAGCATCCTCACCGTGGACTACTGGCCGGACCCCTGGACCATTGAAAAGACCGACCCTGCCCTGCGGGTGCAGAAGGTGTTTCCGCTCACCGACGAGGGCCGGGAGGCCACAGCCGCTTTTTTGCAGGACGCGTTCAATGCCGATCCTGACCGCTGGAAAAACTGCCCCAGCATGATGGACAGCGACCCGTGGGAGCCGCCTGCCGCCGAAGCTGAGCCGGACAAGCCGAAGGAATAAAACATGATCTATCGTTTAAAAGAACTCAAGGGCGATACCATTGCAGTGCCGCAGCTGGTGTTTTCCAAACTGGGCATCGCCGAAGAATACAATGTGCGCGTGGCTCTGTATGTGCTGGCGACCGGCATCACCGACCCGGACAAGATCTGTGCCGACCTCAAGTTGCGCAGCCGCATCAGCGCCGAGAGTGCCCTCTCCTTCTGGGCGGGCGCTGGCCTGCTGGAGCGGTACGAAGAGAACGCCGCACCGGGCGAGGAACCCAGCGCCCCCGCACCCATGACCTGGGCCGAGATCGCTGCGGCTAGCCGCACCGACCCCATGATCTCCAGCCTGATTGACTGCGCACAGACCGGCTTTGCCCGTCCGCTGACCCACAGGGAGATGGAAAAGCTGGTCAACCTTTATATGCAGGAGGGCTTTGCGCCGGAGACCGTGATGCTGTGCACCGCCTATGTTGCCAGCACCGGCCGCAGCACCATGGCCGCCGTAGTGCATGAGCTAAAGGTGTGGCGCACCGAGGGCGTGGAGACCGGTGAGCAGGCCGATGCCCACCTCAAACTGCTGGCACTGCGCCAGAGCCGCGAGCAGTATGTCAGCGGCCTTCTGAACATCCCGGAAAGCGAGCTGACCCTTGGCGGGCGCAAGGCCATTGCACGCTGGTACGAGGTTTACGGCTACGACGATGCCATGGTGCAGGAAGCTGCCGTGCAGGCCGGGGCCAAGCGCGACCTGTGGTACTGGAACAGTATCCTCAAAACATGGAACGCCAAGGGCCTGCGCACCGTGCACGATGTGCGCAGCCCGGTGGCTGCTGCAGGCGCAAGCCGGAACCTCCGGGTAGACCGCGAAGCCCCCAGCGGCAACGATTTCCTCAAGAACGCTGCCCGCCGCCGTCCGTTGAAAAAGAAGCCGGAATAAGGAGAAGCCATGCGTACCAAAAACGAACTGTATCAGGAAGCCATGCGCACCGTGGCCGCCCGGCGGCAGGTGGCCAGAGCCAGAGCCGAGGATGCCCGCGCCGAAGCCGAAGCCGCCATTCCCGCCCTGCGCCATGCAGAAGAAGAGGTGCGGGTGCGGGGCATCCGCTGCGCACTGGCCGGTGCTGCGGGCAAGGACCGCACCGAAGCTGCCGCCGCCCTTGCCGATGCAAAGCAGAAGCTGACCGCCCTGCTGGCACAAAGCGGACGGCCCGCTGATGCACTGGAGCCGCGCTTTGTCTGCCCCAAATGTCAGGACACCGGCAGCGTGAATGGCCGCACCTGTGAGTGCGTGCACAAGGTGATGCAGCAGCTGCGCCGCAAGGAGATCGAGGCGCTGTCCAGCCTGTCCATTGCAAGCTTTGACACCATGGAGCTGCGCTATTACCCGAATCGTGCCGATGAAAAGGTGGGCGGTGCCATCCGCCCTTACATGGCCGATATGCTGGCAGACCTGCGCAGCTACGCGGAAGAGTTTGACCACCACAGCGAGAGCCTGATGCTGTTTGGCAATGCGGGCCTTGGCAAGACCCATGCGGCCCTTGCCATTGCGGGCATCGTGCTGGAAAAGGGCTACGATGTGATCTATGTTTCCAGCCCGGACTTTTTCTCCAAGCTGGAAGGGCTGCACTTTGGTGCAGACCCGGCAGGCGAGGAGGAAACGCTGATGCAGACCGCTGCCGGGGCCGACCTGCTCATTCTGGATGATCTTGGCTCGGAGTTCAACTCCGCCTTCCTCATCAGCAGCCTGTACAGTCTGCTCAACAACCGGCTGGGTGCAAAGCTGCCCACCATCGTCACCACCAACATCACTGACGGTGCTCTGCTGGAAAAGCTGTATACCGAAAAAATTTCCAGCCGCCTTTCTGCCTTTGTCCCCTGCCTTTTTGCAGGCGATGACATCCGCACACAGAAAGCAGCTGAATAAAACAAACGGCAATGCAAATGCATTGCCGTTTGTTTTATTTAAAACTCTAATACCGGACTCATTTCGTTGCGGCGCTGTGCCTGCACGATGCAGTCCTTCTCCGGCACAACGCCCGCCGCGCCCAGCGTGTTGAACACGGTCTGCAGGGCAAGCGCAGGCGTGTTGTTCTCCTGCGAAAGATGGCACAGCGCAAACTTTTTGCACCCTTCCTGAATGAGTTCCAGCAGCTTTGCCGAGCACTCGTCGTTGGAAAGGTGGCCCCGGGTGCTTTCAATGCGTGCCCGTAAGTAATAGGGATACGGCCCGCTGCGCAGCATGTGCAGGTCGTAGTTGCTCTCCAGTGCCACAAGGTCGCAGCCGGAAAGCGCCTCGTGCACCGGCGGCGTGAGCACGCCAAGGTCGGTTGCAATGGTCATGGTCTTGCCGTCCGGGGTGTGGATGCGGTAGCCCACACAGGGCACATCGTGGCTGGTGGGAAAGCTCTGCACGCCAAACGCGCCCACGTCCTCTTCCCTGCCTTCCAGCTCGTGCAGCTCACAGCTGGCCGGTACAATGCCGTTGCTGTCCAGAAAATCCAGCGTTGCCGCTGCACCGTACACCGGCAGCGTGTTCTTTTTGAGGAAGGTGGAAAGCCCCTTCACATGGTCGCTGTGCTCGTGGGTGACAAGGATGCCGTCGCAGTCACTGACGGCAAGGCCCAGCGCCTTGAGCGCCGCCGAGGTAGTGCGCACGCCCTTGCCCATATCCACAATGAGATACCGCTGCCCGCAGCGCACCACACTGCTGTTGCCGGAGGAACCCGAATATAACGAGATGAATTCTGCCATGAAAAACCTCTGATACACTCAAAAACAGCCCGCCGCATATGCAGCAGGCTGTTTGCTTTTTATAAGTTACAGTGCCTGATCCAGTGCAGCGGGCATACGCTCCACCTTGCTGATGTCTGCACCCAGACCGCGCAGCTTTTCCACGATATTCTCGTAGCCGCGCTCGATGTGGCCGATCTCCTCGATCTCACTGGTGCCATCTGCCATCAGGGCAGCCACCACCATGGCAGCGCCTGCACGCAGATCCAGTGCGCGCAGCGGTGCAGGGGTGAGCTTATCCACGCCCTCAAACACAGCCACCTGACCGTCCACCTGCACGTTGGCACCCATCTTGCGCAGCTCGTCCACATAGCGGAAGCGGTTGTCCCACACGCTCTCGGTCACGGTGCTGGTGCCCTTGGCCACGCTCAGCAGCACGCCCATCAGGGGCTGCATGTCGGTGGGAAAGCCGGGATGCGGCATCGTGTTGATCTTCAGCGGCAGAATATCGCCGGTGCGGCGCACACGCACAGCATCGTCAAATTCTTCCACCTCCACGCCTGCACGGCGCAGCTTTTCGGTAATGGGTTCCAGATGCTTGGGGGTGACGTTCTTCACCAGAACATCGCCGCCGGTGGCAGCAGCAGCCACCATGTAGCTGCCAGCCTCGATCTGATCCGGGATGATGCTGTAGGTGCAGCCGTGCATCTTTTCCACACCGCGCACCTTGATCACATCGGTGCCTGCGCCGCGGATGTTCGCACCGCACATATTCAGGAAGTTTGCCAGATCCACCACATGGGGTTCCTTGGCACAGTTTTCCAGAATGGTCTGGCCCTTGGCCATTACAGCGGAGAGCATACCGTTCATGGTAGCGCCCACGCTGACCTTATCAAAGAAGATGTGTGCACCGTTCATCTCCTTGGCGCGCACGGTGATCATACCGTAGTCCACGCTGTCCTCTGCGCCCAGAGCACTGAACACCTTCAGGTGCTGGTCAATGGGGCGGGGGCCGAGGTTGCAGCCGCCGGGCATGGCCACCTGAGCCTTGCCAAAACGGGACAGCAGTGCGCCCAGAAAGTAGTAGCTGGCGCGCATCTGGCGGGACAGGTCGTCCGGGACGTTGGTACCGTTCAGATGGGTGGTATCGATCTCGTAGGTGTTGCGGTTGATCATTTTGATCTGTGCGCCCAGAACGCTGAGGATCTTCAGGCTCACCGCCACATCACTGATATCCGGCAGATTCTCGATCACACAGACATCCGCTGCCAGAATGGTTGCAGGCAGGACGCCCACCGCCGCATTTTTGGCACCCGAAATGGTAACTTCGCCGTGCAGGGGCTTGCCGCCCGTAATAACAAATTTCTCCAATTTTATGATCTCCTTGTCGGAGGCCCGCAGCCGCAGGCCTGTTAAGGTTCCTGAAAGCATTTTCCATAAAAGCTGCCTGATGTGCATGGGCCATAAGGCCGTACACGTACAGCTATCTTATTATACACAACTTTCACAAAAAAGCAAAGCCCCACTTGGTGTTGTTTTATTATTTTCTGTTTTGCCCATTTTCGCGCAGGATATTCCAAAATTTTGATTTCTTTTTCAGGTATTTTACAAAAACCAGATACATTGCTGTTGCGCTTTCTTTACCAGATGTGGTCTTCGCACCGAGTCTCAGTGATCCAGCCCAGCTGGTAGGCAGCCACCAGCTGCTTGAGGTCGTGCACACGCTCCCGCAGCACCTCGCCCTCGTCGGTGTCCTCCACGAGAATGCGATGATTTTCGGTTTCCAGAATGTTTTTCTGGGAAATGATATCCAGATTATCCTTCACCGCTTTCTCGGCACTTTCAAAGGGCTGATGGGTGCGCAGGGACATGGTGCGGCTGGAATACACCAGCGTGTAGCCCGCAATGCCGGTCTTTTCGTGGTAGGCACGGCAGAAACCGCCGTCGATCACCACCAGCCGTCCGCCGCCCTTGATGGGGCTTTCGCCGTTCTTTTCCCGCACCGGCACGTGGCCGTTGACGATGTGGCTGGCACCGGGCAGGCCAAACTCGGCCAGAATGCGGCGGCAGACGGCCTCATCGTTATACCATGTATAATAGGGGTCCTTCACCTCGGTGTGGGTGGAAGCGTCCTCTACATAGAGCCGCTCAAATGTGGTCATGGCACTGCGGCCAAACAGCGGCGAAAGCTTGCCGCACCACAGATACCACAAAAAATCCTGTCCGCTCTGGCGGGCAGCGCTGCCTTCCGGTGCATAGTAGCCCCGGCGGGCGCGGGCATCACAGTAGTCCATCAGTGCGCGGCCGGAGTAGCGGTGGCCCTCAAAGCGCTCCATGGCAAAGGTGCCGCGGCTGGTCATGGGCACAGCGCCATGGTAGAGCAGGTTGCCGTTCTCAATGTGGTACACGCTGCCCTTTGCATAGAGAAATTCCACATGCTGCTGCAGTTTTTCGCTCTGGCGGAAGGACTGCACCAGCTTGCGCAGCACCAGCTGTTCATCCGGGTGCAGTGCGGCCGGGTCGGCGGGGTCCACCGTGGGGAACGAGGTATCCCGCAGCGGATACTCCTTTTCGCCGATCTTTACCGTGTGCTTTTCCCAGTCGATGCGGCGCAGATAATCTCGCTCCTGCATCTGGAAGTCCGGGTTGCGGTCGATGACATGGCACTCCAGCTTGAACATCAGAATGCTGATGGCCTTGTGCATCACGGCACAGCGGTGCAGCATTCCCCTGGTGTAGGGGCCGCGGGCTGCATCGGTATGAGGCATCCAGATGGAAAGATCATCATTGCCGTAGAACTGCTCGGCCATGCGCTGCAGATGGCGCAGGTTGATGCCGTAGCAGTCCTCCAGCATTCCGTGGTTATGATAAGCCAGCGTGGTCTTGAGCACCGTGCAGATGCAGATGGGGCTGCCCGCAGCGGCACCCATCCATACTACATCGTGGTTGCCCCACTGGATATCCACATTGTGGTGGCGCATGAGCAGATCGAGGATGATATCCGGGCGTGGGCCGCGGTCGAACAGGTCGCCCACGATGTGCAGCTTGTCCACTGCCAGATGCTTGATCAGCTCGCACAGCCGCACGATAAAGTGGTCGGCGCGGCCATTTTCAATGATGCTGCCCACGATCTGGCCGTAGTACAGATCCTTGTCGTGATCCTCAAAATGGGCGTGGAGCAGCTCGTCCAGAATGTAGCCGCAGCTGGCAGGCAGGCATCTGCGCACATGGTCGCGGGTATGCTTGGAGGACACCAGACGGCAGATATCAATGAGCCTCAGCAGCGTTTCGGTGTACCACTGATCCAGCGCTTCCTCGCTGGTACAGCGTGCCTTGAGCTGGGGCAGCTTTTCGTTGGGGTAATAGATCAGCGTTGCCAGCTCGGCGCGGGTATGCTTCGGCACGGTATCGCCCAGCACCTGATCCACTTTTTCGCGAATGACACCGGAAGCGGAATTCAGAATATGCACAAAAGCTTCATTCTCGCCGTGCAGGTCGCTCATGAAGTGCTCGGTACCCTTGGGCAGCTTGAGCAGTGCCTGCGTGCTGATGATCTCGCTGGCTGCCGCCGCCTGCGAAGGATAATCCCGCGAGAGCAGGGTCAGGTACTTGAGATTATCGCGGATCTCATCGGTTTCGGTGCGCATGGTCTCCTCCATCACAACGTTCTCTCTGCCGCAGTCCGCCACAAGGACCTTGCAAAGATGTTGCTTTCCATATGTATTATTTTTTCCTTATCTTATAGTATAGCACGTCCGGGGCGAAAAGTGGTATACTGGGGCTGACAAACTTTCAGCAAAGGACTTTGGATATTATGCCGAAAAGCGATTTCGTCTCCGTTCCCTCTTCCTGCACCCTCTGCCCGCGCCGGTGCGGGGCCGACCGTGCTGCCGGACGCACCGGTTTCTGCGGTGCGGGCGGCACCTTAAAAGCAGCCCGCGCTGCCCTGCACTACTGGGAGGAGCCATGCATCAGCGGCACAAAGGGCAGCGGCACGGTGTTCTTTTCCGGCTGCACCCTCAAATGCTGCTTCTGCCAGAACTATCCCATCAGCGCCGAGGGCCTTGGCAAGGAGATCAGCGTGGAACATCTGGCAGAGATTTTCCTGAATCTGCAGGAGCAGGGTGCCAACAACATCAATCTGGTCACGCCCGGCCAGTGGCGGCCCTGGATCATTGCCGCGCTGGATATTGCCCGGGCTAAGGGCCTGCATCTGCCCATCGTATGCAACACCGGCGGCTACGAAACGGTGGAAAGCGTGGAAGCATGGCGCGGATACATCGACATCTGGCTGGCCGACCTGAAATACGTCTCCTCCGCCCTCTCGGCAGAGCTTTCCTCTGCACCGGACTATTTTGCGCAGGCAAAGCCCGCCATTGAAGCCATGATGGCACAGGCCGGGCACCCGGTGTTCAATGCAGAGGGCATCCTGCAAAAGGGGGTCATTCTGCGGCACCTTGCCCTGCCCGGCCATGTTGACGACAGCTTTGCGGTGCTTGACCAGATGGCCGCGTGGAACGATGCAGACCCCGGATGCTTCATCCCCAGCGTCATGAGCCAGTACACACCGTTTTACAAAGCCGCAGAGCACGGCATCGGACGGCGCATTACCACCTATGAATACCGCCGGGTGGTCAACTATGCCATGGACAAGGGACTGGCGCAGGGCTACATGCAGCAGAAGAGCAGCGCAAAGGAAGAGTATACGCCTTCTTTCGATTTGACAGGGGTATGAATTCGTCAAATCTCCCAAAAAAGGCTGATTATTTTCTCTTGCATCTCTGCGGAAGTGCTTGCAATCCCATCCGGGCCGGATTATAATGGATACAACGATGTGTTAACAGAACTCTGATGAGCTGTAAATATCAGGAGGAGCGTTATGGAACATTTCAACCCGATCCTTGGCAACGATACCACCGGCCAGAAATTCATCACCTGCGGTGAGATCATGCTGCGCCTGACCCCGCCGAACTACGAGAAGATCCGTATGGCATCCGGCTTTGAGGCCAGCTACGGCGGCAGCGAGGCCAACATTGCACTGGCACTGGCGAACCTTGGTGTTGACAGCACCTTCTTCAGCGTGGTGCCCAACAACAGTCTGGGCAAGAGCGCCGTGCGCTGGCTGCGTTCCAACGACGTGCACTGCACCCCTATGATCCTGACCGAGCCGAACGAGACTCCTTCCAACCGTCTGGGTACTTATTATCTGGAGACCGGCTACGGCATCCGCCCGTCCAAGGTCATCTATGACCGCAAGCACAGTGCCATTACCGAGTACGATTTCTCGCAGGTGGATCTGGATGCTTTGCTGGACGGCTACGACTGGCTGCACCTGAGCGGCATCACCCCGGCACTGGCACCCAACTGCCGCACCCTCATTCTGGATATGCTCAAGGTCGCCAAAAACAAGGGCCTGACCGTCAGCTTCGACGGCAATTTCCGCTCCACCCTGTGGAGCTGGGAAGAAGCCCGCGATTTCTGCACCGAGTGCCTGCCCTATGTGGATGTGCTGCTTGGCATTGAGCCGTACCACCTGTGGAAGGATGAGAGCGACCACTCCAAGGGCGACTGGAAGGACGGCGTGCCTCTGCAGCCCAGCTATGAGCAGCAGGACGAGATTTTCCAGCACTTCATCGAGCGGTATCCCAACCTCAAGTGCATTGCCCGCCATGTGCGTTATGCGCACAGCGGCAGCGAGAACAGCCTGAAGGCCTTCATGTGGTACGACGGCCACACCTTCGAGAGCAAGCTGTTCACCTTTAATATCCTTGACCGCGTGGGCGGCGGTGATGCCTTTGCCAGCGGCCTGATCTACGCCATGCTGCACAACTACAGAGCCATGGATATGATCAACTTTGCGGTGGCAAGCAGTGCCATCAAGCACACCATCCACGGCGATGCCAACATCACCGATGATGTGAGCACTATCCGCAACCTGATGAACATGAACTACGATATCAAGCGGTAATCGCTTTTTCCCGGTCTGGTTTCCTGCTTTTGTGCAGGAGACCAGATTTTTTTGTGGGCAAACACTTTTCCTGCCGGTTTTTTCTGTTATACTACAGGTATGTCATTTTGTACTTTATTTCAGGAGGTTTTTCATGCATTCGACCCGTTTCCAGCGCCTGCACCGGAGGTTCGGTGCCGCACTGATGCCATCCAGGATCGCCTTTCTGGCCGTTCTTCTCTATCTGATCTCATTGATCCCGATTTTCCTGTTTTCATCTTACTGTCACCCTCTGGCAGACGATTTTACATACGGACTGCTTGTGCATCGGGCTGTTGTTTCCGGCGGCGGGATCCCGGAGATTCTGTCCGCTGCAGCGGAAACGGTGCGCGACTACTATTTCACTTGGCAGGGGACGTTTTCAGCAATTTTTCTATTTGCATTACAGCCGGGGGCTTTTTCAGAGTCTGCCTATTTTCTCACCCCATTCATCATTATCGGCTGCCTGAGCCTTTCCACCTTCGTCCTGATGCATTTTGTCTATTGCAGGCTTCTGGGCGGAAAAAGCAGTCAGGCCGTGATCCTCTCCGCGCTGACGCTTCTGCTCTCAGTTCAGATGGTGACCAATCAGGCGCAGGCGTTTTACTGGTTCAACGGCGCTTCCTATTATGCGGTCTTTTATTCGTTTTCGCTTCTCTTTTTTGCCGGGATCGGTACCCTGCTGCTGGACGCCGGCAAAAAAGTGCATCCGGTGCTGACTGGGTGCTGTGCATTGCTTGCGGTTCTGATCGGCGGCGGAAATTACAGCACCGCCCTGACCACCAGCTTCATCGCCTCTGTTCTCTGCGCCGCATGGTTATTTTTCAAAAAGCCCGGCCGGTTCCGCCTTGCTGTGATTCTTCTGATCCTGCTGGTTTCCTTTGCAATCAGCGTTCTTGCGCCCGGAAACGCTGTCCGGGCTGCCCGCGAGGCATCCATTTCCCCCGTGCTGGCCATTCTTCTTTCTCTGTCCAACGCTGTTATCTGGGTGATGAGCTGGGTCAATCTACCTCAGATCGTCCTGTTTGCGATCGCCGGGGTGTTTTTCTACTGCCTGCCGGATCGCCGCATCCTTCCGTTCCAGCATCCGGTGCTGGCAAGTACTCTGATCTTTGGCCTTTACGCTTCGCAGTACACCCCGCCGCTGTATGCTATGGGCTACATCGGCTCCGGGCGTCAGATCAACATTTACTGCTACAGCTCCTACTGGTGCATTTTTGCAATCCTCTATTACTGGATCAACTGGTTCAAACACACCCGTTCCGAGCCATCAGGGCTGCCCGCTTTTCTTGCTGTACCATCCCACCGGGCAGCTTTCTTTCTGGCAGGCATCCTCATGCTGGCCGTCGGTCTGGTGGGACCGGAGGATCCTCTGCCCTCTCTCCAGCGGCTTACCTCCGGCAAGGCAATCACTGCCATTGTCGATGGCTCTGCAGACCGGCATGAACAGGCTTATCAGGAACGTCTGGAGCTTCTTCTGACACCTTCTGATGTCTGTGTTCTTCCGGGGCTTCTGCCGCCCTGCCCGCCGTTTGAGGATGATCTTCTTGCCGCATCCGAAGATGACGGTGAATACTGGCAGAACGAAGCTCTGGCGGAATACTTCAATCATAAAAAGGTCGTTCTGGACGCTGCAGGCTGATGCCTGCTTTCTCACAGAGCAAAAAAGGGGCTGTTGCAAAATAAAAATGCGCTAGCATCGTGCAAAAGTAGGAACCCGGAACCTGTTCCGAGCCAAGCGGCTCAAGAAGGTTCCGGGTTCCTGTTTTTGTGCTATTTGCTTTTTTAGCGCTTCTTTTTCAGGTAGTATCCAATGCCAATGGCATCTGCCAGCGCCCAGCCGATGGGCACGCTGAGCCAGATGCCGGTAACGCCCAGCGGCGTGGCCGAAAGCAGATAGGCCAGCGCCACGCGGGTGCCCAGCGATGCAATGGTGAGCACCACCGACATCTGCGGCTGGTTGACGGCGCGGTAATAGCCGTACAGCAAAAACAGAATGCCGATGCCAATGTAGCATGCGCCCTCAATGCGCAGGTAGTGCACACCGGCTGCAATAATGGCCCCTTCGCCCGGGTCGATGAAGATGCTCATGAGCGGCGAAGCAAAGGCGCACACCAGCACGCTGATGCACACGCAGAACACTGCGCTGCACAGGCCCGCACTTCGGATGCCCTTTTTGATGCGGTCGGTCTGGCCCGCGCCGTAGTTCTGGGCCACATAGGTGGAAAACGCATTGCCGAAGTCCTGCACCGGCATGTAGGCGAAGGAATCGATCTTGACTGCCGCCGCAAACGCCGCCATGATCACGGTGCCAAAGCTGTTTACAAGGCCCTGCACCATCAGGATGCCAAAGTTCATGATGGACTGCTGGACACTGGTCATGACGGACAGATTGAGGATGATATCCAGATTCCTTTTGTCCCAGCGGCAGTCGGCCTTTTTGGGGCACAGCTGCGGGAATTTTTTGAGAGTGTACAGCCCGATGCCAACGCCGGACACAAACTGCGAGAACACTGTTGCGCCCGCCGCGCCCTTCACTCCCCAGTTCAGCACCAGCACGCACATAAGGTCCAGAATGACGTTCAGCACCGCCGAAACCGCCAGAAACAGCAGCGGCACCACCGAGTTGCCAATGGCGCGCAGCAGGTTTGCAAAGTAGTTATACAAAAAAGTAGCCGTAATGCCCAAAAAGATGATGAGCAGGTATTCCTTCATCAGTGGGCGCAGCTCCTCCGGCACCCGCAGCACCCACAGGATTCCGTCCAGTCCCAGATACACCAGCACGTTCAGCACCAGCGAGATGCCTGCAATGAGAACGAACGAAAGGAACACGCTCTGCCGCATCCGGTCCTGCTCGCCGCTGCCATACTGCATGGAAATGGCCGCACCGCTGCCCATGCACAGGCCCAGCAAAATAGAGGTGAGGAAGGTCATGAGGGTATAGGACGAGCCCACTGCCGCCAGCGCGTCTGCGCCGAGAAAGCGGCCCACTACCCATGTATCCGCAATGTTGTACATCTGCTGCAGCAGATTGCCCAGCATCAGCGGCAGAGCAAACAGCAAAATGCTGCCGGTGATGGGGCCTTTGGT
>ERZ773252.2620-NODE-2620-length-15080-cov-3.736972_pt1 | contig 15080 bp, 9 predicted proteins | sample MGYA00580517_ERZ773252 | MGnify/ENA primary metagenome ERZ773252 (study PRJEB29015, sample SAMEA2737766) | human gut metagenome | biome: human gut; feature: human-associated habitat; material: faeces | place: China | collected 2012 ... | reverse complement strand
TCTGCATCCACGATTTTGGAGTAGTCCACCACGCCGGTCACGCCATCGGGGTGCGTAATATCTTCGGCGGCGTAGAGGTCGTACACCGCGCCGTCCAGCGCGGCATCGCCGTGAGCTTGCCCGCTGGCAAGGGCTGTGCCGTGGGCGGCGCTGCCGCCCACATACCGCACGGCATCAAGGTCAACCTTGGAGATGCTGATTTCGCCCAAGGTGCGGTCATTTTTCATAACGCCGTCTGAGGGTGTGATTGTGTAGCTGTCCTCGTTGGCCGCTTTGCCGCTGTTGTCGGTGTTAAAAGTGCGGCTGGAATCCTTGCCAGTGTCGTAGATGGTAACGGTGGTTTCTACGCCCGTACTGGTGACAAGTTTGGTGCCGCCTTTATCGGTAGCGGCAATGTCGGCATTATAGTCAGCGTTGTCCAGCCAGATTACAGAATTGTCGCTGTCCTCGGTGATTTCGATATAGTAACCGCGCTTGCCCAGCGGAGTGTTGACGATGCCGGGATGATTGATGTCTGTCCAATCGCCAAAATAGCCTGTGGGCGCTTTGCTTTCCACAATGATAAACTTGCCCGCATTACGCTGGGTATAGTAGAGAGTATGCCGCATGGAATCTGTGGTCGCATAGGCCGCACTGTTGATGACCGCGTAGCTGCCGTCGCCCTGACGCTGTACGCTGTAGGTGTTGTAGCCCCCGGTGGGCTGGTATTTGCCGGTCACCACATCCCACTGATAGATCTCATACTGGGCATCGGTTGCGATCTGGCTGCCGGTTTCGCTGTCGGTTTTCTTGAGGTTGACCTGCAAACTCCACTCGTCATTTTTCATGACATAGTCATTGTTGGTGTTCGCGGGTACCGAAATCGTTTGGCTGCTGCCGTTCGTGCCCCAGTACTTGCCGAATCCATACGGTACTGTGATTTCCTCATAGCGGAACTGGATGCTTCCCAGCTGCGCTTTAGCCGCTGCTATAGCATTGTTGACAGCGTTCTGGGCCTCACCCTGCAATTCCGCAATGGCGGCGTCGCGGGCACTGTTGGCGGCCGCATCAGCAGCCTCCTGCGTGGTGAAAGGACCAACCTGTCCATTGCGAGTGCCCGATGTTTTGGTAACGGCATAGTGCAGGCTCCAGCTTGCACTGGCATCGCCACCGTTCTTCTGGTAGTTGTCATCGGCGGTATGACCGCTGGTGGTCACAGTTTGCTTTCCGGCAGGGCTGATAGACCAGTTGCCGCCCTCGATGCTGCCGGATTTGGTTGTAGGTTCGATTTCAATCGTTGCACCGTCCACTTTTTCCAGTGTGGCAGTCTGAATCTTGTCGGTGCGCACACCGTAGGAAAAATCGAAACTGCCGCTGGCGGTCTGGGCGGGTGCCTCCCAACTGGCGTAGTATTCCTGCACAACAGGTTCCGGCTCAGGTTCCTCCTCACCGATCTCAGGTCCGATCAGGGCAACGGTCTGCCATCCTGCGCGACCGGGATTATAGATGTAGGTGTAGTAACCGCGGGCAGAGGCGTAGGTTTCCACGCCGTTCAGCAGCTCATCGGCAGAGGCAAGATAAATTTCCGCGGTGGTGCTTTCGGGGAAGTTTTCGATGATATACATCTGTACATCGTCATAAATTGATGCACAGAAATCCAAAAGAGAGATTTCTTCACCCTCGTCAGCGGAAAAAACAGCGGGCAGATCGTCCGCATCGCCCAAAGAAAGCTGGTTCAAGCCGCCCCAGATGCGAATCTGGTTGCCGTAGTGGTCACCGGGGATGCACTGGTCTGCGTTGACCGTGGAAGTGTTCACATAGGTGTATGTCGGGCATCCTGCAGGCTGACCGTTGGCACCGTGGGTGCAGCAGTAGGCGGGTTCGCCGTTGAACCAAATCAGCCAAGTGCCGTTGACCTTGGCAACCTTGGTGATTTTGCCGCTTGTCACCGCAGGGGTGGGGCGCTCGGCAAAGGCGGCAATTTCGCTGTCAGGGAAAGGATACTCGGCAGTCACATTGCGGTCGATGGTCACCTGCAAGGTTTTGGTCAGGCAGCTGCCGTCCGGCGCGGTATAAACCAGCTGCGCGGTAAAATCCGCATCCGCCTGCACATACACGCCCAGCACCGCAGCGGAAGTTTCGCTGTACTCATTGTGCAGCAGGCTTTCTGCGTTTTCAGCGGGTGCGCCGTAGTAGTCCAGCAGGGTCACTCCGTCCGGCAAAATTAGATCAAGGGTACTGCCATCGGCAGGGGACTCCACCTGCGCCAGAATCGGCACAATGGCGTAGTCGGTATCTTCCAGCAAAGGTGTAGTCAGTGTCAGGTTGTCACTGTCCAGCGCCTCGGCGCTCAGATAACTATCCTGCTCTAAATCGGCATCCCACGCGCTAAGCCCGATTTTGATTTCACCGGTCGCTACTGGCAAACCGTAGCTGCCGATGTAGGAGCCTGTGGGGGCGTCCGGCATATCCGCGTAGAGGATTTCACCGTCAAAGGTGTAAGGCTCGTTTTCTTCAGCAGGCTCATCCGTGGTTGGTGCTGCGCTTTCCTCGGTAGTTGCTCCGGGGTCGGGGTTGCTGGCATCGGTCTGCCCGTTGTCGGTTTCGGTTTCATCGGTCTGTTGTTCCTCAGTGGCGACCGTGCTTTCCTGCGGCAAGGGCGTTTCGGCAAACGCGCCGACCGGGAACACGGAGCAGCACATCACGGCTGCCAAAGCCAGCGCCAGAAGGCGGTGGCTCCATTTTGTTTTTCGATTCATGGGTAAACACCTCTTTTATCTTTCGGGGGCTGTTTTCTCGCGCTCCAGCTGACGCAGACGCGAAGTAAAAATATCGATCAACCCGGCATGAGATTGCAAATTGGCGTAATACACCGCCTTGTCATACCCATCCGCATTGATGTCTTGAATTGTTCGCACAGAATCCGCCCATCTTCGATTCTGCGGGGAAATTCGCGCATCGCCATCCCGCACTTGGATGGCTGCTGCAACAATATAGCGGGTGCGCTCTGCGCCGTATCCTGCCAATACCTGCTGCACGGCACCGTCATCCAAGCACAAGCCGTTATAGTTGTAAGAAATGGCGTCATCAATTTCATCGCGGCATTCCTCGTTCAACTTCATGGAGGCGCGGTATTGCGGCAGTTCCTCGTGTTCGCGGGCGTATCGACCGGTCTGATAGTAAACGGGCGGCCAGTTCTTTTTCGTGCTTTCCATCAGGTCGATGTCGGCGCGATCCGCTATGCACAAGGTCATAACATCCAGTGTGTTGGTATCGCAATCGCGGTAGTCTTTGTAAATGTCCGCCAGCGGTGCTTGGGATTCCAACAAAGCGCGCAGCTGTGCAGGACGCAGCGAAGCATTTTCAAGAGCGATGAGGATATCCTCACGGGAGCTGTACTCATACGCGTGGTTCAAAATTTCTTCGGGCGGCTGTGCAAGCAGCCACGCACGGTATTCGTTTTGCTCCTGCTGCATTTTGTTGTACAGCTTAGCGACAAGGGGATCGTTTTTCACATCGCATCACCGTCCGTATTGTGCAGAATTCTTTCCCAGAAATTCCGCTTTTCAGGCTCGGAAAGACTGCGATAGGCGGTTTCGATCACCGCATTCACGACCTGCTCGGCGGCATCCTGCGCGATATGCAACTGTTTTGCCGCATTTTTCCCCATCGCAAGACGGTGCAGCAGATTCTCTAAAACCGTTATTTTTTGCTTTTGCAGCGCGTTTTTTGTGCTTTCGTCTATGTCGAGCGCAGCAACAGGGGTGTCGTATACGCTTTCCGGCACACGAAATACCAACTCGCTGCGTTCTCGATTGGGGGCAATGTCATTCAGCACGACCATGCAGCCGTTTTGCGCGGCTTTTCTAAGTAAAGTTTCAATGTCCATAGAATTCCTCCAATAAAAAAGCGCCCACAAATGTGAGCGCTTAAGTAAGATATTCAGTTACAGAGACTCAATCAGTTCAGAGATTTCCTTGACAGTTTCCAAGGTCTGCCCAAATGTAATAGCTGCTGCATAGGAATTGCTCATGCCGTAGCTATCCCATAACTGTTGCATAGACGAATCATCCCTTAGGTCATCCAAAATTTCTTTCCAATCGGCAAGATCTTCCAGAGATTCTCGCTTTTCAGCCGTATGCAGAACAGCATCCTTTAAGACTTGCGGGCGAATTTCTGACTTTCTGGTGCGATACAGCGTGTAAAGGTCATAAAAATCGCGCGCTCTTGTGGTGGTTGCACCGCGGCGGATAATGGTTTCATACTTTTCAGCAAGTATCGTTTCTATCGTATAAGCCATGATAGGAATTTTCTTTTCGGAATCAAAGCAGGGAAACTCATATTGTACCGCAGCAGGGGTGATTTTGTCGCCGGTGGTGATGTCGATTTTCATGGGTGTGTTGATTTTCCCATACAGAACATCAATATGGGCGCGGAAGTTGTTGTATGCATCAATTTCACGGATCGGTGCAATGGAACGATATTCAAAGCGGATACCGTCACCAACATCAACTGCCAAAATGGTTTTGAGGGCAGAAACGATTTCCTCTTCTTCCATATGGATACCGCGCACGGTGGTATCCATATCCATCGTAGTTCGACCCTCAAGCCCAACCATTGAGGAAATCAGAAGTCCTCCCTTGAGAATGAAATTTTTCTGATACGGCGAAGCCGCCAGTCGTTCCAGCAGACGTTCAAACATAAACATCTGCAAAATTTCCTGAGCGCGCAGATGCTTTTCGGCAGCAACATTGCGCGCCCAGCCTTTTAATTGTTCTGGTGATCTCACATCAGCACCTCCATGTAGGTACGCAATTTATCGTCAACCCCAAACTGTTTTCCATACTTTAGAAGTTTTCTGGGATTTGGTCTTGACGCAAAGTAGATCTTCAGTCCATGTGTAAACAGTTGCTTGTCGATTGCATTTCTGTCGCGCACCAAGTCGCAAATGCAGCGTTCACGGTCATACAGGATAACATTTCCGCCTTGTGGAGATCTGCAAGTGGTTTTGCCTATACCGTGAAGACTTCCTTTAACATAGTGAAACCGAATATTGGGATCGCGTTCTTTGATGCGACTGGTGTTATATCCTTGCGGCACACTGAATTCAAAAATGTGTGGCGTTCGGTCTGACAGTCCCCAAAAGTACATGGCACTGCCGTAAGAGTAGACAAGATTCTCGCTTCCGCTTTGCAAAAGCGTAAACTCGTCTGGAACAAATCCGGTCATTGTATATTGTCCGCGGGCAATGCGCGTCAGAACACCTTTGTCTGCGTATCGTTTTAATGTGACACGGTTTGTGCCTGCTCGCAATGCTTCTTCTGTAGTAACAATGCCGCCGTTCGCATCAGCTATCGTTTTCAATACAGCTATCGTAGCATTCACTCCACACACCGCCTTTCAAAAAGTTACTACTGTGCTTTAATTATAACATAATAAAGCACAACTGTAAACGGGCTTGTGGGAGATTTTCGTGGGAACTAGTTAAAGGTCACGACCCAATAGGTATATTGCCCCTCTGCCGTCTGGCAAAACCAGCAGCCGACACCCATGCTGGTAAAACTCGGCTCCATAATGTTGGCACAATGGGCGGGGCTGCCCTGCCAGCCTGTGCAAACGGCGCTGGCAGAACTCAGCGGACCGGCGGCGCAGATCTCGCTGCGGGTGGTCATACCGCTGTGATCAAAGGGCGCACCTGCCACAAAACTCTCACATCGGGCATCGGCAGCGGCGCTCAAACCGCTGTCCATCGTCAGCGGTGCCAGCCCACCGGCTGCGCGCATCGCGTTGATGTTTTCCTGCACCGCCCAATAAGCGGAATCTGAGCTGTCGATGCTCCACCACTGTTCGGTGCCTGCCGCCAAATCAAAGGGCACAGCACCATAGCTCATACTGACCTGCGCCGGGGCAGGTTCTGCCGTCGGCACTGCCGTGGGTTCCGGCGTAGGGGCAGGAGTCGGCGCGGGGGTGGCAGTGGGTGTCGGCGCGGGTGTTGCGGTCGGCTCCGGCGTAGCTGTAGGTGTCGTTGTCGGCTCGGCAGTTGAAATCGGTGCAGGTGTTTCTTCGGCGTCTGCACTTTCCGATGTCGCAGCCGACAGCTCCGTCAATTCAGCCGATTCCGGTTCCGGTGTCTGTGTGCAGGCTGTCAATAAGGACAGCATCGCAAGCATTACGATCCATTTTTTCATCTTGAAAACTCCTTGCGGGGGCCATCTCTGACCCGGTTGCTTCTTCTTTCCTTCATAGTAAAACCTTCTACCTTTCTTGTCCACGCTGTCGATTGTCCGAACGACACTGTTGTTCTTCGTCCGGCACGGTATCCAGCACAATATCCTTTTCGTTCAGGTTCAAAAGCGCCTCCAGCTCGGCAAGGCGCTTGCTCTTTTCAGCCAGCTCGTCCGCCTGTGCAAAGGGCTGCGCAAGCTGTTCCTTGGCGTTTTCCAGCTGTTTTTGCAGCTGCACCAATTTGGATTCAAGGTCGGTCACGCTCTGCGGCAGGTTGTGCAGGCAGTTGTCCAGACGCATGGTGTTGCCGACCGCATCCGCGCCCAGCTGCACCGGGTTGATGCCGCTGCCCACAAGATACGCCAGATACATTTTGTCCATTGCAAAATAAGCGATCTGCAAATCAAAGCCCTTGTACCGCCCAATGGAAACCGGCTCGGTGCGGTTCATCGCCATACCCAGCAGCCCCAGCAGGGCTTTGCCCGCGTCCTCGCGCTTGGTATAAACTGTGTCCATCAAGGTAATGGTAAAAATATCCTTGCCGTCCGCATCACGCTTGGTGTTCTGCTGTAGCAGCGCTGTGTCCGCTTTGGCGTTTTCCAGCTGCTGGGCGGTCTTGCGCATTTCTGCGGGGAACCCTTGTGTAATGGCATCTTCCAGCCGGTAATGCTCGTTGTTGTAGGCGGTTTTCAGCGTTTTGAGCCGCGCCACCTGAATATCCAGATCCATTTTCTCCTTGATCATCGGATTTCCTGCCGCCAGCGCCTTGACTTCGGCATAAGACAGCGCTGCATCGTCCAAATCATCCGCACTGCGGGCAGGGCTTTTGCTGGTCATGACCTGCCCGATGAACTTCTGTTTGGTTTCCAAAAGCTGCCACATATAGCTGTCGAAGGAAGATTCTGTGACGTAACGATACTCATACACCTCAGCATTGGTGTTGCCTTGGCGAATCATACGACCGTTGCGCTGCTCAATGTCAGAGGGTTTCCAGCCGCAGTCCAGATGGTGCGTTGCCACAAGTAAGCGCTGCACATTAGTGCCTGCGCCCATCTTGCCGGTGCTGCCCATCAGCACGCGCACATCACCGCTGCGCACCTTGGCAAACAGCTCGGCTTTTTTCACCTCGGTGTTGGCGCTGTGGATGAACTGCACCTCGTTTTCCGGGATGCCCATAGAAATCAGCAGATTGCGCAAATCATGGTACACATTAAAGCCGTCCGGTTTCGGGGTGGATAAGTCGCAAAACACCAGCTGTGTCAATCTCCTGTCTTTCGTTTCACTCCAGATGCGGTACACATTCTCGGCACAGGCGTGGACTTTATCGTTGGGGTTTTCGGGCAGATTGGGGTCGATCAACCGCTGATCCAGCGCCAGCTTTCTGCCGTCGTTGGTCACCTTGAGCATATTGTCCTCGGTGGGGTCTACATTTCCCGCGCGAATTTCCTCGGCGCGGTCGGCAAGGTCTGCCACCATCTGTTTTTGCTGGGGGCTTGGCGGCAGTGCCACATTGATGGGCTTGCCGCCCACCAGTTTAGGCACCGGCAGGTTGAGCATATCCGCCGTCTGCACATCTGCCACCTGCTTGAACATACTCATCAATTCCGGCAGATTATAGAATTTGGAGAATCTTGTTTTTGTGCGGTACCCGGTGCCTTCCGGCGCAAGCTCCACGGCTGTCACGGTTTCCCCAAAGGTGGATGCCCACGCATCAAAGGAGGAAAGCCCGTGCTGCTCCAAGGTTTCCCGCTGCAGATACCGCTGCATCGTGAACAGCTCTGCCATAGAGTTGCTGATGGGCGTACCCGTGGCAAACACCACGCCGCGGCTGCCGGTGATTTCGTCAAGGTAGCGGCATTTCATATATAGATCGCTGGCGCGCTGGCTCTCGGTTTGGGATATGCCCGCCACATTGCGCATTTTGGAAAGCACCGCAAGGTTCTTGAATGCGTGGGCTTCGTCCACCATCAGGCTGTCCACGCCAAGCTGTTCAAAGGTCACCACATCATCCTTGCGGGATTGGTCGTTGAGCTTATCCAGCTTTTTCTCCAGCTGCTTGCGCATACGCTCCATCTGCTTGACGGTGAAGTTCTCGGCGCGTTCCTCTTTCAGCTGTGCCACTTGGTTGATCACATCATGAATCTGGCTTTGCAGGTATTCGACCTGCCGTTCCTGTGACAGCGGGATGCGCTCAAACTGGCTGTGCCCGATTACGATGATGTCATAATTGCCGGTCGCAATTTTGGCGCAGAACCTTTTGCGGTTGGCTTTTTCAAAATCTGTCTTACGGGCTACAAGAATATTTGCGTTGGGGTACAGCTGCAAAGCCTCTCCGGCAAGCTGCTCGGTCAGGTGGTTGGGTACACAGATCAGGGTCTTGGTGCAAAGCCCCAACCTCTTTTTCTCCATCGCTGCAGCAACCATTTCGTAGGTTTTGCCGGCGCCCACCACGTGCGCCAGCAGCGTGTTGCCGCCGTACAGAATGTGCGCAATGGCGTTTTTCTGGTGGGGGCGCAGCGTGATTTCAGGTGACATACCGTGAAACAGGATATGGCTGCCGTCGTATTCGCGGGGGCGCAGGGAGTTGAACCGTTCGTTGTATTCCTTTACCAGCATCTGGCGGCGGGTCGGATCTTTCCAGATCCAGTCCTTGAAAGCGTCCTCGATCTGCTGCTGTTTCATCTGGGCTTCCTGCGTGGCAGCGGCGTTCAGAACGCGGATTCTGTTGCCCTGCATATCCTCTTTGGTATCAAAGATGCGCACATCCCGCAGGTTCAGGCTTTCCTCCAAGATATGGTAGAAGTTGGCGCGCTGTGTGCCGTAGGTCACTGTGGCTTTAATGTTGCCGCCTGTATAGCTTTTGTTGGTCACATTCCATACGCCGGTCAAAGGTATGTACAGCACCTTCACGCGGTCCCGCACATAGTAGGGCGCGTCCACCAGCTCATCGGCAAACTGCTTGATGAGTTCAGGTGCCAGCCAAGTGGCACCCAGACGCACGGCGATTTCGCTGGCCTCCAAGTCCTTCGGCTGCACGGTTTCCAGTGCCTGCACATTCACAGCAAAAGCGGGGTTGTTCTGTGCAGCCAGCTTTGCTACTTGCAATTTGTGGCGGACATCGCCGGAAAGATATTCATCAGCGGTATAGTAGCGCGGTTCACCATCAGATTTTTTTTCCAAGGGGTCGGCAAAGATAACGCCCTGCAGGTCGTTCACCAATGTATCTTTGTCCTTGCCGGTCAGCTGCTGCATATACCCAAAGTCGATGCCCGCGCGCTCACCGACACTCAGCGCCAGCGCCTCGCTGGCGGTTTCCACGCGCTCGGCAGGGCGGGCGGCGCGGATGGTGCGCTTTGAAAACATATCCGACTTGCCGATGAAGTTGCCCTCGCTGTCGAGATTTTCCAAGGAGCACAGCAGAAAATATCCGCTGTCATCCCGCATATCCAGCGATGCGCCACGGCTGTTGATGAGCCCAAACTTATTGTGGTAGTGGTCATACTGGCGGTTGAGTTTTCCTTGCAGCTCCGTGATGACTTCATCCGGCATATCTTCCAGCTGGGCTTGGATCAGCTCCCGTGTGGTGTCCCGCAGTTCGATCAGCAGCCGCATACGCGCTGCGGAGGTGGCACCAAGGGAAACCTCGCGCATAATGGCGTTCTCGCGGTAATAGAATTTGCTGTTACGGATACAAAAGCTGAAGTTGCGTACATCGGGTTCGGCGGGGATGCTGGCTTCGACAGTGCCGGATTCCTGCTCATCAATGTCCTGAAAGTGAAATTCAGCGTGCAGGTGAGACATCGCCTCTTTCAGCACATCGGGAAGGGGCTTATCGGCAAACGCTTCGCAGGTCAGGGTAGGACCATACGGACCGCTGACGGTTTTCAGTGTGCCGCAGACCATTTCGGGGTGTTCGGCAAAATAGCTATTTAGGGAAAGTCCATCCTCTCTCTGGGTGGTGTGCAGCCAGCTTGCGTCCTGCTCCAGAATGCGGTCACGCTTTTGCAGGAAGATAATGTCCGCCATAGCCTTGGTTCCGGCTGACTTAAAGGTAGAATCCGGCAGGCGCACGGCACCGATAAAGTCGCATCGGGCATTGATGTACTTGCGCACATCCTCGCTCTTTTTGTCCAGCGTACCGCTGGTGATGATAAAGGCGATGATGCCGCCCGTGCGCAGTTTGTCGATGGATTTGGCTATAAAATAATCGTGGATCTTGAAGTGCAGCCGGTTATACTGCGGGTCAACCACGCTGTAATCCCCAAACGGCACATTGCCGATAACCACATCAAAAAAGCTGTCGGGCAGGTCGGCTTTCTCAAAGCCTGTGATTTGGATGTTTGCTTTCTGGTACAGCTGGCGGGCAATTCTGCCGGTCAGACTGTCCAGCTCCACGCCGAAAAGGCGGGTGGTCGGCTCATACAAATAGCTGTGGCTTTGCCCAAAAAACGCGCCTACCCCCATACTGGGTTCCAGAATCGTACCGGCACCCACACCCATTTTGCGCAGGGCGGTGTACATTGCGTCAATGACTTCGGGCGGGGTGTAAAAGGCGGTCAGGGTGCTGCTGCGGGCAGCGGCGTATTCTTCCTCTGTCAGCAGGCTTTTTAGCTCGGTATATTCGCTGTGCCAGCTGTCCTTGTTGGGCTCAAAGGCATCGGACAAACCGCCCCAGCCGGAGTATTGCGCAAGAATTTCCTGCTCCTCGCCGTTTGCGTGGGGACCGCCGTCCGCCATACGCTTCTCGATGGATTTCAAAGTGCGAATCGCGGTGATGTTGGCGGCAAACTTTTCGCGCGGTGTGCGCGGGGGTGCAGGGTCCTGCGGCGGGATGTAGTTGTTCGGCAAATAGGCTTCCTTGAGGGCAATGAGCTCCGCAGCCTGCAAGACCTGCTCACCAAAACCAGACGAGGTTTCTTCTGCGGGTTCTTCTGACGGTTCTTCCGGTGTGTCTGTTTCCTCAATGACCTGCCCCTCAACCACCGTGTCGGGTGCCGCCAGTGCATTGTTTTTAGGGTTCGCCGCCAGCAGCCTTGCGAATTCCGCACGGTTGATGGCGCGCCCGATCAGCGGGAAACCCTCATCGCGTAGATGCACATCGAAGATGCCGATTTCCTCTACCGTAAAGGGGTGGTCGTTTTCCAGATAGACGGTATCCCCGGCCGCCAGCGGGCGCTTTTCCACGGGCTTGGGCTTGTAGCGTTCCTGATATGCTTCATACGCTGCTTCCGCATCGTCAATAAACTGCGAAAACTCAACGTCCTCAATGCCTTCCTTGGCAAGCGCCCTTGTGTTGTCGAAGCGCGCACTGTCCACAAAAGAGCCGTCAACCAGATACACAATCTCATTGCGCAAAAAGTTGGCGTACACCTGAATTTCGTGTTCACCGTCCCCGGTGGTGGAATAGGCAAGGTCGATGTGCGTAAGGTTCGAAAAATCCGGTTCGCCCAGCCCTTCTCGTTCACAAAAGTCCGCGATGGTTTTCTCCGCATAGTCTATCTCGGCTTGACGGGCGTTGCGTTTGGCTTGCTGTTCCGCTTCCCATTTTTCATATCCCTGCTTGTTGTTTTCATCCAGATATTGGTCGTTGTGGACCAGCAGGTGCAAACGGCGGGCAACCTCGTTCCACGGCAGCAAGCGGAAATAATCCGGGGCGTTATCGGATGCATAGCGCTTGATTCTCAGCCCCTTGGCATCATAATCCAGAAATCCTCTTTCGCCATCTCGGAAATCCCAAGTGCGCCCGCCGATACCGTATTCTTTTTTCAGCCAGTTGGCTTGCTCCTTTACTGTAGGCAATACTGTGGCAGAGAAAAATTCCTGTATGCGAAAACGCCCCTCACAAAAACCGCTGCCCATGACAAGAACATCGACAATGTCCTGCTCATCGATATGGGTGCCGTCATCCTTGATGGGCTGCTGCCAGCTTGCGCGGGGCTGTAATTGGCGGATGGTTTCCTGCTGCTGTTCAGGTGCGGGCAGACCGATGGCGGCGGCAGTTTCCTCGGCAAGGTTGCCGCGCCCCACGCTTTCCGGCAGTTCAATCTCATCGGAAACAGAAACAGCGGAGGGCGATGGCTCGCTCTCCGCTGTTGTGGGTTCGGTATTTACAGGCTCGTCACGATGGGCATTGCCAGTTCCGCCGCCTGCGCTTGCAGACTGTTCATGTGCGCCGTCCAGCCCAACGGGTCGTTGTTCTTGTCCGGTGCCGGGTTGCTGACCAGCAGCTTCGTGATGGTCTGCTCCACCTGCTCCCAATAGCGCTGCTCGGTCTGTTTCAGGTCGCTGTACAGCGTCCCGTCCAGCAGCATCTTGTCGTACAGCAGGGAGTGGTTCTCTTGCAGGAACTTCTCCCGCTGCAGACCGATTCTGCCGACCGGCGGTCTGTGCATTTCCTTCATTGCCATCTTGGGCACCAGATACCCGTTCAGATTCATCATATCCATGATCCTGCACCTCCTGTTGGTTCGTCTTGCTTACATTCTCATCATACTGTTTCGGCTGGGTCTTTGCAACACTGTCGATGCTCTTGACGACAGCGCCGATTTCGGCAAACATCTGCCGCCCTGCGCGGTTGACGGCATTGCCCAGCGCCAAAACCGCGGATTCGGTATCAAAGCGGTCAATGTCCGCAAAGGCGTCCTGCGGCACGGCGCTGTCGCCCAAACCGCAGCGCACCGCCGCCATATAGACGGCGCTCTGCGTGATGAGGTTGGCAAAAATCGCCGTTTGCTCCTGCGGCTTTGCCCATTCCAGCGTGCTGCCGATCACGGCATTCTGTAAATCGGCGTCCAGCTGTTTGCCGTGCTGTGCCACAAACAAGGCTGCCTGCAGGCCGAAGATTTCCGGCAGGCTCTCGGCGTTGTGCTTTTCCTGCAAGGCTTGCAGGGTCGGATAGCGGTTGGCATCGGTGATTTGCCAGCCCAATGGTTTGGAGGCTTTGCCGGAAGGGTGGGTGTCCTTGATGTCAAACAGATACCGCACATTGCCCGCCATATTACCGGTGCCAAGGGACGCTACGCCGCGCGCACCGCGGTTGACCCAGCGCCCGGCAGCACGGTTCCAAGTGTCGATGTCCGCAAGCATAGTAGCTCCGGGGCGCTGGCTGTAAATAAGCGCCTGATTCGGGAAAGCGTAATGCGTTGTATACGCGGCTGAGCGCAAAAACGCCCGCCAGCTGTCGGCATTATCTGCCACATCGGCAATCGCCTGATGTGCCTGCCGTAAAATGTTTTGGTAATTCGCCAATCGGTTTCATCTCCTTTGCGGTAATAAAAAAGCCCTGCACATTGCTGTGCAGAGCTTATCCATTCGCGTGATTTGATTTTATGCGGGGCGGTTGTTGCTGCGTTCGCTGCGTTTGATGCCCATAAACGGGGGAACCGAGGAACGGTTCAGCCCTTTTTCGTGCGCTTGTTTCATGGAAAATTCGTGTGCTGCAACCGCATCAATGAACGCGCGCTGCTTTTCGGTGGCGTGGTAGTAATCAACCTTATACCGTTTGCATACGGCAAAAAAGACATTCAGATACTGAATGTTTTCCTTGGTCATTCGCGTGACCTCAAGCTCGGTTTTATCCTTTTGCATAAGCGTTCCTCCTTTATGAAAGATAGGTGCTGAAAATCTCCTGTGCGCTTTCGTCAGCAATCATTAACAACTTAGGACCGCCGGACATAGGCTGTGCAATAGGAATTGCACCAAAGTCCTTTATATAATGTTCCAGCAATTCATCGGTTTTGGCGGCAAAGGTGACAATACCGCCAAGGCTGGCATCAATGGACAGTTGAATACCAAAAGCAATCATCATGCGACCGATGCCAAGATACTTTTTGGGTTGGGAGATCGTAGGGTTGCTCTCAGGATGAGCTTCAATATCAACGATATAAATAGAAATACCGTTTTCATCTTCTTTGTATGCACCCAAGGCGACAATTTCACCTTCGTCGGTTTTCGCTGCGTATTTCTCTAGGTTGGGATCACCGATGAAATCGCTCGTCCAGTCGCTTTGCCAGCAGGGTTTCGTAGTGGCAAGATCAGCGATGGTGGCTCGATCGATTTCAATGGGGATTGTTTTCCCAGATGCTTCCTCGGTAACAAAATATTGAAGTATCATCGTATCACTCCTATAGGTATTATATCGAATTACCATAAAAAAATCAACAAACGAAATGTGAATGATTTCATGATAGAAAAACCAACAAAGAAAATCCAATTCATTTATGGGTGTATTTTCCTTTGCCGAGCTGATTTTGTTATCGTTCTTCGCGTGCAACGCTGCGTTTCTTGGTTTGTTCCAGCCCCGGCAGCAAGTCATCAACCTGTTTGTAACCAATCGGTTCCACATAGTAGGCGTGTGCCTCACCGCCCTCATGCGTTACAATAATATCACTGACCGACAAAGAGCGCATCTTCCTGCCGTTGGGACGGTTTTCCTGATTGTGCAGGCAGTAAAGGCTGTCCAGCGTCTGCCAGCATTCCATCTGCCCGCGGTACACCAGCTTATAGGATGCAGCATTTATATGGCCTTTGGTGTAGTCATACCGTAAAAACGCAATCTCACGGTTGTTGGTCTGGTAGATTTCATACGGCAGCAGCTCGTACTTCTTTCTTCGCAATCCCCACGGAAAAATGGTGCCCTTTTCAAAGAGAAGAGGCTGGCTCAGATTCTCCGGAAACAAAACCGGAATGATGGGTTCGCCGCAATACAAAGAAGCGTAAATTCTGGTTTTGAATTTCTCTGCATCGACATACGGAATGCGCTCCCGAACGCATCCGTTGCAGTCAAGATATTCGATATAGCCAATGACCGTATCGTGTTTGTTCATCTCGGTGATTCTCCTTTATAATTAACGGCTCAACCTTTCCCAAAAAGAGAT
>ERZ773252.2611-NODE-2611-length-15166-cov-3.175369_pt1 | contig 15166 bp, 12 predicted proteins | sample MGYA00580517_ERZ773252 | MGnify/ENA primary metagenome ERZ773252 (study PRJEB29015, sample SAMEA2737766) | human gut metagenome | biome: human gut; feature: human-associated habitat; material: faeces | place: China | collected 2012 ... | reverse complement strand
GAGATCCAAAAAGTTTTTTAGAAAAGCCGCATGAAAAGAGTACAATCCGAAAAGTCATCGGTGTTGTAAGCGGAAAAGGTGGCGTTGGTAAATCCATGGTATCTTCTATGTTAGCTGCTAATTTTCAGAAGAAAGGATATCGTACCGCTGTAATGGATGCGGATATTACCGGTCCTTCCATCCCAAAAGCGTTTGGTATTACCGGTCGTGCGATGGGAAATGAAGAAGGTATTTATCCGGCTCTTTCTAAAACAGGAATTCAGATCATGTCCGTCAATCTGCTTTTGGAAAATGTAACAGATCCGGTCATCTGGCGTGGTCCTGTCATTGCCGGTACCGTAAAACAGTTCTGGCAGGAGGTTATCTGGGATAATGTAGATTATATGTTTGTAGATATGCCTCCCGGAACAGGAGATGTTCCTTTGACAGTTTTCCAGACAATTCCGGTCGATGGCATTGTGATCGTAACTTCCCCTCAGGAACTGGTTTCGATGATTGTTGCAAAAGCCGTAAAGATGGCACAAATGATGAATATACCGATCATTGGAATTATTGAAAACATGAGCTATGTGGAATGTCCTGATTGTAAAAAACATATCGAGATCTTTGGAAAGAGTCATGTTGATGAAGTAGCGGCTGAATATAATCTTCCGGTCCTTGGAAAAATCCCGATGACACCTGCCATTGCCGCTGCAAGTGATGCAGGCGATATTGAAAGTCTGGATGGCGACTGGTTTGCCACAGCCATTCCTGCGATTGAAGCAGCGTCAAAAGCATAGAAAATAACGAATTGAATAATAAAAAAAGCACAAAAGAGGAGCGATATGCACTGCACAGGATATCACTCCTCTTTTAATATAATAAGATTCTAAGTAACACTTTGCATGGTATTCTTAATTGCAAAACCAGTGCATCGCACTGTAAGAATCACAACATGATTCTAGCAGATTTCTCTCTACTATACGAGCATTTTCTTATAAAATAAAACAATAGAATGAGGATGCAACATTCTTTATAAAATGTTGCATCCTCATTCTATTAATTATATCGTCAATATACAAAGAAACTTTATACCTTTTTTTCAAAAAAATATTCTTTTTCATTGAATTCTTTTTTTCTTTTTTCAATTTTATAGATTCAAATTCAAAAAAACTTTATCTTTATCATCCTGATCAATTCCCAGATAACGCTTTGTCACTTGAAAAGAAGAATGGTTATATATAAACATCAAAACAACAGGGCTCACACCTGATATCCACGCATGATATCCAAACGTTTTCCGTAAAGAATGACAGCTGATATTATCCGGCAGATGCAATGCCTCACAAGCATTTTTAATAATTCGGAATGCCTGCGAACGCGATAAAGGCTGCCCTTGTACTGCTCCTTCAAAAAGGTATTGTGAAGGCAATGTCATACTTAGGCTTTCCCGATACATTTTTAATGCTTTCATTATATTTTTATTTACAGCAATACAATTTTCTTTTCCTGTTTTTTGTTCGTGTATCACAATATGTTCCTGATATTCACACTTATCATGATCATACACATCTTTCCACTTTAAATGCAAAACATCACCGATCCGCAAAGCTGTATTGATGCCAATGCAGATCAAAGCATAATTTCTCATATTGGGCTGAACATACAGATAATAGTTCTTTAAGCTTTCTAAATCTTTTTTACTCTTGATTGGTTGTGTTGTTGCCATTATTCTACTTCCTTTCCTCTTGAGATTTTACTTTATTATAATACCTACTCTGATTTCATTGCCAAGTTAACGTTCTATATTTATAGCGAATTTCTACCATCGCTTTTTGTATGCAACATTTTATAAAGAATGTTGCATACCACATCAATATTCTTTTCCAATGGGATTCTTAAAGGAAGGAGGCTGTATATGTTAAATCTGACAATAAAAGCCGGAGAGTATTTTACAATCGGTGAAGATATTAAGGTTGTTATACTCGGTGGTGCCTATAATCACTGTCGCATCATGATAGATGCACCCAAAAATTACAACATTGTACGTGGCAAAGTTTTGGAAAAGCAGGCCGATACTGCCGAACAGAAAAAAGCACTTCCAAAATACTATCCCGAACCAAAAGACGAAATCAAAAAGCATATTCGTCACTACTAATTTCAGATAGCAATAGCAGATTAACCTAGGGATCTTCTATTTCTATAAAATACACTTTTTTGTGTAGTAACAATTTAGCAAAGAAAAATCAAAAACAAACACGGAGGTATGTATTATGATTATTCAACACAACATGCAAGCCGCTAATGGCAACAGAATGTTAGGAAAAGTAGTAACCGATCAGGCAAAATCTACCGAAAAATTATCATCAGGTTATAGAATCAATCGTGCTGCTGATGATGCAGCCGGTCTTTCTATCTCAGAAAAAATGAGAGGTCAGATTCGTGGATTAAACCAGGCATCTACCAATGCACAGGATGGTATCTCTTTGATCCAGACTGCTGAAGGTGCTTTAAATGAAACACATTCTATTCTTCAGAGAATGCGTGAGCTTTCTGTACAGTCAGCAAATGGTACTGAGACAAACGACGATCGTGAAGCAATCCAGGATGAGATCTCACAGCTTCAGGATGAATTAGACAGAATTGCTGATACGACAGAATTTAATACAATGAAGTTACTGGATGGAAGTCTTGATGGATCTTCCAGCTCAACATCTTCTGCAGGTCCTGCATTCGGCGTCTATGACAAAGGTCTGAAAGCTTTTGTATCATCTAATGTAGCCGGTGTTAAAGTAAGTGTAAGTGCAACAGCAAAAGCAGGTGCTGAAAGTGCAATCTGGGATGAGGCCGGAACAACTTTGACATTAAACCTTGTAAAAGATAAAACATATGATCAAAAGACGATCGACAACCTGATTGCAAATGCAAAACAGGAGCAGAGTTCTGCTACCGCTACTCCTGCACAGGTTAGCGTAAAGCTTTCTTCTGATCTGACAGCAGCAGCAGACATTACCGGCACAGCGACTGTAGCAGGTGTGAAAGCGAAAGTTGATGCAACCGAAATTACTGACGCAAACTTTGTAGGAGCTAACCATATTGCGATTTCTTCTAAGAAATATGGTGCAGACAATAATGTAACAATCTCTCTTGATTTTAAAGCTGCTGCCGGTAAAGAATCTGCTGCAGTAAAAACACCAGCAACTTATGGTACAGATGGTTCACTTACAACAGCCGGAGAATATACATTATCATTGCAGGCAGGCAAGACATACACCGAGGAAGATATCGAAGATCTCTTAAAGGAAGCCGGTCTTGACTATGATGTAACATTAAGCGGTCCAGACCCTGATAATAACGACGAAGCAAATACTTTGTTTGTTACTAATTCAACAGTTGCTGTAGATCTCACTCTTGCAAATGGTGCAGGACTTGGCGATACAGATGCTTATCTTGGACAGACACATTATGACGTTGCTGTAGCAGGTGAGGGTGGATTAACACTCCAGATTGGTGCAAACGAAGGTCAGACAATGAAGTTAAGCATTGGAAATATGAGTGCAAAAGCACTTGGTGTATCAGGCAACTCTGTTGATATCTCTACACAGGATGGCGCTTCTGAAGCAACCACTACGATCGACAATGCAATCAAGAAAGTATCTGCACAGAGAAGTACATTAGGTGCTGTACAAAACCGTTTGGAGCACACAATCTCTAATCTTGATACTTCATCTGAAAACCTTCAGACAGCAGAATCAAGAATTCGTGACGTAGATATGGCTGAAGAAATGGTTACTTACTCTAAAAACAGTATCTTACAGCAGGCTGCCCAGTCTATGCTTGCACAGGCTAACCAGTCTACTCAGGGAGTATTGTCTTTATTACAGTAATGCCTTAGCATAACTTTAGTATGAGATATTGTATTTCATAACAATAAATGGAGCTATGATCTAAAAAATAAGACCATAGCTCTATTTTTATTTTTTCTGTATGATAAAGATCATTCCTGTAATGCTATCAGTAACGCTGGGATTACTTGTTTCTTTCTTGATACAACATGCTCTAGCACGATCTTTTCTGTATCTGCCGGCAACGCAAACGCTGCAATTGCAAGCTCTTTTGCTCCACTTCCTGCATAAAGCAGCTCTGTGCTTTCTTCCATGATGTTCGTCAGCATAAAATAGATCATTTCAACTTCATGTTCCACTAATGCTTTCTGTAAATACGGAATCATTTTTCCTTTGATCTCTTCAAGCTCTTTTGCTGTCATGGATGTAATCTGGCCTACGCCTAAAGTCACATCACCTAAGACAAACTTTTTAAAATCCTGATAGAAGATTTCTTCCGGTGATTTTGCTAATAAATTGCTTCCTGCCTGAAACATTTTCGCTGCATATTCTTCAGGTTCAATTTCTGCAATCGCAGCCAGAGCATAGGCAGCTTCTTTATCAATTGCCGTACAAGTCGGTGACCGGAAGATCAGTGTGTCAGATAAAATAGCAGAACAGAGCAGGCCTGCAATATCTTTTGGAAGCTCAATCTGATATTCTTTAAACATCTGATAAATGATCGTTGCCGTACAGCCAAGCGGCTGGTTACGGAAATATACCGGTCCTAACGTTTCCAGACTTCCAATACGATGATGATCGATGATCTCTAAAATCTGTGCTTCATCAATGCCATCAACTGCCTGTGCCGGCTCATTGTGATCGACAAGTATGACTTTTTTCTTTCTCGCTCCTAACAGACTTCTGCGAGAGATCATACCAATATAACGTCCGTTCCAATCAAGAATCGGGAAATCACGATAACGCTTCTTTGCCATTGTCTCGCGGATATCGTCAATAAAATCACTTCTGCTAAATGTGACCAGATGATCACTTTTCATAAAGTAACCGATCGGTATACTCTGGTTGATCAGACGGGATGCCGTGAAAGTATCATAGGGAGTTTTAATGATCAGACAGCCATGGCTTTCTGCTAAACGGCTGATCGTGTAAGATACCATTGCTCCATCACAGACAACAATGCATTTTGCACCCATTTCAATTGCACAAAGCTGTGATTCATAACGGTTACCCAAAATGACAATATCATCTTTTTCAATATAGCTTTCCATCAGATCCGGATTGGCGGCTGCGATCAGACATTTTCCGGAGCAGACTTTTTCATCCAGATTGCCATGTAACAATTCTCCATCTAATGTCTCAACAATATTGCGGATCGGTGTCTCTGCATTTGCTAATATGTGGCTGTCATACACGTCCATATAGGATTTTGCGATATCCTCGATCGTCAAAAGTCCTTTTAATGTACCTTTGCTTGCAACGATCGGAATAGTTTGCAACATTCCTTCTTTCATGATCTTCCATGCTTTTTTAATTGAAAGATCCTCATCAACACCTTCCACACAATTCACATCAATGTCCATAACCTGCGTACGGATATCTCCTAAATAATCAGGAATATCTATCTGAAAATAATCCAATACAAACTTACTTTCCGCATTAATCTGTCCGGCACGTCTTGCCGCATAATAAATCTTTTCTTTCTGATCCTTAGGAGCAGTTGCATTTTTCAAATATGCATATGCGATCGCAGAGCAAAGAGAATCCGTATCAGGATTCGTATGCCCGATCACATATACAATGCCATCTGTACTTTGCATGTTGCCACCTCCTGTCTCTTTAGAATGTATAATCTTCTTTCGTATATTCTGAAATATCAATAATGTACTTGAACTTCTTTGCAAGTGCCGGAACAAAACGGAACAACTGATCAAGTGTTGCTCCTTCATCGGCTAAGATCACGACAAAATCTCCATGATATTCTTCCATAATGGAAAATACTTTAGAAATCGTAGGAAATAACAGATCCGCTGCCCCATTAATTAACAGACAGTTTCCTTTTAACTGACTCTGGAATTGTACCAGATCCATCTTATTCAGCTGTTCCGATGAAATCTTTGCAATTCGTCCAACGGATAAAAAACCGCTTTCTTTTAGGACACGGACAATCTGCTTCGAAACACCTACGATCTTGTCATCGCCCTGTCCCATTAATACAAAATGAGATGGATCTAATTCGCCACTGATCAGTTTTAAGATGTCTTTGAAAGAACGATGCAATGCTCTTGTCGTTGGCAGATCCGATGTATTAATCTCCGGTATACCGATATATTCATTCTCGATCACATGACTTTCAGGTGCTTCATAACCCTCAAGCGGAGAATGATATGCATCCGATACGATGTCCGTTTCTGTATTGATTTCTTCTTTGCCTGCTGTTGCAATAGTTTCCTGTGGTGCAGGATCTTCCCGTCTCTCTGTCACAGGTATTTCCTGTGTTGTAAGATTTTCCCGGCTCTCTGTCACAGGTATTTCCTGTGTTGTGAGATTTTCCCGGCTCTCTGTTACAGGTATTTCCTGTGTTGTGAGATTTTCCCGGCTCTCTGTCACAGGTATTTCCTGTGTTGTGAGATTTTCCCGGCTCTCTGTTACAGGTATTTCCTGTGTTGTGAGATTTTCTTCTCTCTCTTGCATAGAAATTTGCTGTACAGCACTCTCTTTTTCATTGCTTTCGGTTGTTGAAGTGTCCTCGTCCGCTGTCACAGACTTTTCTGACTCTTCTTTTTTGGCTGCGGCCTCTTTGACTGATTTGTTCGAATCATATCCGAATCTGTTCTCTCCTGCATCTTTTGCCGGCTGTCGGCTCTCCGTATTTTTATTCGTGATCTCTTCTACATCTAAAGGAATGTATTCTTTCTGAGTTGACCTTTGTGCTGCTTTTGTCATTCTGTCGAGTACATCCGATGCCAGATTCTGTCCTTCATTTAATACGGCAACTGCTTTTTCCTTTAATTGCTCACGATGTTCCATTTCATAAATTGCTGCAATTTCTTTGGCCAGATCCTGTGTAATGCCGGTTCCTGACTGTGATGGTGCTTTTGCAGCCGGTTCCGTCTTGGAATTTGACAGATGATCTTCTCTTTTTTTACTGACCTCTTTTTTCGTGGTTTCTTGTTGGGGATGTTCCTTTTTTGATGGCCTTGCTTCCACCTTTTTCGATACTTTTTCGTCTTTCTTTACAGCCTCTTCGTCATAATCTAAGAAATCCTCTTCTTCTTTCATGACAAATTTTAAGATACTTGAAGAAAGTTTGTAAATACCGCCTTTTTCTTTCTTTTCATGAGGTTTTATCTCTGCTGCCTTTTTATTTTTTTTCGTATCCTCCGATACTTCCTTACTTTTTACAACCTCATTTTTTCCATTTATCTGTTTTTTGGTGTTCGGATTACTCTTCGATGGAACAGTTGCTTTTTTATCCGCCATTTCTTCAATAACATTGTCCGTTTTTTTATCTGAAGATAAGTCCACCGCTTTCTCTGACGCATCCGGTTCTGTAACAGACTTTTTCCCCCATTCATCTGTATCGGAATGTTCCTTTTCTTTCAAAGGTTCTTCATAGTCATCTTCATAATCGTCTTCATAATCATCCTCTGCGTAACGTTCTTCTTTACGCAATTCGCGTTCTCTTCTTTTTTCTTCTTTTTTTAGTTCTTTTTGTTCTTTTAAGAATTCTTTGATATCAGGAAGGGAACCTGTATCATCCGGGTTTGGTTCTTCTTTTTTGGGGGTTGTAAAATCCTTATCATCAATATAAGGCATTGGATCTTTCTCTTCTAAATGTTCGATCAGAATTTTGGCACGTTCAACAATCTCTCCAGATCCAAACCACAAGAGAATATCTTCGCATTCTCTTTTACATTCATCTCTTCTCCCTGCTCTATGATAAAGCTTCGCTAATTCATATGCCCATTCTTCAATATATTCTTCCTGCTTTAACTCTTGCAAAATTTCGATCAATTCACCGATCGGCACACCTTTTGCCTTCTCAATACGATAACGCAGGATCAATGCATCTCGCTGGCTCGGATGCATACGCACATACTCCTGATAATAAGCTTCTGCATCATCCAATGCATTTGTCCGGATTGATAAATAGATCAACCGGTGAAGCACACGTCTGGTACGTGATTTACGGTAAATCCTAAGATAGGTTGCTTTTGCTGCATCATACTGTTCCGTCCTCGTAAAAACTTCCGCAAACACTTTCAGATCACTTAATGATCGAACCTGACGCATATCTAATGTCTGTATGACAGCTAATGCTTTTTTATATTTTCTTTCATCTACCAGATGATGTATCTGTGCAATTCTGATTGCTAATTCATATTGTCTCATAATGCTCCTCATTTCTGCTCTGCCAAATCGTATTGTCTGTTTGTCGTTTATGAATTCTGCATGGGAAAGCTAGCTTTCCTGTGTTGCGAATTCATAATGTTTCATATAAAAGTCTTCCTGCCGGTCTTTTGCCGTTTGAAACTTTCCTCTTAATATCCACGCCTTGTCATCCAGATCACAGATTAAAACGCCTTCTTTTTCTTCCAGACAGCCCAGTACATTTCCGATCGCATCAACAGCCATACTGTCTCCGCTATATTCCAATCCGTCATGTGTACCTGTACAATTCACTCCTACAACATAAGACTGTGTTTCGATCGCTCTTGCCCTTAAAAGCGTTTTCCAATGATCCCGCCTTGATGCAGGCCATTCTGCGATCACAAACATAATATCTGCCTTTTTTGCTGCGATAGAAAAAACTTCGGGAAAACGTAAGTCATAACAGATAAAAAGTCCGATCGTCCTGCCAAGAAAAGGAACGGTTACGATTTCTTTCCCTTTTTGATAATATTGATCTTCTTTCCCATAAGAAAAAGGATGTATCTTCGTATATTGTGCAAGATCTTTTCCTTCTTTGTCCAACAAAGTAAAGCAATTTTTCGCTTTTTGGTCTGCTTTCTTTCCCTGTGCTGCCCATCCGTATCCGATCGCAACATGATATTGCCTTGCAAACCGTTCCATCTGCTGTCTTGTCAGCGAATCCTGTTCGGGTTCTGCAATCTTTTTGATGTTCATCGAAAAACCGGTAAAAGCCATCTCAGGAAAAAGGATCACATCTGCCCGCTTTTTTGCAGCCTCTTTTATCATCTGTTCTGCTTTCTGAAAGGATTGTTCTTTCTCCTCCCATACCATGTCGATCTGACCAAGTGCTATCTTCATATGGCTCTTCTTCCTTCCATCCTGACCTTTCTTAAAATATAAAATATATCGGGTTAATTATACCTTTTCTTTGCTCATATTACAACAATACAATCACGGTTCCCGATAAGATTTTTCCGTCTTTTTCTTCTTTTATCCCTCTTGGAACTATGGTATACTATGAAAGATAAGATAACTATGCTGTACGATTTCCTACAGTATGAAAAATAAGTTTTTTTGCAGCGCACACAAAAAACTTAAAAGCACGCACCGTTTGGCTCAAAAAAGATACAAACAGCAAAAAAATTGTGCGCAGAAAAGAGGATGATTATGAAAATTCAATCAGTAAATGACCAGGCTTTTGCAGCCTATGGAAAAGTAGTAAAAGGGTTTGATTTTTCTTCCCTTTTAGCAACATTAGAAGCAAATTCCGAGAAACCGGCAGATTCTGTGATCTATGTACCATCTGTTGATATATTGGAAGCAGAAAGTGTATTTAGCGAGATCCGTGATAATTGCTATGGTGGAATGCCAATTCAGATCGGCTATTGCAATGGTACTAATACAAAATTAAATTGTTTTGAATACCATCGTGACAGCGAGATCGATATTGCCGCAGATGATGTAATTCTTTTAGTAGCACGCGAGCAGGATGTGATCGATGGTCAGATCGATTCATCCAAGACAGAGGCTTTCCTCTGTCCAAAGGGAACTGCTGTAGAGCTTTATGCTACTACACTTCACTATGCACCTTGCAGTGCCAAGAAAGCAGAAGGTTTCCGTGTAATCATCGTACTTCCAAAGGGTACCAATGAGGAAATGCCTTCGATCACTCCTAAGAACGACGAAGACAAAATGCTCTGGGCAGCAAACAAATGGCTTATTGCACACAAAGATACTGCCGAAGCAAAAGATGGCGCTCATGTCGGAATCACCGGAGAAAATGTTGATATCATTGATCTGATCTAACAGAAAGAGGTTTACATGAATTTACCACAAGATTTTATAACACGAATGCAGGAATTATTAAAAGAGGAATTCGATTCCTTTCTCTCCGGCTATCAAAATACAAAATCATATGGACTTCGCGTAATTCCACTCAAATATAACAAAGATCCAAAAGCCCTTCCTTTTGACTCCTGTGCCTTGGGCAAAGGAGGGCTTTTATGCTGTTTTTGAGGAACATCCGGGACGACACCCATTACACGAAAGCGGTGCTTACTACATTCAGGAACCAAGTGCAATGTCTGTTGCAAGTCTTTTGCAGGCAGAACCGGGTGATATCGTATGCGATCTTTGTGCTGCTCCGGGTGGTAAGTCTACGCAGATTGCCGGACATCTTGCCGGGAAGGGAATGCTTCTGTCAAATGAAATCTATCCTGCCCGCGCTAAGATCCTGTCACAAAACATTGAGCGTCTGGGTGTCGGGAATAGTGTTGTATGTAACGAGTCTCCTGACAGACTTGCCGATCATTTCCCGCTCTTTTTTCAAAAGATCGTTGTCGATGCTCCATGTTCCGGAGAAGGAATGTTTCGAAAGGATGAGATTGCGATCAAAGAATGGTCTTTGAATCAGGTACAAGTTTGCCGTAAACGTCAGGAGATGATCTTAGAATGTGCGGATCGCATGTTACAGCCGGGTGGTGTAATGGTATATTCTACATGCACATTTGCTCCCGAAGAAGATGAAGATATCATTGCGTGGTTTTTAGAAAATCATCCTGACTACATGGTAGAAGACTGGAAAGAATATCTGCCAGATAACTGTGGTTTAGAAAGCGGACGGACTGCTTTTCTATGCAAAGAGTATGACGATTCCATTCTTAGGCAGATTCCAAACACCTTGCGTCTATGGCCTCATAAGCTTTCCGGGGAAGGTCATTTTGCAGCCCGGCTTCGAAAGAAAGGGGCGATAACAGACATACCGGATAAAAAACGCCAACGAAAAAAAGCTCCAAAAGAGCTTGCTGACTGTCTTGCTTTTTTGAATGACTCTTTAATCGTTTCCGATCAGGAAGACAGTGCATCTGCCGGTATCGTAAAAGATATGTTATCCTGTACCGATTACAATCGTTTTCGTTTCTTTGGCGATGCTTTGTACTTTTTACCGGAGAAGTCATTTTCTCTTGATACCCTAAAAGTACTTCGTGCAGGATTACATCTTGGTACGCGCAAGAAAAACCGTTTTGAGCCGGCTCACGCACTAGCGATGATGTTGCAGGAAAACCTTGTGAAACAGTCACATTGTTGTACCGAAGCAGAAGCAACGGCATATCTTCATGGTGAAACCATACCATGTGATGCCTCGATGAAATCATGGACACTTGTAACCTATCAGGGTGTCAGCTTAGGTTGGGGAAAAGCACAAAACGGTATTTTAAAAAACCACTATCCAAAAGGATTGCGTATCTTTTTATAACATCGGAAAGGAAATGCCAAAAAATGCAAACAGGTTGATCTTACTAAAAAGAAAGATCAGATAACAGATCACGATTGAAAGCGGCATTCCTTTCCATGCATTTTTGATATCCTGCGTACTCATATTCATATGAAAAAAAATACTGATAAAAAGATAGCCTGTCAGAATATAATGCCACTCTTCGATGCAATGATAGCGCCATACCCATGTCAGCAGGCATAAGCTGATACCACCGCAGATCACCGGTGCAATACTGGAAAGTGTCATTTGAAGTGCCTGTATCACCACATTACCTCTCGTATAAAATTCCACACAGCCAAGCTGGTTTCCTCTGACATGAAAAAGTTCGATCTTTGTTACTTTTGCTCCCGATAATGTTGCAAACAAGGCATGTGCGAGTTCATGATGCACTGTTCCGATAAAAGTCAGTCGATTTCGTACAAAAAATGCTACACTCCCGCCAAAAAAAAGTGAGATCACCGCTGTCAGCAGGTTACCAAAACCTTCTACGACCAGACCAAGTCCAAAGATCAGAACCGGAATCAGCAGAGCATTGTATAAGGGAATCAGATACGCATTATTCCAATCCATGAAAACCTCTTTTCTCTCAAATACAGGATTATCTGTTACTTTCTGCTTTTTCTATCTTTCCTGTGTAGATACCGCTTCGATCGCAACGCTGCCGCCACGGACTACTTCCACACGATTGATAAAGGTTTTGTTGAATAAAGCGATCATATCATTATTGGCATCTTCTGTTTTGACACATTGTACAATGATATGGCTTCTGTCATAATCAATGATATCAAGAGAAAATACCTTTGCTAAACGGAATACTTCTGCCTTATCTTTTTCTGAGCAGCTAGACACTTTGATATATAATAATTCTTTTTTATGGATCGGTACTTCCGTAAAATCAATGACTTTGATCACTACCACACAGCGGTTTAACTGCTTGATGACCTGTTCAAATGTTACATCGTCCATTGTCATGCCGATCGTCATACGAGACACGGTCGGATCTTCTGTTTCTCCGACGGTAAGGGTATCCAGATTATATGATTTTCCCGATAATAATCCGGAAATTTTAGCTAAAACACCAATTCGGTTCTCTACATAAAGAGAGATACATCTTTTCTTAATCTCCATACTGTTTCCTCATTTCTGCATACATATCTGCCGGCAGATGTCCTGTATGCTAAAGCATCTGTCTTTTCTACTTTTTATCTTTCATTTTCTTTAGCAATCCATGATCATATCGTCTAATGTCTTGCCTGCCGGAACCATCGGAAATACATTTGCTTCGCGTTCAATGACACATTCGATCAGCGTTGGTGCATTTTTATGCTCTTGGGCATAAGCAAATGCTTTTGCAATTTCTTCTTCTTTTGTAATACGGATTCCATATGCTTCATAACTCTCTGCAAGTTTTACAAAGTCAGGAATGTATTTCGGACAACATTTATCACGGTTCATGCAATCTTTCTGACAGCTTTTGCGATATGTCAGACAGGTGCTTGAATAGCGTTTGTTAAAGAACAGTTCCTGCCATTGACGGACATTTCCGAGATAACCATTATTGAAAACGATCAGGATCAATGGAAGCTCTAAAGCAACCGCTGTTGCAAATTCCTGAATATTCATTTGCATTCCGCCATCACCGGAAATAGCAATTACTGTTTTGTCAGGATTACCGATCTGCGCTCCGATCGCAGCCGGGAAGCCGTATCCCATTGTTCCAAGTCCACCGGAAGTCAGAAATTGATGATTGCTTTCTAATTCAAGATATTGTGTTGTCCAAAGCTGGTTCTGTCCTACGTCTGTTGCAACGATCGGATGTTTAATATTTTCATTGATATAACGGATCACTTTCTCCGGTGTCAAACCTTCGTATTTGTCCATGTTGATCGGATTGGCTTTCTTCCACTCTGTCACCTGCTCTAGCCATTTCTCTGCTTTGCTAGGGCTGACATACTCTAACAGTTTCTCAATCGCTAACTTAGCATCTGCGACAATCGGAATATCTACTACGATATTTTTTGAAATAGAAGCCGAATCCGCATCAATATGTATGATCTTTGCGTGTTTTGCAAATTCGCTGATCTTTCCGGTGATACGGTCATTAAAACGGGTTCCTATTGAGAACAGAACATCACATTCCGATACTGCATGGTTTGCCGCATAACTTCCATGAATGCCGATATTTCCAAGATACAGATCATGCGTTGTCGGAATCGAACCTTTTCCCATGATCGTCGTGATAACAGGGATCTGTGTATATTCGGCAAGCTTTAACATGACTTCATTAGCACCCGCAATATTTACACCGCCACCCAATAAGAATAATGGTTTCTTTGCTCTCTTTAAAAGTGTACATGCTTTTTTGATCTGTCCGACATGGACACTGTCATTTGGCTTATAGCCTCGGATGCTGACCTCGGTAGGATACTCTTCCGATCCCATCGCCTGCTGGATATCTTTTGGAATATCGACAACAACAGGGCCCGGTCTGCCGGTTCGTGCAATATAAAATGCTTCTTTTAAGATCTTAGGCAGTTCTTCTCTGGTTCGTACGGTTACGGCATATTTACAAATACTGTTTGTAATACCGACAATATCAACCTCCTGAAAAGCATCATTACCCATCAATCCTAACGGAACCTGTCCTGTAATGCATACTAATGGAACACTGTCATAATTGGCTGTTGCAATACCTGTGACAAGATTCGTTGCACCCGGTCCGCTTGTTACCAGACAGACACCTACTTTTCCGGTTGATCTTGCATAACCGTCTGCTGCATGGATCAATGCCTGCTCATGACGTGGTAATATCACTTCAATCTGATCCTGATCATATAAGGCGTCAAAAATATCAATTGCCTGTCCTCCCGGATAACCAAACAGAGTATCTACTCCTTCTTCGATCAAAGCTTTTACTATTATCTCTGTACCTTTCATCATCTTTCCTTCACCATACCTTTCTGTTGGATGATTTCTTTTTAGCGTTTCTTGTATCTGACGTGGTATGTTATCCCGAAATTTTTATAACATCTAAAAAACCCTAAGTTAATGTAAATTAACTTAGGGCGAACTATTCCGCGGTACCACCTAATTTCAAAGATTACTCCTCGCACTCATACAACACGCTGATCATATCATTAATATTGCATTCCCTGTAACGGTGGAATTCCGTTGAAGTCTACTAAAAAAGCTTTTCATCTCAGATTATACAATCTGCTGTCATATGCTGACTTTTGCTTCTCTTTCGGTTCACTGCTCAAAGGCTACTTCCATAAATCCGAAACAAAGATTTTCACCATCCATCTTCTCTCTATACTTTCGGGAGATATGTACTCCTCCTCGTCATTGCATTTGATTTTTCGATTGTTGATAATCTTAGCAGATTTCTAAGCATCTGTCAATCTATTTTCCTGCTATTCCTTTGTTGCTGCCGCTTCCTGTTCGAACTTTTCTTCTGCCTTTGCAGCCGGTTTGTCTTCTGCTTTTTCTGCGTTACTGTCAGCGGATTTTTCTTCGCTCTTTTCTGTTTTGCTTTCAGAAGACTTTTCTTCCATCTTACCTGTATTATCTGTTGTACTGTCGGCTGGCTTTTCTTCTGTCTTTGAAGCTTCTGTATCCTCTTTATCAACGGATTTGTCTTCATTCTTTT
>ERZ773252.2599-NODE-2599-length-15203-cov-2.457750_pt1 | contig 15203 bp, 11 predicted proteins | sample MGYA00580517_ERZ773252 | MGnify/ENA primary metagenome ERZ773252 (study PRJEB29015, sample SAMEA2737766) | human gut metagenome | biome: human gut; feature: human-associated habitat; material: faeces | place: China | collected 2012 ... | reverse complement strand
GCAGAGAGTCAGGTTGGTAAGATGATCGATCTTCCTAATAATATACATATATGTCCGGACTGTATGCAGAGAAGCTTTGACAGTATGAACCAGCAGATGCAGACAGGAAATTTTAATTATGGTGATCTGCTCAATATGCCAAATGTCAGCATGATCGATCTAAGCAGTTTCCAGAATCAGATGGGACAGCAGAAGAAACCCAAAAAGAAAAAAGCAGAAAAGAAAGAACCAGTCCTGGATCTCAAGAAGATTCCGGCACCGCATAAGATCAAGGCTACCCTGGATGAATATGTGATCGGTCAGGAATATGCCAAGAAGGTAATGTCCGTTGCCGTTTACAACCATTATAAACGTGTAGCAACAGATACCATGGATGAGATCGCAATTGAAAAATCCAATATGCTGATGATCGGACCTACCGGGTGCGGAAAGACCTATCTGGTCAAAACACTGGCCAAACTGCTTGATGTTCCGCTGGCGATTGCCGATGCGACTTCTCTTACAGAAGCAGGATATATTGGTGATGATATTGAAAGTGTTGTTTCCAAATTGCTTGCAGCGGCTGATAATGATGTGGAGAAGGCTGAGCATGGAATCATCTTTATTGATGAGATTGACAAGATCGCAAAGAAGAAAAATACCAATCAGCGAGATGTCAGCGGAGAAGCTGTACAGCAGGGTATGCTGAAACTTCTGGAAGGAGCAGATGTGGAAGTGCCGATCGGAGCCAACAGCAAGAATGCAATGGTTCCATTGACAACGGTAAATACAAGAAATATTCTGTTTATCTGTGGAGGCGCTTTCCCGGATCTGGAAAATATCATTAAAGAACGTCTGAATAAGCAGGCGTCTATTGGATTTTATGCAGATCTGAAAGACAAGTATGATGACGATCCACATATTCTGGAGAAGGTGACGGTGGAAGATCTTCGAAGTTTTGGTATGATTCCGGAGTTTATCGGACGTCTGCCGATCATATTTACCATGAATGGGCTTACAGAGGATATGATGGTACAGATCTTAAGCGAGCCACGCAATGCGATCCTGAAACAATATCAGAAGCTTCTGGCACTGGACGAGGTAAAACTGGAATTTGAAGAGGGAGCACTGCATGCCATTGCAGCCAAAGCAATGGAAAAACACACAGGAGCCAGAGCTCTTCGGGCAATTCTGGAAGAATATATGCTGGATATTATGTATGAGATTCCGAAAGATGATAATATCGGTCAGGTTACGATCACAAGAGAATATATAGAAGGCAATGGTGGCCCGAAGATTCTTCTCAGAGGACAGGAAGTTCCGCTGCTGGAAGGAAATCACTAAATACAGAGTATATATAACATGGCTTTTTATAAAGAAAGAGAGGTAACTTATCATGGCAAAAGATTTTTTTGGAAGTCTTGGAGAAACACTTACAAAAACTGCGAAGGAACTGAGCGGACGTGCAGAGGAGGTTTATGAGACCCAGAGACTTAAAAACAAAATCTCCGGTGAAGAACGACAGATAGAAAAAGCAATGGCCGACCTTGGAAGAATCATTTACAAACGTTATAAAAAGGAAATTCCGGTAGATGATGCACAGAAAGCACTTTGCGAACAGATTGACCAGCGCATGGAACAGATCGAGAAATATAAAACAGATATATCTGAACTGAAGGTAAAAAATAAACGTTTTTGTCCATCCTGCGGAAGTCCGCTTGCAAAAGATGATGCGTTCTGTTCACAGTGTGGCGCAGCATGTCCGACTGTTGAACCGGAAGAAGATGCCGGAGATGATGTGATCGAGGGAACAGCGGAAGAAGTTGCTGAAGAGACTGCAACAGAGGAAACAGACGAAACTGTTGAGGAAGCAAATGCAGATACTGCTGAAGATGCGGTAACAACAGAAGAAACCGTAGAGGAAGCTGCTGAGGCAGAGGAAGCAGCACAGACAGATGCAGAAGAGCAAACGGAAGCAGAGGGCGAAAAAGAAGAATAATGTCAGTGAAATAAATGATCTGAACAAATAAAAAAGAACAGGCTGAAATGCAACATCATACAGATGCAGCGTTTCAGTCTGTTCCTTTTATTTGTGAAAAACTCTGTCTGGATTGTGGATAACTGATGGCGTCTGGCTTTTACAATGTGTATACAAGGATGCCGGCAATAATGATCAGATTACCGATCAGTTTCCCCTTTGTGATCTTTTCGTTCAGGATGAAACGAGAAAGCAATAATACGAATACATAAGCGGCAGTATCGATCACAGGCCCATAGCGCATGTCTACTTTGGTATAACACCAGGTGTTCAGAAGAAGAATACCGAAGAACATCACATAGGCGAGGATGACACGCCAGTTGAGATATTCTCTTAAAGGATTGTCATATTTTATATTTGCACTTTGCTTCAGAAGAATCTGGGAGATTGCGGAAAAGAAAGTTCCTCCCAGCATGATCAGGATAAATGTTCTATTCATATCTCTGCACCGTCCATACTCCGAATAATGCGATCAGGATTCCGATGATGTTCTGTACGGAAAGCTGTTCATGAAAAATTGCGACTGCCCAGATCTGTGACCACAGAAGATAGACACTTTTGTTGGCATAGGCGGTGGACAGTGAGAATTTTTTGATGACCTGTTGCCAGGCGATCGCGTAGATTCCGCAGTTGGCGATCATCAGGAGCAGGAATACATATAGAAGCGGGGCATGCAGTCCGTTTTTATTGTACTGGATCGAGGCAAGTTTTGAAAAAACACTTGTCAGAGAAAACAGCAGAATATTCAGATGGAGCTGCAGATAGTTTCTGAAATTTTTCATAATTCCTCCACAATATTATTTTTTGACCAATATTTATTAATTTTACACCATATACTAATTGTTTACAATGGATTATGAAAATGATATGATAAAAAAGAATGCATAAATTTATTGCGTATTTAGAAAGAAAGGGAAACCTATGAGTTTGTATTCCGTTGTTGTTCCTGTATACAATTCCGAACATACCTTACAGGAACTTTATACACGCCTGGAAAAAGTATTCCGGGAAGTAATAAAAGAAGAGTTTGAACTGATTCTTGTGGATGACGGTTCCAAAGACCGTTCCTTTGAAGTCATGCAGGAACTTCGTGCAAAGGACAATAGAGTTCGCATCATACAGATGGCAAGAAATTTTGGACAGCATCCGGCGCTTCTGTGTGGATTTGCACATGTGAAAGGTGATTTTGTTGTAACCATGGATGATGACCTGCAGCATCAGCCGGAAGAACTTCCGAAGATGATAAATGTTATGAGAGAACGCGATGATGTTGATGCGATCATTGCGAGCTATGAAGGCAGACAGCATGGATTTATCCGCAAACTCGGAACGAAATTTTCTGTGTGGGCAACTTCTAAGATGCTCGGCAAAGACCCGGATCTTCAGATCACCAGTTACCGTCTGATCCGTCGCTTCCTTGTAGATGCAATGGTGAAGACAAATACATACCTGCCTCAGATCGGAAACCTTCTGGTGCTGACATCCAACAGAATCATCAACGTACCAGTACAGCATGCGGCAAGGGTTTATGGAAAGAGCGGCTATTCTTTCAAACGTCTTGTGAAGGATCTGATCTATGATATCACCGCACATACAGCATTTCCGCTTCTTATGGTGAGAAATATCGGAATTGCCAGTTTTCTGGTGAGCATGGTCATGGCAGTGTATTTTCTTGTGCGTTACTTTGCGTTTGGTGTGTCGGTTGAAGGCTGGACATCCCTGATGATGGTGATGCTGGCATTTTTTGGACTGATTCTTTTGTCGATTGGGATCATGGGAATCTATCTGATGAATATTCTGAACGAAGCAAAGAAAATGCCACATTATGTTGTGCGCCGGGAGGACACGGACTGATGAAAAAAGAAATCGGAGGCTATTTTGAGCTGGAAGATTTTGGAGGTAAAGAGTATTATCCGAATCTTTATAAAGTAAATCTGGGAAGAACAGCACTTCGGTGGCTTCTGGAAGGCCGCGGTTATACAAAAATATATCTGCCGGTATTCTTATGCGAGTCGGTAACGGAAGCCTGCGAGCAACATGGAATCCGGATCAGCCGTTATCAGTTGGATGCGGAGTTAAATGTTTTGCTTCCCCGGAAAAAACTGGGAGAAAGTGAATGTCTGTATCTGGTCAATTATTACGGTCAACTGACAGATGAGAAGATCCTGGCATATCAGAAGATTTTTGGAAATATCATTGTGGATCATACGCATGCTTTCTTTCAGAAACCGCTGAAAGGTGTGGATACCCTGTATTCCTGCAGAAAATTCTGGGGAGTCAGTGATGGAGCATATCTTTCCACAGATGCAGTGCTTCCGATGGATAAGCCAGTGGATCATTCCAATAAAAGAATGGGACATATCCTTGGGCGGTACGAAGAAAATGCAGGCGTCTACTATCAGGAGATGCTTCAGAATGCAGCTCGGTATGAAGGCATGGAGATTCGACGTATGTCCAGGCTGACAGAGAATCTTCTGGGAGCAATCGATTATGAGACGGGAAGACGTAAGAGAGAGGAAAATTATCGTATACTTTCTGAGGCACTTCCGTCAGAATTTATTTTTACCCGGGTGACACCGGAGGGGCCATTTGTTTATCCGTATTATCATAAAGAAGGCCTTAAGTTAAGACGCTGGCTTGCAGAACATAAGATTTTTGTACCGACCTACTGGAAAAATATTCTCGAAGATTGTACAGAGGACAGTCTGGAATATCAGTGGGCAGCAGATGTATTGCCTCTGCCATGTGACCAGCGTTATGGAAAAGAAGAAATGCAATATATGGCAGAACGGATCAAAGAATGGGAGGCAGCCGGAGAATGAAGCACAGATTACTGATACTTGGTACACTGGGCGAATTTGTACAGCTTGTTAAAAAATCAAAAGAACGGGGATATTATACGATCGTCTGTGATGGTTACCCAGATGGACCGGCAAGACAGTATGCAGATGCATCTTACGTGATTCCTGTTACGGATATTGATGCAGTGGCAGAGCTTTGCCAGAAAGAAAAGGTTGATGGAATCATAACCTCTTTTTCGGATCTGCTCATGGAATGCATGGTCAAAATTGCAGAGAAAGCGGGATTGCCCTGCTATCTGAAACCGGAACAGCTTTGCTGGTACAGAGACAAATCAGCCTGTCGGGAACTGCTTTCGAAACTGCGGCTTCCGACGCCTGGATTTGTGAAAGTACCGGCAGCAGAACAGAATGAATATAAACTTGCCGAAATAACAGCAGGGCTTAAATATCCATTGATCAGTAAACCGCTGGATAAATATGGTTCAAGAGGAATTTTCATCATTAAAGATCAGGAGCAGCTTGCAGGAAGTGTTCGTAAAACCGCAGAGTTTACAGATCTGAATGAAATTCTGATTGAAGAATATAATAATGGATTTGAATTTAATATGATGACCTGGGTTTCTGATGGAGCGGTGAGAGTCATCAGTATTGCAGACAGAGAGAAAACACAGTTTGCGGAGGGAAAGCTTCCGGAGAGCACACGAAATGTGTATCCGAGCTGCCTGATCGATAAGGTGGAAGAACCGGCGGTTTCACTGCTGCAGTCGTATATTGAGTATACCGGACAGAAGGAAGGACCGCTTTCCATGCAGTTTTTCTGGAAAGCAGGAGAGGGAATCCAGGTCTGTGAGATTGCTGCACGTTTCTTTGGCTATGAGCATGAGCTGACTGATATGGTATATCGCTTTAACATGGAAGAACTTTTGCTGAATTATGTTTACGATAACGAGTATGTTACAAAGATGTTGGAAGCGCAGGATATCCGTAAACCATTGATGCATGGAGCTGTTTTGTATTTTCATGGGAGACTGAAACAGATTCAGGAACAACAGGCTGCATATGAACTCGCGGAAGATAAAGCGGTTGTAAAACCGTGGATTTTCTATGAGGCAGGAGAAGAAGTTGTAGCATACGGTCCGAACCCGTATCTTGCACTGTATTATATAGAGGCAGGCAGCCGAGAAGAACTTGATGAGATAACAAGAGATTTTTTTGAGAAAATGAGTATGACGGATCCGGATGGAGAAGAAATTGTTTTTCAGAATAAGATACCCAAGTATTCTTTATAAAGAAAAGTAGAGGAGTCAGATGATTTATTTTAACAGACCGGCACTTGTCGGTAATGAATTAAAGTATATTCAGGATGCAGTAGCTCAGGGCATGCTCTGTGGTGATGGAAAATATACGAAGCTTTGTTCAGCATGGATGAAAGAACGTTTCCAGGTAAATCAGGTTTTCCTGACAACATCCTGTACGCATGCATTGGAGATGGCGGCATTCCTGAGTGATATCCAGCCAGGGGATGAGGTCATCATGCCATCGTATACATTTGTTTCCACTGCGGATGCTTTTGTACTTCGAGGTGCAAAGATCGTATTCGTTGATATTCGTCCGGATACGATGAATATAGATGAAAATCTTATCGAAGATGCGATCACAGAGAAGACCAGAGCAATCGTTCCGGTCCATTATGCCGGTGTTGGCTGTGAGATGAATAAAATTATGGAGATTGCACGCAGACATAACCTGAAAGTTGTTGAGGATGCAGCACAGGGAGTGGATGCTTATTATCATGGAAAGGCACTTGGTACGATTGGTGACTTTGGCTGTTACAGTTTCCATGAGACAAAAAATTTCACTATGGGTGAAGGTGGTGCTCTGGTATTCCAGAAGAATGAATATCAGGAAAAAGCTGAGATCCTGCGTGAAAAGGGAACGGACAGAAGTAAATTTTTCCGAGGACAGATTGATAAATATCGATGGATTGATTATGGATCATCCTATCTTCCGAGCGAGATGAATGCGGCATATCTGTATGCACAGCTGGAAATGGCAGATCAGATCAATGAGGCACGGTTGGCGCGCTGGAATGAGTACTATAAGCTGCTGACGCCACTTGCTCAGGCAGGCAGGATTGAGCTGCCGGTGGTTCCGGAGGGCTGCGTCCATAATGCCCACATGTTCTATATCAAGACGGCGGACGAACACGAACGCCAGGAGCTGATCAATTATTTGAAGGAACGGGATATTCTGGCGGTTTATCATTATGTGCCGCTGCATTCCGCGCCTGCAGGAATCAAATATGGACGCTTCAACGGAGAGGATGTCTACACGACAAAGGAAAGTGAGCGCCTGCTGCGCCTGCCGATGTACTATGGTCTGACGGCGGAAGAGGTAGCATTTGTGGCGGATCAGGTGAAGGAGTTTTATGGCAGGTAAGCAGTTTTTGAAAAAACACGAAAATTGCATACTGTCGCTTGCGATGGCTCTGATCCTGGCGGGGATTTTAGCGGCGCGCTTTGACTTTTATTATGATTTGAATGACGATGTGCTGATAAAAGATATTCTGTCCGGCGTATATTCCGGTACGCCGGACGGACATACCATGCAGCTGTTGTATCCGCTGGGAGCATTGCTTGCGCTGTTGTACCGGGGGCTTTCGATCCCGGTATTCGGCGCGTTTTTGCTTTTCTGCCAGTTTGGGAGTATCTGGGCGGTCGGATACAGGAGCACCGTGCTGGTGGACGAGGAGCGGGCAGCACGTGATGGCGCGCCTTTTGCACCAGGGATGTGCAGTGCAGCGTCTGCCGCGCGTCTGGCAGAGCCTGCGGTATGTAGCGCATGGAATACTACTGCCGAGCGGCTGGGCGTAAAAGGGGTGCTTCTTCTTGCGGAGGCTCTGTTCTGGTTCGCAGCGATGGGCAGTCACCTCGTGTATCTGCAGTACACGGTCACGGCAGGGATGCTGGCGGGCGCGGCGATTTTTTGGGTTGTTACGGCGAAGGGCAAAGAACGCCTCTGGGCGCTTTTGCTTTATTGGCTTTCTTTCTGCCTGCGTCCGGAGATGGCGCTTTTGTGCCTGCCGCTTGCAGGAGCTGGCGGTCTTTGCATCTGGGGCAGGGAAAAACAGATTTTTTCCAAAGAAAGCCTGCGGCATTATCTTGGACTGTTTGCAGCGCTGGTAATCGGGATGGGTGTTTTTTACGGGCTTGACGTACTTGCCTATTCCGATCCGGACTGGAAAGATTTCCGACAGTTTTTCGATGAGCGCACGATATTATATGATTACCATCTGGATTTCATTGAGCAATACGATGAAAACCGGGAAGCCTATGAAGAGACGGGTGTTTCCAGAACGCTGCAGGAGATGCTCAAAAACTATAACTTTGGGGCGGCGGATGAGATCGATACGCAGATGCTTTCTTCCCTGGCGGTGCAGGCGAAGAAAACAGACGCAAAAGAATCGGTGCTATCGCAGGTAAAAAAAACAATTTGGCGGCTGGCACATGAAAACTGGTTGTCGAAAAGCGACCTGCCCTGGAATTTTGTCTGGCTGGCAGTTGTTTTTGCATGGTGTTCCTGCTGTTTACAGAAAGGAAACCGAAGATATTTCCGGCAGCCGGTTTTTGTGGTTTGTGTCGGCGGAATGCTGTGGAGCTATCTGCTGATGCAGGGACGGATGGTGGATCGTGTGACCCATCCGCTGTATCTGGCACAGATTTTGCTGGCGGCTGGGCTGTGGGGAACGGCAACGAGCACAGCCGCGCCCGGCATCAACACGCGCAGCACCGGACGTATTCACACTGTCATGACCGCTGCAGTCTGCGGTGTTATCCTGTTGCTTTGTATTCTCCGGGTTCCGGGCATGTGGCAGGGTGTGGCGCAGGAGCAGACACGCAGGGAAACGGTAAACCAGACAAACGAGGACGTGTTTGCGTATTGCGAAAAACATGCTTCGACGTTGTTTTTAGAGGATGTGTATTCGACGGTGGCATATTCGGAGAAGATTATGCTGGACCGCGATAAACCGTTCAATTATGATCTGTTGGGCGGCTGGCTGGTAAAAAGCCCGCTGACGAAGCAGAAGCTGTCAGCGTTTGGATATGCTTCCATGGGAGAAGCGGCCAGAAGCAGTGAGAAGGTCTGTCTGCTGGCGGACGAGGGCACGGATATGTCCTGGCTGACAGAATATCTGGAGGAACGGGGAGAACCCGGAATGCTGCTGCGGATCGGCTCTGCAGGAGAAGGGGTTGAGGTTTATCAGTTCCTTTCAGAAGAGCGCATAAACGAAATGTTTCGGGGAGAAGAGATTGATGCAGAAGATTGAGGGAAAGCAGATTTATCTGCGGCCGATCACGATGGAGGATACGGACCGGATTGTTTCGTGGCGGAATCAGGATCGCGTCCGGCATAATTTTATCTATCAGAAGCTTTTTACAAAAGAAAGCCATGAAAATTGGATGCACACCCAGGTGGAAACCGGCCATGTCGTACAGTTTATTATCTGTGAAAAAAATAATGATCGACCGGTAGGCAGTGTATACTTCCGGGACATCGACCACGACAATAAAAAAGCGGAATATGGAATTTTTATCGGAGAAGCGGACGCTGCGGGCAGAGGAATCGGATCGGAAACAGCCCGCCTTGCAGCAGATTACGCGCGGGATGTGCTAAAGCTCCACAAGCTGATGCTGCGCGTGTTCGCGGATAATGTCGGGGCAGTCAAAAGCTACCAAAATGCCGGATTTGTGCAGGAGGCATGCCTGAAGGATGAATTTTTGCAGAACGGCATTTATCGGGATATGCTGCTGATGGCAATTTTGTTTGAGGAGAACAGATAAACAGCCGCATCTGCGGCAATACAGGAGGAAGTATGAAGAAACAGTTAGTCAGCTTTGTAATCCCGTGCTACCGGTCAGCGGAAACGATCGGCAGTGTGGTGGACGAAATCGAAGCAGCGATGGGGGAGCTGGAGCGGTATGAGTATGAGATCATTCTGGTCAACGATTGCTCGCCGGACGATACCTTTGGAAAAATCCGCGAGCTGTGCGGCAAGGATAAACGGATCAAGGGGATAAATCTGGCGCGAAATTTTGGACAGCATGCGGCACTGATGGCGGGATTTCATCAGGTAAAGGGCGACATCCTGGTTTGTCTGGATGATGACGGTCAGACGCCTGCAAACGAAGTCGGCAAGCTTCTGGCTGCGCTGGAAAACGGCGCGGACGTTGCATATGCAAAATATGAGCACAAGCATCACAGCGCATTTCGGAATTTCGGAAGCAGGGTCAACGACTGGATGCTCTGCTTTATGCTGAACAAACCAAAGGATCTGTTTATTTCCAGCTATTTTGCCGCAAGACGCTTTGTACTGGAAGAGATGCTGAAATATGAAAATGCGTTCCCTTATGTCATTGGACTGGTGCTTCGTGCAACCAGAAATATTGTCAACGTGACGGTAGAACATCGGGATCGAATGGTCGGCGAATCCGGCTACACCTTTGGAAAGCTGTTGGCGCTGTGGTTTAACGGATTTACAGCGTTTTCAGAAAAGCCCCTCCGGATCGCAACGATGGCGGGTGTGGGCTGTGCCGGACTGGGATTTTTGTACGGAATTTATACGATTATTAAAAAGCTGGTGCTTCCGGGTGTTCCGATTGGATTTTCAGCGCTGATGGCGTCGATCATGTTTATCGGCGGAATGCTGATGCTGATGCTGGGGCTGATCGGGGAATATGTCGGAAGAATGTACATCTGTCTCAATCATGCGCCGCAGTTTGTGGTAAGGGAGATCGTTGGTGGAGAAGAAGACAAAGCGGGAAATTAAATATCGCACGCTTATTTGCAGCGCAGCAGGGGCTTTTTTTTGCGGATTCAGTGCAAACTGGGGCAGTCAGCTGGATCGAAACGGAAACGTAGCAGTAACGGATTTGTACAGCTGGCTGATCCCATTTCTGACGGCCTGTGTGCTGACACCGGTGTTTTATCTGGTGGTGGAAAAGCTGACCGGCATAGAGGCGTCAGGCGATAGGCTGGTATCCCACAGCAACAAAAAAGCGCCGGATGCCGGGCAGCAACTGCAGCGGGGCTGGAAGAAGCTGTTCCAAAGTCAGATCCTCCGCTATGCCATCATCCTGTTCCTATGCTGGCTGCCGGTATTCCTTGCGGTCTATCCAGGCTTTTTTGCCTATGATGCGACGGAAGAGCTGCAGGAGGTGCTGACCGGACAGTATGTGACAAGACATCCCCTTTTACATGTACTGATGCTTGGAAAAACGGTAAGCGGCATTCAGAAGCTGACGGGCAGCTATAATAGCGGGATCGGCGTTTATGTGCTTGCACAAATGGCGATAATGGCGATGCTGCTTGGCTGGACCATACAGCAGCTTCGAACCAGGGCAGGACGAGTCTGCGGGCTGTTGTTCTACGGACTGTTCCCGGTCGTCCCGATGTATGTGCTGTGCACGAGCAAGGACATGCCGTATACGGCGGGAATGCTGGCTGTGCTGGTGCTGCTGTGCAGGATGCAGCGTGGCGGATGCAGCAGGAGGGGAGAAGCTGAAGTTGTTGTTGCGCACGCGGACGTGGTATCATCGACAGCCAGCGCCGCTCGGTCAAAAGCTGTAGCAGACGCCGAAATGCCCAAAGCCGGTCATTTTCCCTTAAGCACCGCATCCCTTCCGGCACTCGCATTCGCTCTGCTGGTCATGGCAGTTTTCCGCAGCAATGGAGTGATCGTCCTTGTATTGTTTCTACCGATCTTGTTTTTTCTGGTACAGAAAAGCAGCCGGAAAAAGGCAGTGCTTTTGGCAGGCGTTGTTTTGGGGGCGTATGTTCTTTTACAGAGTGGCTTAAACATTGTCCTGAAGCCGGAGAGCACGAATGCGATGGAAAGCCTGACCGTGCCGATTCAGCAGCTTGCGCGGACGTGGAACTACAGCCCGGAGCTGTTTTCAGAGGAAGATCAGGAAACGCTGTTTGAAATTTTACCGGAGGAATCCCTGGCATTGTATCAGCCGAAGCTTTCCGATCTGGTAAAGGCGGGATTTGCAACGGAAAATTTTAAAAAGGATCCTGCAAAATATGCAAAGCTGTGGACAAGGATCGGGATAAAAGCACCGGCAACGTACTTAAACGCCTGGCTTTTGACCTCCTATGGCTTCTGGTATCCGGGCGCGGATATTGATGTATACAATGGCACAAGATGCTACGAAAGCAGCTCTTATTTTTCCTGTGAAACGGAAGGACCCGGACGGCGGGATTCCAAACTGCCGTGGCTGGAGCATAGGTATGAAATCCTTTCCTGGACGGATACAGTGCACAAAATACCGGTCGTTTCCCTTCCCTTTTCGCCGGGAGCGCTGTGCTGGTGTTACGTGCTCGGCACACTGTTTTTGATCGCGTCCGGAAACTGGAGGAAGGCGGCGGTATTTTCACCGGTCTGCCTGAATCTTCTGACGGTGTTGTTAGGGCCGACCTATCTGGTACGTTACGTCCTGATTTTCTGGTTCGCCCTTCCCCTTTACTTGTCAATCTGTGTCGGAGTGTGTTATACTTCTAAAGATAATGGGAAAAGTGGGAAATCCTGCGTAAAAGCAGATAAACAGGCTGCCGGAAATCTGCCGGATGGTTCCCTTTTCGGAAAGGCTTTTCATGAATCGAAAGATTAAAGCATATCAGGCAATTATTTATATCGTTCTGTTTTATCTGGCAGCGGTTCTTTTTTTGCTGGGACCGGGAAAACTGCTGGAAAAAGACAGGCTTCTGGCGGGTGCAGAAAATCCGGTCGGAACCGTGGAGGTGCGGGAGGATCAGCAGGTTCAGCAGGTGCTGATTGCAGAGGGCGATTATCTGCGTTATCTGGAGCTGTATGTGACATCTCCAAAATCTGCCGGGGAGTATTATCATCTGCTCGTTTACGATGAAAATAACGAAATGCTGATTAACCGGGATTTTGAACTCAAAGCGGACGAAGTGCCCGGCTTTGTGCGGATTCCGCTGGGAATTGATACGACAAGAGGGACGGCTTATGTCTGGCAGCTGCAGGGTAAGTCGGAGCCGCTGGAGCTTTCTTATGAAAATACAGGGGAAACGGGGCTGACCTGCTTTGGCAGCTATTATGTCCTCGCAGACAGCACTTCGACTCAGATGGAGACACAGAATATTGTCATGCGTCTGGTCTACACCGACAAGCCGTCTGCGGCAGTGATGACGATTTTAAAGACAATACTGTGCGTTGTAGCGGCAGCTTTTATCCTTGCTGCGGTATATCTTAGTCCGAAACAGCCAAAACTCAACAATAAAATCACATGGCGCTTTGTCCACTGGGTGACAGCCGGACCTTTGATTACTGTGGGCACGGCGGTTTTGCTCTGGGAGGTCTATGGGCGCAGGGCATTTGGAGGCAAACCGGACGACCTGATCGTGTACGGACTTGGAATCGGTCTGTTTTTTGCATTTTCTGCCTGGGTGCTTTTTTCGCGGCGTGGCAGCAAATACCATCCACCGTTTGAAGAAATGCTGACAGAGCAGGGGATGGACTGGCTGCAGGCGGCGGCGTTTGCCGGTGTTTTGCTGGGCGGCATTCATTATATGAACGCGCTGTACCAAAATCAACAGAACCTCGCGTATCGGGAAGTACTTTCGTGGGCGGCGTTTCTGATTCTGACGATGGTATCTCCTGCAGTTCTGTTTTCCAAAAAGGGCGGACTGAGGGCACTGATGGGCCTGATCGCCGGTGGAATCTGGTATGTAGTGCAGTCGCTGACGCAGAAGGAAGCCCTGCAGACCAACGAGCTGCTTGGCAAACAGATTTTTCTGGAAGGGCTGATCGTCTTTTTCTTCGTTCTGATTCTGGTAGAGCTGGCAGCACGAATCCGCGCCAAAAAGCTGGTCGAGGGCAGTGTCAACCGCATTTATACGGCAGTGCTGTTTGGATTTATGGCGCTTTTGGTGATTTTCAGAAATACGCGCCTCTGGCCGATTTATCTGGCGGTCGTATTTGCACTTTACTATGTTTTTTATCTGGGCTGGAACAAAAAGAAACACCTGTTGAATAACTTCTGCAATGGCGTGATGTTAAACTTTGCACTGGCAGTCGTGTTCGCATTTGCGAGAAGACCGTTCCGCGCGTGGGTGTATTCGAGATATAATTTTGTTTTTCACACTGTAACGATTACAGCAACTTATCTGACGTTGGTGCTCTGTGTGCTGACGGTGCGGCTGTTCGTCAAACTGTCGGAGGGCATGCCCCAAAACAGCACGAAAAATGCCAAAGGGATGAAGCATAAGCCGCTCCGCAAAAAGGATGCGAAAAACAGCTGCCCTGCGGATTTGTGGGGAACGTTTTTGCTGTACGGAATCGCAGTTTCGCTGCTGTTTTTAACGCTGTCGAGAACCGGCTATCTGGCGGTGCTGGTAATGACCGCAGTGCTGCTGATTTTTGTGCCGGTGTTTGTATACAGACAGAAAATCCGGGAAATTTTCCGGGCGCTTGTCTATATGATTGCAGCGTTTGTGATCTGTCTGCCGATGACCTATTCCGGCATCCGGCTGCTTCCGGCACTCTATAACGATCCGTATCTGTATGAGATCGAGGATTCCGCATCCGCGATTCACAAGGACGATCCGAAGGATTCTGACGCCTATATGTCGGTCTCCTATTTCAAATATGTCATAGAAAATAAGCTCCTTTCGGATGCTTCCGAGCTGACGGAACAGACAGAGCTTTTCTGCAATGCAGTGACCGGTAAGCCTTCTGTAAAAAATGACGTGCTGGTAGCGTCTGCGCAGGATGAGGCAGGCATGTCGGACGCAGAGGATTTCTCCAACGGACGTCTGGAAATTTTCCGGTCGTATATGGACAACTGGAATGCGACGGGACATACGGAAATGGGCGTTTTGCTGCCGGACGGCTCCATTAGCGTCCATGCCCATAACACCTATCTGCAGGTCATCCATGATCACGGACTGATCGTCGGCATTTACTTCCTGTGCTTCGGGGCAGGAAGCATCTGCCTGATGTTTGCATATGCGATTAAAAAGATTCGGGAGGACGCATATGCTGTACTGCCGCTGGCTGTCATGCTCGGCTTTTGCGTCGCGGGGCTGGTGGAATGGCTGTTCCATCCCTGCAATCCGCTCGGATTTTCCGCGATGGCGCTGCTTGCACCCCTGATGAGCTTTTCCCCCCGCAGACATGCCGCCTGACGGGATATCACGATAAATGAGGAAGAAAGAAATGCAAGGCAAAAAGAAAAAACCCTTTAATTATCAGCTGTTTTATCGCAGGACAGCGTTAATTGTATACGATATTATCAGTGTAATCGCCGCCAGCTATCTGGCGATCCTGATCCGGTATGATTTTGACGTGAGTACAGTACCGG
>ERZ773252.2590-NODE-2590-length-15227-cov-5.869167_pt1 | contig 15227 bp, 6 predicted proteins | sample MGYA00580517_ERZ773252 | MGnify/ENA primary metagenome ERZ773252 (study PRJEB29015, sample SAMEA2737766) | human gut metagenome | biome: human gut; feature: human-associated habitat; material: faeces | place: China | collected 2012 ... | reverse complement strand
ATCAATAATCAAAAGCTGATAGGAAGCCAATGCATTGATATATTCCGTTTTATCTGCTAGTGGAAATATATCGTCGATAATGGTATTAAAATTTGTCATCTTTACCGTTACTTCCTGCTTAAGAAGTTCATTGGCAATGCACCCGGCAATAAAACTTTTTCCAGTGCCAACCGAACCCCAGAACAAACAGCCTATATGATTTCTTTGCATTTCATCCCAGTTCTCAACATAGTTTTTTGCTCTATGCATGGCTGCATCTGACATATCTGCATTCTCAAATGTCCACTCTTCCATTCTGCTCTCATCAAAACAGATGCTCGTATTTCTACTGACTAATTCCCGGTACTCTTTGTCTTTAAAATATTTTTGTTCTTCTTCATACGCTTTTCTGTCACAGGCACATTGCCTGGAATGTTTCTTCATCCCCATAAATCCACCCTCAGGAAAAAATGCTTCTTTCGCTTCCCCACAGACTTTGCAGTATTGCAAACCATCACTGCCTACACATACGGTATCTTCTTCTCTCATCACAAACTCTCTCCTTCCCCATAGCAATAATTTACTTCATGATATTTATTACTTTTATATTTCTCAGTTACTTTACTAGGTGCCACATTTCCGGCTTCTGCACAGCCATTTTTACGACCAGATGATGGGGGCTTTTCCGACTCTATTACAGCAATCTTTTCAACCGCCTTATCATCAACCGTCTGTAAACCGATCTCATCAGATGGAATTTTTACATATAAATGATTGGGTTTTGAAAATCCACCGGATCTACGAACCAATAATCCCTCATCATCTAATTCCTTCAATGCTGTTTTTACAGAAGATTTGCATTTGTCGATTTGAACAGACAATTCCTCTATCGGAAAAATCAGATAAACATTTCCATACTTGTCTATCCAGCTATTCTTTCTCGATATCCGTGCCCGGTCATACAAAATCATATAAAGAAATTTTGCAGTTTGGGAAATGCGCAGTTTGAGCAAAAACTTCGGAAACTGGAAGTACTGAAGCATCTGCTCTGACTCCTTCATGTATTCATATTTCATTCTTTTCTCGCCTCATTTCTGTTTCTAACTGTTGTAAAAATCATTTTTATGCCGGCTAAAAAATGTTCTTACACTTATACAAAAGATGAAGGGCATAAATACAGCCTCTTGATGAAAAAATTTTTATTTTTTCCTGTCAAAAACACCCTTACACAATACGAAACGCTGAGAGGCATTTTTACAGCCCCCTGAGGAAAATTTTTTTATTTTTTCGGTTAATTGAATACTTAAAAACAAAAAAACACTCACCTATTCCAGGTGAATGCCTTATCAAAATTTCCTTATTTTGTTGTCTATGACGCTTATTCAGATATGCCTGCATATCTGCTAAAATGTAATTGCCAGCAATTATATTTTCACGTGGGTATGGGGACGTAATCCCCATCAAGTCTGCTACTCGTAAGTAATACAAAATTGTCAAAATGACAATACTGTAATACACGGGTGGATCTTGCTCTGGTTGTAACTTGGCCTATGTCAAGATTTAGTGCAAGTTAAAATGAGAAATTTCTCCCCATTTTAACTTGCAAAAAGTTCAGCCTTATTATTATAATTATTTTGTACATTAGAGCATATCCCTTATAATATCGCCTATAAGATTCTCTCCTCCACGCTGGCTGTCACTTCCAGATGACGCCATTGTAAATAAATATCTGCTATCACCCTTATATGTTAGCTTATAATGTCCGCCATCTTTAGTAATAATGAAACCATATGCTTTTAAGTCGCGTTTTAAACTATCTCCGACTTTTGTATAACCTTTCAAGATGCGTTTAATCTCTGCCCGCTTTTCTTCTAATGCTCCTGTGAGTTCATTAGATTCCAAAATATCTTGTAATATAAGTTCCTTACGTGTACCTTTTTTCACCTGTTGCATTTGTTTCTGAAGTGTTTCCAAAATATGATCCTTTATTTCACCCTCATACAATTCATCTTCTTCGCCATAATAGATGAGTGGTATTTCTGATACCTGCTCATATTTTGCTCGTAATCCCTGGTTTTCTGCTTGTAATGCCATAACACGATTATTTAATTCTTCAATTGTCCGCTCTTTCTCTTCCAGTTCATCAGAAAAATTTTCATATACTTCTGAAACTTCATTTTCTGCTTTCACTTTCTTTTCTGTAGCACTTACATAACGTAATTTAAGAAGTTCATTCTGAACACCTTCCCATGTCATCATTTTATCACGAGCTTGTTGATTCATATATCTGCACACCATATTTACAATACGATCTATCAAAGTTTCTTCTTGTCCCTCGTATCTTCTTGGCGTAATTATTTTATATGGTGCGGAGCTACCCGGATAATAAATACCAATACTTCCATGATGAGAATTCATTCCTCCGCAACTGTCTTTCAAAAATTTACAGACATCAGCATCTTCTTCTATTAAAACATGAGCAACACCACGTAATCTATATGCTAAAGTATGCACTCTTAACGGATACCTTCCCCATGATTTCGTCACGTATATTACAGGCATAGAGTATACAGTATTTCTGCAAATAATATTTTCAATTACTTTGTAATTATCTTTTTTTATTGGAATTTCCTTGGCACTAATTTCTAAATCATTATCCATACCAATAAAGTCTCTATCCAGCAGCATATTTACCAAAATCGGTGTTTTAAATTGAGGAATAAAACCTATTGTATCTGCGGTAGTCTCTCGATCTATCTTAATAGAAAAAATATGTGTATTAAAATTCACAACAATATCCGTATTCCATATAATATTATTTTCATCAAACTGATGAAATCTGATCGCAATCGTATTATATGTACGTATTTCCTCAATCGCTAATGATAGGTTCCCATCTTCAAATTTAATATTTCTTTTCTTTCCATCCCAGTTTAAATTTGAAATTTTATTATGAGGACTTCCTTGATTCCATTCAACTACAAGATTAATCAAATCATCTTGTGATAACGATTCCTTTACTGGAAAAATTGCTGAATAAATCTGCATTTAACAAAAAACCTTCTTTCTTTTGTATCTTGTTTTTTTACAGTATCAAAACAACACTTTTTATTTTAGGAACTCTATTCTCCAAATCCAAAGTCTGTTACCTTTAAAGTTCTACAATTCTCTGATACTGTTCGAACTGTAGTAGACGGAATTCCATTTGGTGCATTTACATTTACTTCCAAAGTCAACTCTACCTCACTGCCATCAACATTCAACAAATGTTGAATGATTTCCTGCAGATAATTATTTACGTCTCTGTTCACACGTGTATTATCAAGTTTTGCACTCATGAAGAAACGCGTGTTAGACGGTACCTGTGTATCTGTAGGTTGCTGTCCCCCGCCATTTTCCGGCACTCTTCCATTACCTGATTGCACATTAGATGTATCCCCATCATCTCCTCCAGACCTTGACGGCGGCCATTCATCTGGCTGAATTTCTGTTTTCTTCTTTTCAGCCAATATCTGTTTCATAGCAACATTAGCTTTTACCAACAAATCTGATTGATTAATAGAAAATACCGTCTGATTAAATTTTAAATCTACATACCGGTCATTTGCATAATTCCCTGCAATACCAAAATACTCATCTGAAGGAAGGCCCTTACAAATAGCATCTTCTAAGACACCATATCCAGACAATCTTGGAAGATAACAATAAGTACTCAAATATTCCCAAAGTTTCTTCACCTGAATATCATTACTATCTTTCCACAGCAAATCATCCAAACACATCTGCAATAATGCTGGAGCCCAATTTGTAATAATCTGCTCGCTCTGAATCATTTTTCTTGCTGCCTTCGAAACAATACTCTCATCACTACCGCCAATATTGCTGATTTCCCATTGAATCTTCTTCATATCCTCAAACTGATCAATAAATGGAACCAATAACCAGCAGTATGTCTCTTTAATTCTAAGCTCCACTGTCTGATTACTGCGATCCAAATTGTTCTGTGTTTCCCTGATTTGATTTCCGTCCAAATTGAGGTCATCTTTATCAGACATAATAGATTTCCATGCAATAAAGCGCTTTACTTCAGCTTGCAGAGAATACATATTATCCAAATCTGGTGCAACAAATGCTAACATATTCCGATAAATACGCGGTGAAGTTCCCCTGGTATTCAAAATACTCTCCACAGTCTCCATTGCTTGCGTTCTTTTGTTCTTCGATTTATAGGTATCACTAGTACGCAAAATCACAAGACGTACTGCTTGTTCATCAGGAACATCTAAGGAAGATGCTGGACATACATGAAGCCCCGCGAATGGATTCTCTTTTCTTAATTTTTTTAATCGACTTTCAATTTCCATATTCACGTCAACTTCATTTACTTGGGATGCACGGTCCTCTGCTGTCTTGCGTAAAGTAGGTCTGACGTCATACCAGTATCTGCTGCCATTTGGACTGTTATATAAATAGGATAACGAACCATGTAATGTATTCAATGCGTCATTAAAATCTGCGATATTTTCACCAGGCTGTACCACACCTAATCGAATTCTAGATGCTTCCAGTCCTCTAACAACCTGATCGCGCACTGTTGGCGCACTACCCAGCATAACTGTTCTTGCTACTCGGCGTGCTGCCAATTTCTGTCCATATCTAATATTAGCTTTATCCTTCTGAAATGGAATAGAATTCTTGCCATCTACTTCACGATCAATGATACTATTCCATGTATCTGGCAAATGTCTTACAAGTTCATCTCGTACAGTAGGCATATTAAGCGGTATGGATCCCGGCATAATCATAGCACCTGCATCATTCGCCATCCACAGCTCATGAATAACTGCGGCCATCAAACGCAGTACACCACGAGTACGCTGAAATTTCTCTAAAGTAGCCCAGTCCTCATACAATCTATCAAAAACTTCTGGGTGTATTGGATAACAAGCAATTAATCGATTTCGATACTCCACTTCTTTAGCTTCCAATGGAAAATCTGCAGAGTTTTCCTGATACATATTGCTAAACACAGTACATACCATATCCCTTGTTTCCAGATCTTTGCAGTCTAAAAATAATCTACGGCGAACAACTTCAAAACCTTCATTTGCTGCCACTGGTTTCCAGATAGACTCCATTCGTCCAAAAGTATGTTCAATAGTTTCCAGTGCAGTTTTACCCGCATCTCCACCAATCTCAATATCTGATTCCGGAATAGATGCCACAACAATACTATTCTCACTGGCGCGAGCAGCCTCAGTAATTTCTTGAATAAAAGTGATAAAATTATCGTAAGAACCTGCTGGTAAGCCATCCACACCATAAATTTTCTTTGCATAAGCAACTAGCTCATCCATCAGAATCAAACATGGGCCACATGCATTCAGAAGCAATTTTAAATTCTCAGATCCCGGAGAAACCCCTTTTTTATCTGCATCCTTTACAATCTCATAAAGATCCGGTTTTCCTGCAGATGTAACTAGCTGATAAGCCATTTCTCCCCAAATCGTGCTTACAGTATGCCCTGGGAGATTTGATGGGTTTTTCTTTCGAGTCGGATCTAAAGAAGTTCCTACTAATACTGCAACATTCGCTCTTGGCAGTTCAGTCAAACCTGCTCTATCCAAAACAGGTTTCAAATTCGACACGCGGTCAATATTAATTCCGCCTCGCACCATATGATAAAGAGCTAGCATACTATGTGTTTTTCCACCACCAAAAGCAGTTTTTAACTGAATAACTGGTTCACCACCATTTCCAGATAATCGTTGTAAAGACTCTACCAAAAGACCAGCCATACCTTCAGTCACATAAGTACGAGCAAAAAATTCTACTGGATCACGATACTCATAAGCACCTTCACCACGGGAAACTTGTGCTAAATCCGCTGCAAACTCAGCAGCACGATATCTTCCTTCTGCAACATCAGGATGTGGCTGCATCACTGTACGCCAGCTAGGAAGATTTTGTCCTACAGACTTAGTCAATACACCTTCACTATTTTTTGCTTTTTCTTCCTGGACAGGTACTGCATTTTCAGTAACAGAGGCAGAACCTTCCGCTGTACCATAGCGAGCAGTACGATACAAAGCACGAAGTTCCTCGGTCCCTTCAGGATCCTCAAAAGCTTCACTTAAAAGAGCCATTGTATCTAAGGCACGTTCTGCATAACTACTATCAAAATCCTGCTGTCCTATATGAGCAGTGTTATTGCGAACTCCCATCAGTTCTTTTGACCAAGTACGGTAATCAATAGATAGTTTTGTACGAAAAACATTTCCCCATTCTCTATCAATCAATCGCAGACAATTTGCGATATCTAAAGAATCCATTAATTCTGCATAATCACCATGATCAGGTAAATCTCTACTCTGATCACTCAACGTCATAAGAACCTGCTGCCACCAACCATCATGATAAACACGATTCATTTCTCTGCCGATATATGCCGTCATAAGTGGATGCAGAATACGAAATCCTTTCTGCACAATTTCATAATTATCTTGCATGAGTTTCTTCCTCCTTTGTAATCGTGTCAGCACCCCCTCTTGTGTTAAAGTGCTGGTCTATATATTCTCTTGTTTCTTGATTAATAATTTGTAAAGCATCATGTACAGACATCAATGATGCATCCGCATTCAAGATTTTTTTATACTGACTAAATATCTGCAAGCCTGCTCCCATAGCTGTTAGACTTCTGTCTTGTTCATCTATTTCGCCTAAAAAAAGCTGCTCTAATTTAATCGGTAACTCGCGTTTTAACAAATTAATAAAATTTCGTCTTGTTATCTGATTTTGTCTTTCTGCTTTCCGTATCACAATTAAAACCCGTGTGGCATCTGCTTTTTCTGAATACACTTCATTTCTCACTGGCCAAATAGCTGTAATTTGGAAGCCTGCAAAAAGAATACTCTCCAACATACTCTCCCACGCGGAGATATCATCCTTACTTTCATAATTCTGATAAAGTGACATTTCATCAGCCTTTCGATACTCAAAAAATAAAAGCGACGGATACTCCTTTGTAGCACTTAAAAACATTTTTCTCAAAATATCATCCATATCACTTCTATATTTCTGCTCTAACTTAGTCTGATTTTCTCCATAATATTGTCCTACTGTTGATAACTCTTCTTTAGATGTAACAATCGAATCAAACAATTTAGGAAAAATCGATTTCAAACTTCTTCTCAACCAAATATAAAAGAAGTCTGATAAATGTGCATATCCTATATTTTTATAATACGGAAATTCTGTACAAATAAGCACGTTTTGGGGAAATTCAATGGTTGTTGCATTTCCATGATATATCGAACATTGACTTCCACACGGAAGCTTATTTATCGTAGCCACTATGTTTCTTAATGAAGTTTCAAAGTTTCCCGTTATCGTAGAAAACGGATTCCCTTCTGCATAATTCCATGCCATTGGAATTGCTTGTCTGCCAAAAGTTGCTCTTGGATTACCGCCAGATGAATTCCACGTGCAAACTGTCGTATTTCGATCTGCCATTTTATCAATCACAAATGCTAAGTAAACACAAACTGCCTGCGCGTATGCTAATGCACCACTTCCACCATCACATAACTGTTTATTATCGGATGAATATCCCACCATCAAGGCATCTGTCACAACTTTTTCCTGTACTTCTTTTAGCAAATCACAGAAAGTAGTCAACATCGTAATTTGTCTTGCTGAAAATAGATTACAGTATTCTGTCATGCCAAACCCTGGCGGACTAAACCAGTGGGCATTGTCTGGTATTTCCCCGTGCGGAACATCATCTGGGAACGGAATATCTGCTGCGCTTTCCTGAATTAATGAAGGGGATTTGTAAACTTTACCCGCTTCAGATTCAATAACCATCGCCATCATCTGTGACCCAAGCTTATGTGAAATTCCCATTTTTTTTACATAATCATCTGCAGTTATTTCTCCACATGCCGGACATCGAAATCTTGCTCCATATTTTCTATATTTGTTTGTTTCTTTCCCTGAAGGACATTTTCCTTCATGTACTTTAAAATGAATCTTTCCATTTTCAACAATTGGTTCAGCCCATGCTTCATGTCCGGCCTTACTATTAATAATAAATGAAGAAGCCATTGGCATTTGACAACTGCAAGCAGGATTCGGACATTGTACTGTTCTCACCCAAATCCATGCTGCCGTTTTCCCTGTCTCTTCATTTGGATATAAATCTTTTAATTTTTCTTGTGCTTGCTCTTGCATCCATTTTCCATAATACAAAACATCTTCTGCTAATCCCTCTGCTTGTGCATAAATCAACTTATTCGCATTTGGATTTGCAGGAGCTTTTTCCATAAAACGCTGAGGTATCTCCGTAGCGGCTTTCGTAAGTATAACTGCCACAGGATTCAAATCTCCTGCTATTACAGGAAATCCCAATTCTTGTGCAGCAAGCGAAATACCACCAAATCCAGAAAATGGATCAAAAATAATCGGTTTGTTCCCACAATCTGCATACTCAACATTCTCCAAACGTTTCATTCGTCGAACATTTTCTTCTGTATCCTCTGCTGCATCAATCACAGCTGCCTGCAATGCCATGACAGAAGAATATCTAGGGCTGCGCCCCCACCACATATGCAAATTTCCCGGATGTCCAGGAGAGCTAGTCCTTTCCTTTATGGTTTCCTTATTAATCTTTGATAAAGGAAGCGTCGTCTCTATTAATTTTTTCACGGGCAAATCACTCCCTTCTAAGTTTTATATTTCTACATCATATCAAACAATGACAACTGCTTTGGCTGTATTGCTTTAAGAGCAGCCGCACGAGACTGAATATCTGGCCATGCAACAACCAATGCATTATATGCATATGCTTCATTCGCCCACTTCTTCTGTTCCGCTATTGTATATAGTCGATATGCAAGATCCTTAGCACGTTCAGCATTGGATCCAAACATATTTACAACAATCTTAGCGCAAGATTCGACACCTCCAGTTCCCATAGCATGTGTTAACTGTTGGGTCAGCATCCAAACATTACCCTCGTTTGTATCTACCTTTGTAGGTAATTCAGAACGCTCAATTAAATGTACAATACCAGCTTTTGCATATAAAACACCATGCGAAGCCATCATTGGAATGGATGTTCCTTTAGCATTGGCAAGAACTTCTGCCTCACCATACTTAATATCGTTATATGCATTCTGAGTATATAAATCCACACAAAAACGACTAGAGTTATCCATTTCACCTACCTGTTCATTAAAATAGAGATCAATTTCTTCATTAATTATTTTTAGTGCAGATCTTACCGTCATAGTATTTCCATCTGATTCAAGCACCTTTTTATATTTTGAAAACACCCCTATCCCAGGACCAATTGCAGACTGTGCTAAATCAACAGGTGCAATATTACTAGCCTGTAATTTTTCCAACGAAAAACGTAATTCTTTACGTAATGCACTAATAAAATTACGGCGAGTAATTTGTTTAGCTTCTGGTTCCCGCTTTCTGCAAACTAAAATTATGGACGATGCAAGCGCATTCGCCCCCATACTTACTGACCTATACGCTTGTTCTGTTCTCATAGGCCATGTTCCAGTAATTGCAAAACCTGCTTGTATAATAGCATTCAGCATTGTTTCCCAACCAGAGGATGCCATGCGCTTATCCTCGTCTGACTCGCTTTGTTTATATGCATAATATATAGTCACTGGAATGTCATCGCATGCATACTTAAATATCTGTTTGCAAGTTTCAATCATTCCCTCTTCAAAAAATTTTTTTGCAGCATCGCTATCTCCATCAAAGCGATATGGAGAAGCAACAAGTTCTTCACTTTTTGGAACCATCAACGTTTGAAACAATTCTGGATAAACATCTTTTAAAGATCTTCTCATCCAAATATAAAAGAAATCTGCCAAGTCTGCATAATCTATATTGTCATAATACGGCGGATCTGTTGAAACAACTATATTCCTCAGTCCACAATCTGTCTGAGCATCATGTTGCATTGCTATTCCTTTACAACTACTATTAGGTAAAGTTTTAATACACTCTGCAATATATCCAACAATCTGTTGAAAACTACCTACTGAATTTCCAAGTACATTTACTTCTGGATAATCCCATGTCATTGCAATGGCCTGTTTACTAAAACAATTCATTGCCTTCTCGTTTGTTGGTGCCCAACGAGAAACAGATGTTGAAAAGTCTGCTAATCTATCAACAGCGAATGATAAATACACACTCACTGCTTCAGAATATGCCTTTGCTCCATCACCATTTTGTTCTAAGCCAATATGATCATTTTGTAATCCTGCTGAAATCGCATCTCTTTCAATAACATCTTTTACTTCGCTAATTATATCACAAAAAGTTACTAATGCCGTTAATTGACGATTAGTAAACAAATCAGCAAAATGATCCATTCCATATATAGGTGTATTAAAATTTCGAGGATTATTAGCCATTACAGCATCCGGATAATCCTCTGGGCGACTTATATCAGCAGCAAGTTCTTGCTCTATATCTGGCGATAGATATATTTTTCCTCTCTTCCCCTCTGCAACAACAGCAAGTAATTTTGCCTTCATATGTCCTGCTTTTCCCTCATCTCTAATATGTGAGAAAGCAACCGGTGTTCCACAGCACGCACATTTAGCACCTTTTCTATTGACAGTTCCTTCTAACTCAGGCTTACCTTCATTATGCATTCTGAATGAAACATATTTATTTTCATATATAGGTTCCACCCATGCTATGCGTCCCTTTTTTTTGCATAACGTAAAGCTTCTTACCAACGGCATTTCGCAACCACATGCCGGATTGGGGCACTGTATAGTTCTCGCCCATAACCATGCTACCACGGTGCTTGTTCCGCCTCCCATTTCATTTGGAACATTCACCTTTGGGTAAAGATCACCTATTCGTTTTTTTGCTAATTCGAACATCCGATAACCATAATATTTAACATCTTCAGATAAACCCTGCGTACCTTCTTTTTCTTCATTTCCACCAAATAAATTTCTGCTACTAGGATTTACAGCAATCTTGCCACAAAAACGTGCCGGAATATCTATCATTGCCTTATTTATCATAACTGAAATAGGGTCTAAGTCATGAGCATATGCTTGTAATCCTAACCGTTGAGCTTCAACAGGAATAGCTCCTCCTCCTGAAAAAGGATCTAACAACGCAGGCAATCCATCTTTATACTTTTTCTCTAATTCTTCTCTTGCTGCCAGAATTACCTTTTCATTTTTTGAATTTTTCCAATCTACCAAATCTTTTAATAATTTAAACAATCGTTGTCTTTCAATATTTTGCTCTTCTTCGGATGGAAATAATTCTGGATGAGAAGACGGATCATCTATCATAGATGCCCATATAACAGCTCTTGCTGTAGTTAATGGACGTCGAGCCCACCACAAATGAAGCCCTCTAGGATGCGCTCCAATTCCAGGCATTTTTTCATATGCTGCTGCTTCATTTATTTTATCTAAAGGTAACGCAACCTCTATTAATTTTTTTGTCTCCATAATTTTATCCTCATTTCTGATACAAGATTTCAGCTTCCGCAATTAAATCCTGTATATCGTAATTTACACTAGTTGCTGTGAAGTCTGGTGCATTTCGGAATGGATGTTTCAAATAAATGGTATGTGTCTGCGAACCATCTACTTCTACAATCGCCAAAATGAATTCTTCCGGTTTGTTTAATGCAGTTAAAATTTCATTCTTACTTACAGTTACCGTTGTTGCACCCTTGGATCGACCTTTTACTTCTATAAAGCGTAACCTATATGATTCCACCCTTCGACGCATAACATCTGGAATAAAAGATTCCACATCATATCCACACTTAGCTCCACTAACGTCTTTTGGTCTGTATCCTAACTGCAATTCAATCTCCATAACTGCGTTCATTGCCGCATATTCAATTGCTTGACGATTTCCATGTCTAAACTGATTTGATAAATTGCTACCCATTAAACTTCGAAGTAAACCTTTCGGAATGATTAGTGCTCCTCCTGTTATAACTGGTGGCATTGGAGAAATCTTTCGCTCTTTTTCTATTTCTGCAAGTCGCGCCTGCATACGAGCTTCCAAATCTTCCGCTCTTCGCGAAGCCAGTTGGGAATTCAACTTAGCATTTGTTTTTCCAGCAGCTTCCTTCTGCTGTAAATCCGCTGCACGAAAATCCCAATATTGAATTTCCGCAGTCATTCGTTCTTTTACTGCTTTTGCTGTTTTTACTAACATCATCTCTTTACGAGTTTTCACTTCTGCAAAATGATTGGGAATAAGGTTTGTGATGGCATATTTTTTTGCCATGTCCTCCACTCCAGAGCACAACCATTCCTGACTCTTTATCCATGTATGAAGCACTTGCTGTTCTTCTTCATCCACTGCTCGATAATCTAAATATGGAGCATAACCAGCATTCATAGCTGTTCCATCTTCCTTTAATTCTACAAAATGAATATGTTTGGAAATTGTCCTACGATTACCATCTTTTAAAAGGATTCCATCCTGAACTGCATCTTCAATATAAAACAAAAGTCTTGCATCCATACTAAAATCATTATCGTCTACATAAATAGCTCCTCGTTTCATTACATCCACAGTACGTTCTCTAATCAAATCGCTGGTGGCTTCCAATAGTGGATGACCTGGACAAATTAAGTCCGCCGGTGTCATTCCCTGCACAGTAGAATATTTCTTATCAAAGCAAATCCGTTCATACCTGTTTAAAACATGTTCCCCATAACCAATCTGCATATCTCGATTACGTACGGCAAACGGAACAAATGTAATTTCGTAGCGACCCGTTTCTCTCTTACGAATTTTTCCACCAACATTCTTAAATGCCTCTACAAAAAAAGCTTCTATGAAGTGTGGCTGAAGTTTATGTGCCTCTATCCGTTCCATATCTTCTTTAATAGCCATAACAGATTGTACATCCATTACATCATCTGTCAACGCGCATTCTTCTATTAGTTTTCTCAAAGCGTCTTGATTCATAGAATGATCTACAACTTCATTCAATCGGTTACGCACTTTAGGATCATTTCCATAACGGACTGCCTCTATTAATAAATCTCTTAATGATTTATTGTCAAAAGACATTTTTCCCAAGATATCAAAAACTTTTCCCCCTAATGCATTTCGTTCCTCTTCTAATTTTTGAAATAAACGCTGGAACACAAAACCTTCTCTGGTTTCCTGCGCAACCAAGTTCCAAAGATGGCAAACTTCAGTCTGTCCAATACGATGAATACGCCCAAACCGTTGTTCCAAACGATTCGGGTTCCATGGAAGATCATAATTAATCATCAAATGCGCCCTTTGCAAGTTAATACCTTCACCAGCCGCATCTGTCGCAATCAGAATTCTAACGCCCTTATCCTGTTTAAAAAGCTCTTCTACTTTTCTCCGATCATCTCTAACCATTCCACCATGGATAGTAACGACAGCATCGTCATTTCCAAATAACGATCGAATTTTATCGGTCAAATAATTCAAGGTATCTTTATGTTCTGTAAATATGATTAATTTTTCTCTTTGACCATTTTCTCCGAACATCTGCTCATTATCTTGAAGTAAATGCGAAAGTTCTTCCCATTTTCGATCTACACCATCTATTCGCACTTGATTCGCCATTTTTTCCAATCTCTTTAATGTACGAATTTCCGCTTCAAGTTCAGCAATAGTTGCAGCAGCCGACGCATGATCTACCACTTTTTCTTCCATTTCTTCCATTTCAGCGCCAGGCAGATCATCATCGTCATACTCATCCCAGTCTGCATTTACTTCTGCGGCTCTTTTACCAAGTTTTTCTTCTGCAAGGCGATGTTCTAAACGTTCACGTCTACGACGAAGAGACTGATAAATCGCTTCCGGAGAAGAAGCTAATCTTCTCTGCAAAATAGTTAAAGCAAATCCAACAGTAGTTTTTCGCTCATTATTTAAATTGTCTGCGCGGTTAAATTCCTCACGGACATACTCTGTCACATCTGAATAAAGTTTAGATTCCAATGGAGACAGATTATAATTTACTGTATAAGCAATTCTTTCTGGAAAAAGCGGCTTTCCATCAAATTTTAAAAGCTGTTCTTTCACTAAACGTCGCATCACATCTGATACATCAACTGCTTGCTGAGAATTCCCATGTATTCCTTCAAAACGCTCAGAATCAACCAATGATAAAAAAAGATGAAAGTCTTCTTCTTTTCCATTATGCGGTGTCGCAGTAAGAAGCAAAAAATTTCTAGTAATATTCGAAAGAAGTCGACCAAGTTGAAATCTCTTCGTATACTTAACTTCTCCACCCCATACTGTAGCAGACATTTTATGAGCTTCATCACAGACAATCAAATCCCATTCCGTAACCTTTAATTTTTCTTTCAAATCATCGTTACGAGCGAGCTTATCTAATCTGCAAATACACAAATCTTCTTCTGAAAAAATATTACCACTTGCAGCTGATTCAATTTGCTCATTCGTCAATATCTTAAAATATAAATGAAATTTAAAACGCAATTCATCTTGCCATTGTTCTGCCAGACTTCCTGGTGAGACAATCAAACATCTTCTCAAATCTCCACGGGCAATTAGTTCCTTAATCAGAAGTCCTGTCATAATTGTCTTACCTGCTCCCGGATCATCCGCAAGTACATAACGCAGTGGCAATCTTGGCAACATTTCCTTGTAAACAACAGATATCTGATGAGGCAAAGGTTCTACAGATGATGTATGAACTGCCAAATAAGGATCAAATAAGTGTGCAAGGCTAATTCGATATGCTTCAGATGCTAATTTCATCTGTTCACCATTCGCGTCAAAACTCCATGGTAAACTATTATCCTTTACTACAATTCCGTCTTCGTCTTCCCGATACAAAAGCTGTGTTCCAGGAACACCTTTACTATTTTTATATGTAATCTCTATAACATTTGTTCCATACCATTGAACAGCGACAATAGTTACCGATTCATTGCTTATAATGCCTGTAACATTACTGCCAACAGTAATTTCCTCTAAAGTGGCCATTTTTCATTCCCCTCAGTATGCATTTTCTTTAGAATACTGCATCTTATTCTGTATTATTGTATACCCCTCTCATTTAATTATATATTTAGTTCCTCTGCCCTTTCCTTCAACTGTAACCACACCTTTTTTCCCCATAGTTTTCAGTAACTGTGTTGTTTTGGATTTACCAAATGGGACATATGGTGCAATTTCACTTATTGGTTTCAGCATCGTCTTACTTA
>ERZ773252.2578-NODE-2578-length-15282-cov-3.963289_pt1 | contig 15282 bp, 13 predicted proteins | sample MGYA00580517_ERZ773252 | MGnify/ENA primary metagenome ERZ773252 (study PRJEB29015, sample SAMEA2737766) | human gut metagenome | biome: human gut; feature: human-associated habitat; material: faeces | place: China | collected 2012 ... | reverse complement strand
GGCGACTACAACAAGGGCTATGCCACCTCCGACGGTCTGGTCATGGATTTGCAGGCGTTGAAGGAACTGGCCGCCAAAGTCGATCCAGCCGCCGCCAAAAAAGCCACCGCCTATGATCAAGTGCTGGTCAAGGCCGCCGACCTCAAGTCCGTGCCCGAAGTCGAATCACAGATCAAAGCGTTGGGCTACGAGACCTCCTCCTATGAAGACATGCGTAAGTCGTTGGAAGAACAGTCGCGCGCGATTCAGCTGATTCTGGGCGGTATCGGTGCGGTTTCGCTGTTGGTTGCGGCCATCGGCATCGCCAACACAATGGTTATGTCCGTAACCGAGCGCACGCGCGAGATCGGCATTATGAAGGCGCTTGGCTGCTACGTTCGTGACATTCGCGTCATGTTTCTTGCGGAGGCCGGCGCGATCGGATTCTTCGGCGGATCGATCGGCTGCGTGCTGAGCGGACTGATATCGCTGGGCATCAACGTTGTCGGCGCGTTGTATGCGGGCGGCATGAGCGGCGGCATGTCTGGCGGTATGGTCAGCGGTGCCGGCGGGGGCTCCGGCGACAGTACCGGTGGCGGAACATCTATCTGGACCATACTCTGGCAGGCGATAGTTGGTGGCGAGAATGTGACCCGTTATTCGGTGATTCCGTGGTGGCTGTTCCTGTTCGCCGTGCTGTTTTCCACGCTGATCGGCTTGCTATTCGGCTTCGGCCCGGCCAATAAAGCCGTTAAAATCCCGGCCCTAGACGCCATCAAAAACAACGAGTGATCGCCTCTGTCACCTGCTCCACCGTTAGTCCATAACGTTCGTTCAGTTCGCCCAGCGACACGCGGTCGGTAAATTCCTTGGCTGCGCCGAAGTTCAGCACACGAGGATTACGGCTGCCGTCCGAGACATGATGATTCGCATAGTATGCGGTCACTTTCTCGCCCCAGCCGCCTTCAAGCTGCCCGTCTTCAAGGGTGATGACCTGCTGGTGGCCATCACGCAACGACTCCAGTACGTCTGAATCCAGCGACGTGCACTGGCGCGGGTCGATAACCGTTGCCGTGATGCCATAATCGTCAGACAATGCGGCGGCCGTCTGCTCCGCCAACGGATACGCATTGCCCAGTCCGATGATCGCGACTTGCGAGCCCGTCTGATTGACCCGCCAATCCAGCATGTGACGCGCACCGGCATGCTGAGCCGTTACGCTAACGGTCCCGCGGACTGTTGCGGCAGATATGCCCCCGCTGGCGGAGCTGGCGGAGGCTGGCAGCGAAGCTGACTGGGGGCGGTCAGCAATCTGCCCACCCGTCACCGGCAGCAGCGTCGCATCCCGCTCCGCCGCCAGAATCGCCTCGCCCGGCACCCGAATCACCGCCGGACCAGCAGGGGCGTCCGCCGAACCGGCCGGCGCGGTAGCCCATGCCAAATCAGCCAGATAGTCGCGAGCCGAAGTCGGCACCAGCATCGTAACCCCTGGAATATTGGAGAACATCGTCACGTCATATGCGCCGGAATGCGTATTGTCCGAACCGGACAAGCCGCCCAGAAAATCAAGTACCGTGACTCGCGAACGGTTCAGGCTCATCTCCTGGAAGAACTGGTCGTAGGCGCGCTGGAAGAAGGACGCCGTGGTGGCCACCACCGGCGTGCCACCCGCCCGTGCGATGCCGGCAGCGTACGCCACGGCATGCGATTCGGTGATGCCCGTGTCTACATAATGTGCGCCCGCGCGCTCTCGGAACTCATGGGTGATGCCGTTCGAGCCCGGCGTGGCGGGGGAGATGACCACGAGTCCTGGCTCGGCGGCGAAACGCGGTTCGAGCGCGGCCATCGCCATTTTGCCGTAATGCTTGCGCGGATCGTCCGGCTTGCCGATTGCGGCATCCGGATTCTGCCAATGCGAGGCCTCGCACTGGCCTTCATGTGGTTCATGGTCGGACAGGTTGCAGTGATCCGAATGCCACGGCTCGCTGTGGTTCACGTTATCGGTGGGATGCACGCCGGTGGGGGAGTCGAACGAAACCGGTGAGGCCGAGGCGGTTTGCCGATCTGCGTGAGTCTCCTCACCGTCATATCCTGCGCCCTTCAGCGTATGAATATGGACCACCACCGGATGATCGATATCGCGCACTTCCTCGAAAGCTGCGACCAGCGCGGAAACATCGTTGCCGGCCTCCACATACCGATAATCCAAGCCAAACGCGTTGAACAGATTCGGCTGGGCGGTGCCACCGGACGCGCGCAGGCGGGCGAGCGGACCGTACATGCCACCGAAATCGCCGGCAATCGACATCTCATTGTCGTTGAACACAATGATGAGATTGCCGCCCTGCTCAGCCGCGTTGTTCAGTCCTTCAAACGCCACGCCCGAACTCAGCGAACCATCGCCGATCACGGCGATCACATTGCCGATGCCGCTGTTCGGGCCTTCCATATCGCGGGTTTTCGCCAAACCGCAAGCCAATGAAATCGAGGTACCGGTGTGACCGAGCACGAACTGGTCGTGTTTGCTTTCGTCCGGATTGGTGAAGCCGGTCACCTCGCTGAAACGGTCCGGGTCCAGATAGGCGGCGGCGCGGCCCGTGAGCATTTTATGCACGTAGCTTTGGTGGGATACATCGAACACGATGCGGTCACGCGGCGAATCGAATACGCGGTGCAGGGCCACCGTGGCCTCCACCATGCCCAGATTGGAGCCGATATGACCGCCGTGTTGGTGGCCATATGCCAGCAGCGTGGTGCGAATCTCACGGCAGAGTTCGGCGAGCTCGTCGGGGGCAAGGGCCTTGACATCGGCTGGGCTGGCAATGCGGCTCAGCAGATGGGAGTCGTCGCCATGGGAAGGGGTAATGCTCGGGGGTATGTCGTGAAGGCGTGCGGTCCTCTCGGCAGCGCCGGAGACGGCGAAGGAATCGCTTGAATCAAATCCGTTTCCTGACGCGCTGCGCATACCCTCGAATCTCCCTTCGCTAGTCTTTCCGAAGTTGAATGCTAACGCCCGGCATTGTCCGAGGTCCACATGACGAAGCAATGCCCCCAACATCTCCGTAAATGGGTGATTCGTTCGCTGCGCGATGTGGGACAATGAATGCGGTAATTCCTTTTGATACCAAGGAGCGCGCAATGAAGGCCGTATACGCATCCACCGTCAACCATGCCGATCCGCTTGCCGCGTTGGCAGTGGGCGAGCAGCCCGAACCCCAGGCCCGCCCGTTCTGGTCGACCGTTTCGGTGCGCGCGGTGACCGTAAACCATCACGACGTCTGGTCGCTACAGGGTGTGGGTCTCGCCGCCGAACAGACGCCGATGATCCTGGGCACCGATGCCGTGGGCATTCTGGACGAGGACATCCCCGGCAAGCATGGGCTCAAGGCCGGCAGCGAAGTGGTGCTGTACACGTTCGTCGGCACCGATGGCGCGGGCGTGGCCCCGGGCGAGCGCCGCACGATCCTCTCCGAGAAATACCCCGGCACGATGGCCGAGAAGACTTCCGTGCCGTCCGCCAACGTGTTCGCCAAGCCCGCAAGCCTCACCACGGCTGAGGCGGCCGCACTCGGCACCAGCTGGCTGACCGCCTACTCGCTGTTGTTCGATGCCGCCGGCATCAAGCCGGGCGACTCCGTGCTCATTCAGGGCGCGGGCGGCGGCGTGTCCACTGCGGCCATCCAGCTCGCCCATGCCGCCGGTCTGGAGGTGTTCGTCACCTCGCGCGACGCGGACAAGCGCTCCAAGGCGCTGAAACTTGGCGCGAACGCCGCGCTGGAGATCGGTGCCCGCCTGCCGCGCAAGGTCGATGCGGTGATCGAATCCGTGGGCGCGGCTACTTGGAGCCATTCGATGAAATCCGTGCGCCCCGGCGGCACCATCGCCATCTGCGGCGCCACCACCGGCGACCAGCCTGGTGCGGAGCTCACGCGACTGTTCTTCCAGGACATCCGTGTGCAGGGCTGCACCATGGGTTCGCGCGAGGATTTCGCACGATTGCTGCGCTTCGTGGAGCACGCCAATCTGCATCCGGCGATCGACTCCGTGGTCAGCGGGCTGGACGCCGCGCCCGAGGCCTTCGCCAAGATGATTGCCGGTGACGTGTTCGGCAAGATCGTTATTGAGCTGTAAGCCTCACAGAATTATGTATTGAGAACGATTCGCTGCGTGGCTTAACTCCGCTATCAGGAGTACAGTGGGCCTTATTCTCAATAACTAGGGAGTAAATGATAATGGCAAATGAATCCAAGCCCGAAGTCGCGGTGGTCATGGGATCCTCCAGCGACTGGGAGACCATGAAGCGTGCCTGCGATATTCTCGACCAGTTCGGTGTCGTCTACCACAAGCAGGTCATTTCCGCGCACCGCACGCCCGAGCTCATGGCCGAGTTCGCGCACAATGCCCGCGCCAATGGCCTGAAGGCCATTATCGCCGGTGCCGGCGGTGCCGCCCATCTGCCGGGCATGATCGCCGCGCAGACCACGCTGCCCGTAATCGGCGTGCCCGTGCGCTCCCACGCCCTGTCCGGCTGGGATTCGCTGCTGTCCATCGTGCAGATGCCTGGCGGCATCCCGGTGGCCACCACCGCCGTCGGCAACTCCGGTGCCACCAACGCCGGCCTGCTCGCCGTGCAGATGCTCTCCGCCTTCGAGCCGGAACTGGCCGACAAGCTTGAGGATTACCGTAACGAACTGAAGGAAAAGGTGGCCGAATCCAATGCCCAGCTTGTCTGAAGAAACGGGCGGCCGCGTCTCCATGCTGATGCCGGGCTCGACCATCGGCATCATCGGCGGCGGCCAGCTCGGCCGCATGATGGCTCTGTCCGCCCGCTACATGGGCTTCCGCGTCGGCGTGCTTGACCCAACGCCGAACTGCCCGACCGGTCAGGTGGCCGACTTCCAGATCACCGCCGAGTACGATGACAAAACCGCCATCCATGATCTGGCCGTGCAGTCCGACGTGCTCACCTACGAGTTCGAGAACGTGGACGCCGGCGCCATCGACGAGGTGCGCGGCATCACCGCCACCCCGCAGGGCACCGACTTGCTGCGCGTGACCCAGCACCGCGTGCGCGAGAAGCAGTTCATCAACGACCACGGCACCGCCACCGCACCGTGGCGCGCTGTCAACAACTTCGATGAGCTTGACGCCGCATTGGGTGATATTCATTATCCGGCCGTGCTGAAGACCGTGTCCGGCGGCTACGACGGCCACGGTCAGCTCGTGCTGCGTTCCGACGCCGACTTGGAGAAGATCCGCTCCCGCTCCGACCGTGGTGGTGGCTTCCCGCCGAGCATCCTGGAAGGCTTCGTCGACTTCGCATTCGAGGCTTCGATTCTGGTCTCCGGCAACGGCAAGGACTTCGTCACCTTCCCGATTGTGCGTAACGAGCACCGCAACAACATCCTGCATATGACCATCGCCCCCGCCGAGGTGTCCGAACATGTGGCTCGCGAAGCGCATGAACTGGCGATTCGCCTGGCCAAGGGCTTCGAACTGGCTGGCACGCTGGCCATCGAACTGTTCATCACCAAGGACGATCAGGTCATCGTCAACGAGCTCGCCCCGCGCCCGCACAACTCCGGCCACTACACCATCGAGGCCTGCTCGATGGACCAGTTCGACGCCCACATCCGCGGCATCGCCGGCTGGCCCCTGCCCAAGCCCAAGCTGCTCTCGCCGGCCGTGATGGTCAACGTACTTGGCCAGCATGTGGAACCGACGCGCGCGCTGATCGCCACCCACCCGGAGTGGAATGTGCACGACTACGGCAAGGCCGAAGTGCGCCACGACCGCAAGATGGGCCACATCACCGTGCTCACCGACGACCCGGCCAAGACGGTCGCTGACCTTGAGGCCACCGGCTGCTGGGACGACCTGAAAAAGAAGGCGTGACCTTACCGATGGTTGAACATATCGAACGCCAGACCAAGCAGAAGGACGCGATTCGCGCCGCCTTGGCCGACTGCGAGGAGTTCATCTCCGCTCAGGACCTGCACCGCAGGCTGGAGGACGAAGGCTCGAAAATCGGCTTGGCCACCGTATACCGCCAGCTCAACGCCTTGGCCGATGCCGGTGCCGCCGACACGATCCGCCTGGACGGCCAGCAGCTGTTCCGCCTATGCGGCGACGACGGACATCACCACCACTTGGTGTGCAGGCGGTGCGGCAAAACCGTGGAAATCGACCCGCCCAGCGAGGCTTGGCTGCGCAAAGTGGCCGACGGCCACGGCTTCACCGTTGAATCCCACACCTTGGAGGTCTTCGGACTGTGCTCTGATTGCCAAAAGGAGCAGAAAGCGCAGAAGGCTCAGAAAGCAGTGAGCGAATAACAAATGGGATCGGCTTCAAAGCCGATCCCATTTGTTATTCCGCTGCTATTCCACTGACTTCAGCGCGCCGAGCATGCTGTTTCTTTGAGGTCGTGTTCTGCACGATGCCTTTCACGCCATCCAGCTTCATGAGCTTGGCGCTGCGCGACTCCACATTGGAGGTCTCGTGGTTCTTGAGCCGCACCATATAGGCGTTCGACTGGTGCTGCTCGCCGAACACGTGCTTATAGCCACCCGAAGTCATGAACATGAAATGCCCGAAGTAGGGAAGCCGGCTTGTCACGCAGCTTGCGTTTGGCCGCTACCCAGGCCGGTACCACGGTGCTCGCCCAGGCCAGCAGGAACGCCGCCAGGGTGATGGCAGGGTGGAACGCCAGCATGACACGCCGATGTAAATGCAAATGATAATAATTCTCAATACATGTTATTCTGTCGTGTTGGTGGCTGGGCGATGATGCAGCAACAGCAGCATCGCCCAGCCGTTCGGCTAATTAGAGAGGAAAACCCAATCATGTCCATCATGTCCAACGCCAAGCGCGCGCTCGCCATCGCGGCCGCCGCGGCGACCCTGCTCTCGATGGCCGCCTGCGGTTCCAGCAACGCCGCCAGCGGCAAGTCCGATTCCAGCGGCGCCGCGTCTTCCGGCAAGATCGAGGTCGTCGCCTCCATCAACCAGTGGGGTTCCGTGGCCGAAGACCTCGGCGGCAGCAACGTCGAAGTCACCAACATCATGACCAAGACCAACGTCGAGGCGCACGATTACGAGCCCACCAGCCAGGATGTCGCCAAGTTCGGCACCGCCAAGGTAGCCGTAGTCAACGGCGCCGATTACGACCCGTGGGCCACCAAGGCCGCCCAGCCGACCAAGGCCACGCTGGTCACCGCCGCCGAAACCGCCGGCATCAAGGAAGGCGACAACCCGCACATCTGGTTCTCCGCCAAGGTGCGTTCCAACACCGCCGACGCCATCACCGCCGCCTACCAGAAGGCCGACCCGAGCCACAAGGACGACTACGCCAAGCTCAACAAAGAATGGCACGCCAAGGAAGACCAGCTTGAGTCCAAGATCAAGGAGACTTCCGCCAAGACCGAGGGCCTGCCGTACGCCGCCACCGAATCCGTGGCCTGGTACCTGGCCGACGACCTCAAGATGACCGACGCCACTCCGAAGGGCTACGCCCAGGCCTCCGCCAACGAGAGCGAGCCGACCCCGGCCGACATCAAGGACTTCCAGGACACCCTGAAGGCCGGCTTCATCAAGATGTTCGTCTTCAACAGCCAGGAAGCAAACTCCACTACTGACCAGATCACCGGTGCCGCCAAGGACGCCAACGTGCCGATCGTGGAGCTCGCCGAGCAGATGCCGAAGCAGTACACCAACCTGCTCGACTGGATGAGCGCACTGGTCGACCAGTTCGCCGCCGCCGTGAAGTAATGCGGCAGTAGCCGTCAATCCGCAACAGCGATAAGGGGAATAATCAAGTCAGATAGCGAGGCGTTGTCTAGGGGAGAACAGAACACTTCGCTATCAGGGATAGGCTCCTTATATATCAGGGTGCTTCGGGGATGTCCCGAGGCACCCTTTGCGTTAGGGTGAATAGTTAGGAAACGGTAAGAAAAATAGTGGAACTATGGATTTTCCAAGGTTCAGCGGCAACAATATGCCCTTGAAAAGTCACATACGGAAACAGGCGAATGAGCGAGAACACTAGTAATACCACCACAGTGAAACCCCATTTCAAGCTTTGGGCCAAAAAGGTCGAAGCCAATGAAGTCACGCCCCAACACCCCCACAAGCCCTTCCCCGGCTGGGTGTACGGCGTGCTCTTCGTTATCTTCGACATCATTGTCGTGACGGCGCTCGAAGTGGGCGTTTCGTCCAGCTCCACCCGTGTGCAGCTGTCCAGTCCGACCGTCGGATTCGGCTTCGTGAGCAAGATGTGGACCGACGGCAATTTCGTATTCGTGCTCAACGTGATACTTGTCGCGTTGCTGTACCTCATGTTGCTGATGCTGTTCAACCGGTTCTGGACGGCAAGCATCGTGATTCTCGCGGTCGGAATCATCGTGGCCGCCATCGAACATTTCAAGGTCGAGATCCGTTACGAGGCCATTCTGCCCGCCGATCTAGGCTTCCTTGGCTCGAACACCGGCAACATGCTCACCTTCATTCCGGCCGGTGCGCATGTGACCATCCTCGTGGCACTCGGCGCGTTCGCCGTACTGCTCGCGCTGATTCTGGTGCTGCGTCATTTCGATGGGCGCAAAGGTCGCATGATTCGTACGGATAACCTGAGCCTGAACCTCACCTCCCGTCTGATTCTTCTGCTGCTGCCGATTCTGGTGTTCGCGTTGTACTGCATTCATGTGAGCACCACCGATTCGCTGGCCAACAAGTTCTCCCGCGCCTTGGGAGACACGCCATCCATGTGGGATTCCGTGTATGACGCGCAGCGCAATGGTCCGCTCGTGGCCTTCACCCGCCAGCTCAACCCGAAGATCATGGACAAGCCGAGCAACTACTCCGAGGAGACCATGAAGAAGGTCGCCGCTCGCTATCAGAAGGAAGCGGAGACAATCAACGCCTCCCGCACCAACAACCTCACTGATTCGACAGTGGTGTACGTGTTGTCCGAATCCTTCTCTGACCCGAGCCGCGTGCCGGGACTGAAGACCAATAAGGATTCGATGCCCAACATCCGCAAGATCAAGGCGGGCACCACCTCCGGCCTGATGCTCTCCTCCGGCTACGGCGGAGGTACGGCCAATCTCGAATACATGGGACTTTCCGGCCTGAGCATGGCCAATTTCGAGTCCTCCCTGTCCAGCCCGTACCAGCAGCTGGTCCCGAGCCAGCATTGGACTCCCACCATCAACCAGCTGTGGGGCGCGCCCGTCAACTCGCTCGGCTACCACCCGTACGAATCCAGCATGTACTCGCGTGCCACGAACTACAAGAAGTTCGGCTTCTCGCACTTCTACACGTTGACCGGTCCGGACGTGATCAAGTATCAGGACAAGATCGACGAGTCGCCGTACGTCTCTGATAAGTCTTCCTATGATTCTGCGTTGGAAGGCATCAAGTCCGGCAAGACGAACAAGTTCATTCAGATCATTACCATGCAGAATCACATGCCCTACCACGAGTGGTATGAGAATAACGACTACACCGCCGAATCCACCACGGGTACGCCGCTGGGTGATGATGAACAGCAGTCGATTGAGACCTATCAAAAGGGTGTGGAGATTACCGATCAGGCCACTCAGGAGTTCCTGAATGAACTGGATGCGCTGGATAAGCCCGTCACCGTGGTGTTCTATGGCGACCACTTGCCGGGCATCTACTCGTCCGCCAGCGAGGATGACAACAACTCCTTGGCCCTGCACCTGACCGATTACTTCATCTGGTCGAATAAGGCTTCCAGCTCCCAAGGCAATAAGGCAAGCGATGCAGCCTACTCCTCGCCGAACTTCTTCGTGGCGCAGGCCGCCGATCACATGAACGCCAAGGTCAGCCCGTATCTGGCGTTCCTGACCGAAATGCATTCCAAGATCGCCGCCATGGAACCGCCTGTGGTCAACAAGATCCAAGGCTGGGATCGTATCCCCGAAGGCCAGAACATCTATCTTGATCAGAACGGCAACCCGATGTCCACCGATGACTTCGACAAGGAAACCAAGCAGTTGCTTGCCGACTACAAGCTCATCCAATACGACATCACCGCCGGCAAAAACTACCTCAAAGACACGGACTTTATGACGCTGCCGTAAAGCAGACAGCCTAGTAGGCTGTCTGTAGGCAGCGTGCGAGCCGACAGACGAGCCAGCAAGGCGCGGGGCGTAGCCCGTCCAAAATTGCAGTAGCGCTGCCGTAAAGCAGGGGGTGCTTTCATGACGAACCAGACTTTCGAACAACTGAAGAAGACTTACGAATCCGGTCGTACCCGGCCGCTGGCATGGCGCCGCGCGCAGCTGAACGCACTACGCCGTCTGGTTACGGAGAACCGTGATGCCTTTGTCTCCTCGGCTATGGCTGACTTGGGCAAGCCCGCGGCTGAAACCGTGCTCATGGAACTGAACCTGGTGGCTGGTGAAGCACAGTTCGTGCGCAATCGTCTGAGCCTTTGGACCGCCCGGCATCCCAAAGCGATGCATTGGATGTTGCAGCCGGCTGCCGGATGGACGATTGCCGAGCCCAAAGGCGTGGTGCTCATCATTTCACCGTGGAATTATCCGGTGCTGCTGGCCTTGGAACCAATGGCTGATGCGCTCGCTGCCGGTAACGCCGTCTGCTTGAAACCGTCCGAGCTTTCACCGAATACGTCCAAGCTCCTTGCTGAGTTGGTGCCGCAATACCTTGACTCCGAGGCCGTGCGCGTGGTCGAAGGCGGGCCCAAGGAAACCGGCGAACTGCTGAAATGCCCGTTCAACCACATCTTCTATACCGGTGGCGGCCACGTCGGCAAAATCGTCATGCGCGCGGCGGCCGAGCATCTGACGCCGGTCACGCTGGAACTCGGCGGCAAGTCGCCATGCTTTGTGGATCGCACTGCGGACATCAATGTGGCTGCACGCCGCATTGCGTGGGGCAAATTCACCAATGCCGGGCAGACTTGCGTGGCACCCGACTATGTGCTCGCCACGCCGGATGTGGCCGAGGCTCTGGCCGAGCGCATCGCCGTAGCCATCACCGAATTCTATGGCGAAGATCCGAAGGCCTCGCCTGATTTTGGTCGTATTATCAACGATCGTCATTTTGAACGACTGTGCAAGCTATTGCCGGTCGGCACCGTGCCGCCTGAGGAGCCGAGCTCGCCGCTGGTGCAGGTGGCATCGGCGGTAGGCGCGGCCATGGATATGGTTGGGCGGCGCTTCAATGCCGTGACTACTGGGCGCGGTGGCGCGGGGGAGATGGCCGGCAGCGCGAACAATGCGGCGAAGCCGACGGCCGGTTCGAATATGGCAGCCGCTGATGATGGTGCGACTGCCTCGGCCGCTGTTGAGCCGAGCGAGATTCACAAGGTGCCCGGCGTGTTCGACCTGGCCGGTCGAATCGTTTGCGGCGGCAAGGTCGATCGTGCCGCCCGGTATATCGCGCCTACCGTGCTGTACGGTACGTCGCCAGATGCGCCAGTAATGAAGGAGGAGATTTTCGGGCCGATTCTGCCGATTCTGGTGGTCGAGGATGCCGAGTCCGCAATCCGATTCATCAACAAGCGGTCCCGGCCGTTGGCTGCATATGTGTTCTCGCGCGATCACGAGGTTCGGCTGACTTTCGAACGTCAGACCAGCTCCGGAGCCTTGGGATATTCGCTGCCGTTGGGCCATCTGCTGTCCAGCCGGTTGCCGTTCGGTGGCGTGGGCGCGTCCGGCATCGGCACCTACCACGGCAAAGCAGGCTTCCTCACCTTCAGCCACGTCAAAACCGTGGTTACCAAGCCGCAGTTCCCCGACACTCTGCGCCTCGTGTACCCGCCCTTCAATGAAGCCAAGGCCAAACTGTTCGACATCATCGCCAAATTCAGCTAGCGTGATATCGCTCGCTGATATTGGGTGATGGCGTTGTCATAGTGACGTTCGCTGTCCCGGTAATTACGTCAATCGATTGATTCGTGTACCGGGCCAGATTTTTCTGTCCTAGTATTTGATTTCGGGTCATTTTTGCTTACCGGGACAAAACTGACGCCGGAAGTATCGTCCGCGTATTACGAAAATGGCGGAATAGTGCGGTTTCGTATGGAAGGGAATTTCAAATATTCCTATATTCGAGGGGTTCAGCTGTCCTGGTTTGCGAAAAAGAGCCGAAATCGGCTACCGGGACAGAAAAATCTGGCCCGGTAGCCACGTCAATCGATTGACATGTCTGCCAGGCCAAAAATATGCAGCAGATGCGCCGCTTCTGTTACTTCAGGGCTTTGAAGCCGATGTCGTGGCGGTAAAACAGTCCGCGCAGCTCGAGCTTGTCGATGATTGCGTAGACCTTGTCCTGGGCGGACTTGATGTCCGGAGCGGAGGTTTCGACGAGCAGCACGCGGCCAGAGTTGGCCACAAGGTTACCGTGCTCGTCAGAGGCGACGCCGGCGTAGTAGACGTGCGAATCCTCGTCGACTTCGATTTCGGGCACACGGGCACCCTTGATGACGTTCTCCGGGTAGCCGTTGGAGGCGATGACCACGCCGAGGGTGGCGTTGGACTCATCCCAGGTGAATTCGGGGGTTTCGCCGTCGATGCAGCAGGCTGCGCCTGCCTTCCACCGGATCTCCAGCTGATCCAGGGTACCGTTGACGCAGGCCTGGAAAATATCCATCAGGTCGGTGTCCAGCATGGACAGGATGGGCTGGGTTTCCGGGTCGCCGAAGCGGGCGTTGAATTCGATGACCTTCGGGCCGTCGGCGGTGGCGATCAGACCGGCGTACAGGATACCGGTGAATGGCGTACCTTCCTCGGCCATGCCTTCGACGGTGGGGCGCACGATTTTCTCGATGGCCTCGTCGACCACGGACTGCGGAATCTGCGGCACCGGGCTGTAGGCACCCATGCCACCGGTGTTCGGACCCTCGTCGCCATCGTGGGCGCGCTTGTGATCCTGGGAGATGGGCATCGGCCAGAAATCGGTGCCGTTGACAAAGCTCATCAGGGAGAATTCCTGGCCGTCCAGGAAGTCCTCGATAACGACCTTGGCACCGGCGGAGCCGAAGCGATGGTCGATGAAGATGTCTTCGAGTGCGCGCTGGGCGGTGTGCTCGTCCATGGCCACGGTCACGCCCTTGCCTGCCGCCAGACCGTCGGCCTTGATGACAATCGGGGCACCGTGCTCGTGTACGTAGTCCTGCGCCATCTCGAGATCGCTGAAGGTCTTGTATTGGGCGGTCGGGATGTTGTGTCGGTCCATGAGCTGCTTGGCGAAGTCCTTGGAGCCTTCAATCTGGGCGGCGGCCTTGGACGGGCCGAACGCCTTGATGCCGGCGGCGGCGAAATCGTCCACGATGCCTTCGATCAGCGGGACTTCCGGGCCTACGAACACCCAGTCATAACCATTGTTCTTCACGAATTCGATAAGTGCGGCGTGATTCGACTGGCTCAGCTGCGTGGTGTGGATGCCGTCCTTGAGCATGCCCGGGTTGCCGGGAGCCACGGTGACTTCGTCGATGCTCGGTGCCTTGAGCAGCGTGTAGGCAATGGTGTGCTCGCGCGCGCCGGAGCCGATAACCAATACTTTCTGACCCATGTTGTTCCTTTCCTACGGAAAGCGAGTTACTTCAGTACGATTTGCGTGCCGGTGGTGTCGGCGGTGATGGAGCCGAGCACGTAGGCGGGCTCGTTGTTGTCGGCGAGCAGCTTCAGCGCCTCGTCCTTGCGAGCGGGGTCGATGGCCAGCACCATGCCGATGCCCATGTTGAAGATGTTGTACATCTCCTTATGATCGATGTTGCCGGCCTTCTCCAGCACGTCGAAGATCGGGAGCACGGGCCAGGTGCCGAGCTCGATTTCGGCGGCCAAGCCGTCCGGAATCATGCGCGGGATGTTCTCGATGAAGCCGCCGCCGGTGATGTGGGCCACGCCCTTGACTACGCCCGCCTTGAACAGGGGAGAGAGGGCCTTGACGTAGATCTTGGTGGGGGTGAGCAGCACGTCGCCGAGCTTTTCGCCGCCCAGCTCGTCGAGTTCGGTGTCCACGGTGTAGCCGGCCTGCTCGAACAGGGCCTTGCGCACCAGGGAGAAGCCGTTGGAATGTACGCCGGTGGACGGCAGACCAATGAGCACATCGCCCTCAGCGATGGTGGAGCCGTCCACGATTGCGGACTTCTCGGCAACGCCGACCGCGAAGCCGGCCAGATCGTACTCGTCTTCGTCATACATGCCCGGCATTTCAGCGGTCTCGCCGCCGATCAGACCGGAACCGGCCTGCACGCAGCCGTCGGCCACACCGGATACGACCTGCTCGAGCAGAGCCGGATTGTTCTTGCCGCAGGCGATGTAATCCAGGAAGAATAACGGCTCGCCGCCTGCGCAGGCAATGTCGTTCACGCACATAGCCACAGCATCAATACCGATGGTGTCATGCTTATCCATGATGATAGCCAGCTTTACCTTGGTGCCGCAGCCATCGGTACCGGATAAGAGTACCGGCTCCTCCATGTTTTTGATCTTAGCCAGGGAGAATGCGCCGGAAAAACCGCCCAGTCCGCCTAACACTTCCTCACGCATGGTCTTTTTTACATGCTCTTTCATTAATTCAACTGATTTATAACCTGCCTCAATATCAACTCCGGCTTTCTTGTAATCCATCTTCTCATCCTCCATGTATAGATTCTTATTTCATCTGGGATAAATACTCTTTGTATCCGATGCTCTCCAGCTTGTCTGCCTTCTTGACTACATCGTTTTTCATCTCTTCGCTGTAGTTTTTAAGTTTTGCCAGCAGCTCTGCGTCCGAAGTTGCCAGGATCTTGGCTGCCAGGATGCCTGCATTGGCACCGCCGTTGATGGCTACGGTGGCCACCGGGATTCCAGACGGCATCTGTACGATGGAATAAAGGGAATCCACACCGCCCAGGTCAGAGGTCTTCATAGGAATGCCTACAACCGGCATCGGGAACAGCGCTGCGCACATGCCCGGCAGATGTGCTGCCTTTCCGGCGCCTGCAATGATCACCCTGATGCCCTTTTCCTCTGCGCTCTTCGCCCACTCAAAAAAGATATCCGGCTCGCGGTGCGCGGAAATGATCGTCATCTCATAATCAATTCCGAACTTATCCAGAATCTCTGCTGCCTTTGCCATAATTGGCATATCTGAATCACTGCCCATTACAATTCCTACTTTTGCCATTGTAAGATCTCCTTTTTAGTTTATCACTTTTACTAATAAGTGATTATGTTGTTTAAAGCATTGCTTATTAACATGATAACTGATTTTTTATAGGCAGTCAATACGGAAAATGTAGAAATCAAGCGCCAGCACATCCGCTGT
>ERZ773252.2577-NODE-2577-length-15285-cov-7.073670_pt1 | contig 15285 bp, 10 predicted proteins | sample MGYA00580517_ERZ773252 | MGnify/ENA primary metagenome ERZ773252 (study PRJEB29015, sample SAMEA2737766) | human gut metagenome | biome: human gut; feature: human-associated habitat; material: faeces | place: China | collected 2012 ... | reverse complement strand
TTGTGGTAAACACCCTTGCTTCCTGCTTTGTTGATTACAGAGATTGCTTCTTTTAATGCAACCTTTGCAGCTTCAACGTCTTTCTTTTCAACAGCAGTTTCAACTTTCTTTACATAAGTTTTCACTTTAGATTTGATTGCTTTATTTCTAGCTGTCTTTGTCTCAGTTACTAAAATTCTCTTTTTTGCGGATTTAATATTAGCCATTTCCGACACCTCCAAATTATCATTTCATAAATTATATAATCATAATATTGAATTCGACGAAAAGTGACACGGAACATCCGTCGAACACACTTATTTATTTTAGGCGAAGAAAGATTGCTTGTCAATACATAATTCCAATTTTTTGCGAAAAACTAAGTGAATAAGACAGAAAATACAGAAATGGGAGAGGACTATGGTTGAAAAGTATAATATCAGGACGGATCTGGCGCTGGAAGAGAAGGAACGGTTTGAATCTGACCATGTTGAGGTTCAGGGTGTGATCTTGACGGAAGAGTATGATGAGGAAAATGAGATCCGCATCACGACCGTGAGGATTGAGACCGAAAACGGAGCAAAAGTGATGGGGAAACCGGTTGGCAGCTATATCACGATCGAGGCACCGGAAATGGCAGTTCCCGATGAAGGATATCATGAGGAGATTTCACAGCAGCTCCGGAAATTCATTGGAGAACTGCTTCCTAAAAGAAAGATGGAAAAGATCCTGGTGGTCGGTCTTGGCAACCGCCAGGTGACACCGGATGCACTTGGTCCTTATGTGGTAGACAACCTGCATATCACAAGGCATATCATTGAGGAGTACGGAAAGTATGCAACAGGGGAAGATGAGGTCTGGTCGGTCAGCGCGATCGTGCCGGGGGTTATGGGGCAGACCGGAATGGAGACTGTGGAGGTGATCCGGGGGGTGGTGGCAGAGACAAAACCGGATATTCTTCTGGTGATCGATGCGTTGGCAGCGAGAAATTCAAAAAGGCTGAACCGGACGATCCAGATTGCGGATACGGGAATCAATCCGGGATCCGGGGTGGGAAATCACCGAAATGCAATCACGGAAAAGACAGTCGGGATCCCGGTGATTGCAATCGGTGTGCCGACTGTAGTGGATGCGGCAACCATTGTAGGCGATACGATGGATAATCTGCTCAGTGCAGTGGAAGTATCTGAATCTTTAAAAGGCATGGCAAGTGTGATCAAAGGATACAGTCCGGCAGAAAAATATGAGCTGATCAAAGAACTGATCGCGCCACATTTAAATGGAATGTTTGTAACACCAAAAGATATTGATGAGACCGTCAGGCGAATCAGTTATACGATTTCGGAGGCACTGAATATGCTTTTTGCAGCTTCAGCGACATAATCAGGCAGTGAGCTGCATATATTATGTCAATATGACACAAAAGGTCCGGGGCAGGATCCAGTCTGGAAAGATATGGTTTTGCTACAGCGATCTTCAGAAACTGGCAGGGAGGCGCGCAGATGAAAAAAGAACAGAGAATTTGTGTGCTTCTTGCCATTATGATTTTGGGAATCTGGGGACTGGAAGCAAAAAGCAGCGGTTCACTGATCCCGAAGTCCTGGAAGATCAGGATGATCCAGAGTGTTCAGGAGAATGCGGAGCGACTTTATATGCCGGGAGTTACATATACGGAAAAAAAACAAGGGGAAATCCGGGTGACGGAGGCTGTTGTCCACATGGCATCTGCCCTGATTCCTCTTGGCAATTATGTGACTGAACGGGAGGCGGCAGAGCTTCTGACAGAAGATGAGGCTACCTATGCGATTCTTGCAAAAAAGCAGGCAGAAGAAGAAAATTCGGTGGATGAAAATGGACAGCTTATCGGGAAAGACAAAAGTGAAGAGACAAGGCAGGCGTCCGTACCGACGATGGATCTTTCGATGGAGCGGCTAAATGATTTTGAATATCTTGTGAGCAATTTTTATACGGTGGACAGCGTGACTTATATCAATCCTTCGGAGTTGAACGCTTCGGAGCTGCTTGGAAAGGATTTGAGGATTGATCTGAGTACGGGCGGTTCGAAAATCCTGATCTATCACACCCATTCCCAGGAGACATTTGCAGATTCGGACAATGATCCGTCCACCTCAATTGTAGGGATCGGGCGTTATCTGACGGAGATTTTAAATAACAAATACAAGATTCCGACCATGCATCATGAGGGTGTATATGATCTGATCAATGGGAAACTGGACCGGAGCGAGGCCTATGAATTTGCCAAACCTGAGGTGGAACAGATCCTTGCGGAAAATCCGAGTATCGAAGTGGTGATCGATCTGCATAGAGACGGCGTGGCGGATACTACGCATCTGGTGACAGAGATAAATGGGAAACCGACGGCACAGATCATGTTTTTTAACGGACTTAGCCGGACGCGGGTAAACGGAGACCTTGCCGGAATGGCCAATCCATATTTGCAGGATAATCTTGCATTTTCCCTGCAGATGAAGATTGCGGCAGAAACAAAATATCCGGGATTTGCAAGGAGAAACTATCTTCGCGGCTATAAATACAATATGGATCTGATGCCGCGGATGCTTCTTATTGAGGCGGGCGCGCAGACCAACACGGTAGAGGAAATGCGAAATGCCATGGAGGTGCTGGCAGACCTTTTAAATAGTGTGCTGACCGGACGATAGAGGGAGGATTCTTATGACAGAATGGAAACTACAGAAGTTTAATGATATAAAATATGTTATAATGACGGGGGAGGTCAATTTGGCTTGACAAGAGGATTGAAATTGAGATAGAATTTTTCTTACTGAATTGAAGAAACAGATCAGGGAATCCGGGAAATTGTAAGGAGGCTGCTGCCGCAGGATTTTACCTGGATATTTTAGGATAGATCATAAGAGGAGAGGAAGAAAATGGCAAAAAAGACTACATATGATGCGGAGAGTATTACCATTCTGGAAGGACTGGAAGCCGTCCGGAAAAGACCGGGAATGTATATTGGAAGCGTCAGTACCAAGGGGCTTAACCACCTGGTGTACGAAATTGTAGATAATGCGGTAGATGAGCATCTGGCAGGATTTTGTTCACAGATAGAGGTGACACTGGAAAAGGACGGTTCTGCAACGGTAACAGATAATGGACGCGGTGTGCCGGTAGGTATGCATGCAAAAGGAGTATCGGCGGCCAGAATCGTATATACCACTCTACATGCGGGAGGTAAGTTCGATGATTCGGCATACAAGACAAGTGGCGGTCTGCATGGAGTAGGTTCTTCGGTTGTTAATGCACTATCTACTTATATGGATGTAAAGATCAGCCGTGACGGTGCGGTCCACCACGACCGTTATGAGAGAGGAATTCCGGTGGTAGAACTGGAGGATGGGCTTCTTCCGGTGATCGGAAAGACCAAAAAGACCGGAACCTGTGTCAATTTTCTTCCGGATCCGACAATTTTCGAGAAGACGAGATTTAAAGAGGAAGAGATCAAGAGCCGACTGCATGAGACAGCCTACCTGAATCCGGAACTGACGATTATATTTACAGATAAAAGAAAGACACAGGAAGAGAGGATCGAGTATCATGAACCGGATGGGATCATTGGATTTATCAAGGATCTGAATTCCAAAAAAGAAGTGATCCACGATCCGGTTTACTATAAAGGAGAAGCAGAAGGTATCGAAGTGGAAGTTGCATTCCAGTATGTGAATGAATTTCATGAAAATGTACTAGGTTTCTGCAACAATATTTATAATGCGGAAGGGGGAACTCATCTGACCGGGTTCAAGACGACATTTACGACGATCATGAACCAGTATGCCCGTGAAATTGGTGTGTTAAAGGATAAGGATGCCAACTTTACCGGTGCGGATGTACGGAACGGAATGACGGCGATCGTATCGATCAAGCACCCGGATCCGAGATTTGAGGGACAGACCAAGACAAAGCTGGACAACCAGGATGCGGCAAAAGCGACCGGAAAGGTGACCAGTGATGAGATCCCGCGTTTCTTTGACCGGAATCTGGAGACACTGAAAAAGGTTCTTTCCTGTGCGGAAAAAGCAGCAAAGATCCGTAAGACCGAGGAAAAGGCAAAGACGAATCTTCTGACCAGGCAGAAATATTCCTTTGACAGTAACGGTAAGCTTGCCAACTGTGAGAGCAGGGATGCATCCAAATGTGAAATCTTCATCGTTGAGGGAGATTCTGCGGGAGGAAGCGCAAAGACTGCCCGCGACAGAATGTATCAGGCAATCCTGCCGATCCGTGGAAAAATCCTGAACGTGGAAAAAGCAAGCATCGATAAGGTTCTGGCAAATGCCGAGATCAAGACCATGATCAATGCATTCGGATGTGGATTTTCAGAGGGATACGGTAATGACTTTGATATCACAAAGCTGCGGTATGACAAGATTATCATCATGGCGGATGCGGATGTGGATGGAGCGCATATTTCCACACTGTTGCTGACCTTATTCTACCGGTTTATGCCGGAACTGATATACGAAGGTCATGTCTACGTGGCAATGCCGCCGCTTTATAAGGCAATGCCGAAAAAGGGAGAAGAAGAGTACCTTTACGATGATAAGGCACTGGAGAGATATAGAAAGACACATTCCGACTTTACCCTGCAGCGATACAAAGGTCTGGGTGAAATGGATGCAGAGCAGCTCTGGGAGACAACCCTCAACCCGGAAACTCGAATGATGAAACGGATCGAGATCGAGGATGCACGTATGGCATCCGGTGTAACAGAGATGCTGATGGGAACAGAAGTTCCGCCGCGCCGCGCATTTATTTATGAAAATGCGACAGAGGCAGAACTGGATATTTAAAAACAGATCGGAAAGGCATGGATTTTCAAAAGGGGAAAGTCTGTGCATCAGAAAACATAAACTAGAAGAGGTAAGAGAAAATGGAAGAGTCACAGATCATCCGGACGGAATATTCGGAGCTGATGAAAAAATCATATATTGACTATGCCATGAGTGTTATCATTTCCAGAGCCCTCCCGGATGTCAGGGATGGTTTGAAACCGGTACAGAGAAGAACACTCTATGACATGTATGAGCTGGGAATCCGTTATGACAGACCATACCGTAAATGTGCGCGTATTGTCGGGGATACCATGGGTAAATATCATCCACATGGAGACAGCTCGATCTATGAAGCGTTGGTTGTTATGGCACAGGAATTCAAAAAAGGAATGATCCTGGTAGATGGTCATGGAAACTTCGGCTCCATTGAAGGAGACGGGGCTGCAGCCATGCGTTATACTGAAGCAAGACTGGCGAAAATCACACAGGAGGCATATCTTGCCGATCTGGACAAAGATATTATTGATTTTGTACCGAATTTTGATGAGACAGAAAAAGAGCCGGCAGTTCTTCCGGTAAGAATTCCGAACCTTCTGCTGAACGGTGCGGAAGGAATCGCAGTTGGTATGGCAACCAGTATTCCGACACATAACCTGGGTGAGATTGTGGATGCGGTTAAGGCATACATGAAGAACAATGACATCACGACAAAACAGCTGATGAAGTACATCAAAGGACCGGATTTCCCGACAGGCGGGATTGTCGTCAATAAAGATGATCTGGCAGAAATTTATGAGACTGGAACCGGAAAGATCAAGATTCGTGGAAAAGTAGATGTGGAAGAGATAAAAGGCGGACGGAAGAAGATCGTCATTTCCGAAATCCCGTACACCATGATCGGAGCCGGAATCGGTAAATTTCTGAACGATGTCTGCAATCTGGTGGAGACAAAGAAGACCAGTGACATCGTAGACATTTCCAATCAGTCTTCCAAGGAAGGAATCCGTATTGTAATTGAAGTGAAGCGTGATGCAGATGTGGACAATCTGATCAACATGCTTTATAAAAAGACCAGACTGGAGGATACCTTTGGTGTCAATATGCTTGCGGTAGCTGATGGCAGACCGGAAGTACTGGGACTCAAACGTATCATCGAACATCATGTAGATTTCCAGTTTGAACTTGCAACCAGAAAATACAAGACGCTGCTGAAAAAAGAGCAGGATAAAAAAGAAATCCAGGAGGGTCTGATCAAGGCGTGTGACGTGATCGACCTGATCATTGAGATCCTGCGTGGAAGCTCGTCCATCAGGGATGCAAAAGAATGTCTGACAACAGGTGCGACAGAGAAGATCAAGTTTAAGTCGAAAAGATCTGAGAAGATGGCATCCATGCTCCGGTTTACCGACCGGCAGGCACAGGCAATTCTGGAGATGCGTCTGTACAAGCTGATCGGTCTGGAAATCGAGGCGCTGATGAAGGAGCATGAGACAACGCTTGCAAATATTGCAAAATATGAGGATATTCTGAATAATTATGATTCTATGGCGCAGGTGATCATTGATGATCTGGATGCGCTGAAAAAAGAATATGCCGTGAAGCGTAAAACGAAGATCGAGAATGCAGAAGAAGCTGTGTTTGAGGAAAATAAAGTACAGGAGCAAGAGGTTGTCCTTCTGATGGATCGATTTGGTTATGCAAAGACGGTGGATGGATCCGTCTATGAACGTAACCGGGAAGCGGCAGATAAGGAGAATAAGTATATTCTGCGCTGTATGAATACTGGCAAGTTGTGTCTTTTTACATCGGATGGCAAGATGCATCAGATCAAAGTGATGGATCTCCCTTATGGAAAGTTCAGGGACAAAGGATTTCCAATCGACAATGTAAGTAATTTTGACAGTACAAAAGAAGAAATCGTATATCTGTGTGATGACAGAGAACTCTTTTTCTCAAAATTCCTGTTTGTCACGAAGCAGGGAATGATCAAAAAGGTGGCAGGAAGTGAATTCCAGGTAACTAAGCGGACAATCGCGGCAACGAAACTGCAGGATGAAGATGCACTGGTAAGTATCCGGCCGATCCGGGATGTGCAGGATGTAGTTCTGATGACGGAGAATGGATTTGTGCTCCGTTTCCCGGCGGAAGAAGTTTCGGAGAAGAAAAAGGGTGCAGTTGGTGTGCGCGGTATGAAATTACAGAAAAATGACAGTGTGGAAGAGGTATATCTGTTTGAAGAAGGAACGGAGAGCAAGGTGATCTTCCATGAAAAAGAAGTGACACTGAACCGTTTGAAACGGGCGAAAAGAGATGGAACAGGAACACGAATGAGAAAGTAGGTCGGTCATATGGCAACGGTAGGAATTGATCTTGGAACAACAAACAGTCTGGTAAGCGTGTGGCAGGATGATAAATGCACGTTGATTCCAAATAATCTGGGAGAATATTTAACACCGTCGGTAGTAGGAATTGATGAGAACGGTGAGATGCTGGTAGGGAGAACGGCGAAAGAGCGTCTGATCTCCCATCCGGAAAGTACAGTGGCAAGTTTCAAGCGTTTTATGGGGACGGAGAAGACATTTATGCTTGGAAACAGGCGGTTTACAGCGGCAGATCTGTCGTCTATGGTCCTGCGGCAGCTGAAAGAAGATGCGGAAAAATACCTGGGTGAGCCGGTTGAAGAGGCAGTCATCAGTGTTCCGGCGTATTTTAATGATTTTCAGAGAAATGCGACGAAGATGGCAGGAGAGCTTGCCGGACTTACTGTGGAGCGTCTGGTCAATGAGCCGTCGGCGGCAGCACTTGCCTATCGCTTTGGAAAGACTAAGGAGGATCAGACCTTTCTGGTGTTTGATTTTGGCGGAGGAACTCTGGATATCTCGATCGTAGATGCATTTGACAGTGTGATCGAGATTGTGGCAGTTGCCGGAGACAATCATCTCGGTGGGGATGATGTGAACCGTGCAATTGCGGAAAAATTCCTAAGTGTCAATCAGATTGATGAAGGAAAGATCACTAATGAAGAAAGAGCCAGCCTGATCCGGGAGAGTGAGAAGCTGAAACGTACACTGACTGATGCGCCGGAGGGCGAGATGGAGGTTGTGATCGGCGGACAGATTTACCAGATGAAACTGGATGCGAAAGGACTTCTGGAGGTGTCTGCAAAGCTGCTGGAAGGAATCGGAATTCCACTGAAACGGGCGATGAACGACAGTGGTTATGGATGGGAGGATATTGACGAGATCATTATGATCGGTGGATCCGGTAAGATGAAGATCGTGCAGAATTATCTGCAGTTTTTAAGTGGCAAAAGACCGCGGTGTGAGATCGATCCGGATGTTGCGGTTGCGGTCGGCGCCGGAATGTATGCCGGGATTAAGGAGCGGCAGCAGGCAGTGCGGGATGTACTTCTTACAGATATATGTCCGTTTACACTCGGAACCGAGATCATTCACGGGGATCCGAAAGGACCGGCGATCATGTCTCCGATCATTGAGCGAAATTCGGTTCTTCCGATCAGCCGGGTGGAGCGATACTGGACGGTACATCAGTTCCAGGAATACTGTGATATCACGATTTTACAGGGCGAGCACCGCTATGCAGACCAGAATCTGGAGCTCGGGCGGATCCGTGTGCCGGTGCCGCTGGCAAGAAGAGAGGATCAGAGGGAAGCGGTGGATGTCCGATTTACCTATGACATTAACGGAATTCTGGAAGTGGATGTGACCGTGGTGAGCACCAAGGAGCATTTCAGTAAGGTGATCGTCAACAAAAATATCCATCTGACACCAGAGCAGATTGAGGAAAGAAGAAAAGAGCTGCAGAAGATTAAGATCCATCCGAGAGAGCAGGAAAAGAACCGGCTTCTGCTGGAAAGAGGCGACCGTCTTTACGAAGAAAACACCGGAGAAATCCGAAAATATCTGGACAAGATCCTGGCAGATTTTTCAGTTGCATTAAATGCACAGGATCTGCGGACGATCGAGAAGGCGTATACAAGGACAAGTGAGCTTCTGGATATTGTGGAGAATACACCGAAGAGATCGGTGCCGGTCAAGATAGAAGCTTATCTGTATGATGAGTGGAGGAGGCAGCAGTGATGAACTGTTTTACGGTACTTGGGATTGAACCAACAACGGAAAAGAAAACGATAAAGCGGGCGTATGCGGCGAAGTCCCGGGAGTTCCACCCGGAAGAACACCCGGAGGAATTCCAGAGGATCCACGATGCCTATGAAGAGGCGCTTGCGTGGGCGGAGCGCAATGCGGGAAGAGGGGAAGAGCCACAGATGCCGGAAGAGCCGCGGCGGATGGAGATGGGAGCAGCGGAGCAGGAAAAAGCAGCGGAATCTGAAACATGGAATTATGCAGAGCCGGAGAGAAATCCGGAAGAGGCTTACATGGAAAATCCTCAGAAAGAAGATGCACAGTCAGAAGAATCTTCTGCGCAGTATGAAGAACTTCCTGTGCATTCTGACGAAGATTCTGAGGAAAGTTTCCGGGAAGAAGAGGCAGGAGAGCCACCTGTACAGTTAGAGGAAGATTCCCAGACATGGGACAGTGACTGGACCCGTCAGTTCCAGAATATGGCGGATGCTTCTGAGCGACAAGGCGCGGATGACCGTGAGGTCCGGAAAATCATGGAGCAGTGCATCAGTCTGTATTTGAATGAAAAGGAACGGAATAAGCTGTATCACTGGAAGGATATTCTGGAGGAACCGGCGTATAGAGAATATTTCCGAACAAAAACCTTTGTGGAATCCTGGTATCATTTTCTGGACACCCACCGGATGTTTGATGCGGCGATCTGGCAGTATTTTCAGTGGATTGATGGAAAATTATTTTCAGCTCTTGAAGCAGATGTGATGCCGTTTACCTATCCGACACAAGAAGAAATCGAAAGAATGCCGCGGCAGGAGACACCGGAACAGACGCAGGAGAGGCGAACACCGGAGCCTGGTCCGGCACTTCCAAAGGTGAAAAAGGAGAAATCCAAAGCGGTGAAGGTACTCTTATATCTTGCGGCGCTTGCGGGAACCGGGATCGGCGGAATGATCCTTGGAATTATAGCAGGTACGATATTAGGATAAGGAGGACGGAAGATGAAAAAGAAAAAATCCGGAAAAAGAATTTTTGCAATCGTTCTTCTTGTTGTGATTGGAATTGGCGGTTTTTACTTTGGATATGATATCGGAAGAATGGATCACGATGAGGAGAGAATTCGGGCAGAGCTGAAAAAGACGACTGCTGATTCAGAAATATCCATCCGCCCGGTTGCAAAGGGTGGTACTGGAAAAACGGAGATCGAAATCCTGACAGAATGTCTGGAGGATGCGAAGGACAGCCTGGAGAATCTGGAAAAATATAATGAACAGCTGCAGGCACTCGATGGAAAGACACCGGATACAGAAACTGTTGTTTTGATACAGGATCTGGATGATAAGAACGAAAAAGCATATGAAGTACTGAAAGATCTTACGGAAGACCCGGCGGGATACATCGCAGAAAAAGCGGCGGCGCGTGGCGAAGGTGATGAAGTCTGGGCAGATGACTGGGCAGCAGATATCCAGGTTGTAAAATGGCTGAAGGAGAACGACGGAAAGCGTCTTTACAAAGAGAATCAGGCATATATTTTAAAAATCCTTGCATTTCAGGAAAAGTAGTGCTATACTGTATGCAGTTACATAAGAAATCTGGCAGAAGAGTGGACGAAAGTTCACTCTTCTTTTTGCCAGTCATACAACCAAAATCGGACAGATTTTTGGAGCCTGATTAAGAAAGGAAGTTGCAGATTGTCAAAAAAAGAAGTATATGAACAGAAAACAGAAGAGATTCTGAACCCAATCGTGGAAAAGCATGGATTTGATCTCTGGGATGTAGAATATGTAAAAGAGGGCGGAAACTGGTACCTGCGTGCTTATATTGATAAGCCGGGAGGAATTATGGTCGATGACTGTGAGGTTGTAAGCCGGGAACTTTCAGACATTCTGGATGAGAAGGATTTTATCGATGAAGCGTATATTCTGGAAGTGAGTTCGCCGGGACTTGGCAGACCGCTGAAGAAAGAAAAAGACTTTGCAAGAAGCCTGGGAGAAGAAGTAGAGGTTCGTACTTACCGGGCAATCGACAGACAGAAAGAGTTTATTGGAATCTTAAAAGATTATGATAAAGATACAGTTACCATTGAATATGAAGACGGCGAGACGATGACATTTGATAAAGCAGACATCGCACTGATCCGTCTGGCGTTCGATTTCTAGTGACAGGAGGAAGAAGGAAATGAATACCGAATTATTAGAAGCACTTACAATTCTTGAAGAGGAAAAAGATATCAGCAGAGATACTCTGATGGATGCCATTGAGAATTCACTGATCAATGCATGTAAGAATCATTTCGGAAAAGCAGACAATATCAAAGTAATTATGGATAAGGAGACATGCGATTACACTCTGATCCAGGAGAAGACCGTTGTAGAAGAAGTAGAGGACAAAGTAGAACAGATCAGTCTTGCAGATGCGAAGATGATCGATCCTTCTTATGAGATCGGCGACATCGTACAGATCCCGGTTGAGTCCAAATCTTTCGGACGTATCGCAACACAGAATGCAAAGAACCTGATTCTTCAGAAGATCCGTGAAGAAGAAAGAAAAGTTGTATATGATCAGTACTTTGAAAAAGAAAAAGATATCGTGACAGGTGTGGTTCAGAGATATATTGGCAAGAATGTCAGTGTAAACCTTGGAAAAGCAGATGCGATCCTTACTGAGAATGAGCAGGTAAAAGGTGAGAAATTCGAGCCGACAGAGCGTATCAAACTTTACGTTGTAGAGGTGAAGAACACGACAAAAGGACCAAAGATCCTTGTATCAAGAACACATCCGGAACTGGTTAAGCGTCTTTTTGAGGCGGAAGTAACCGAGGTGCGTGATGGTATTGTAGAGATCAAGAGCATCGCAAGAGAAGCAGGTTCCCGTACCAAGATCGCAGTATGGTCTAACGACCCGGATGTAGATCCGGTTGGAGCATGCGTTGGTATGAACGGTGCCAGAGTCGGAGCCGTTGTAAATGAACTCCGCGGTGAAAAGATTGATATTATCAACTGGAGTGATAACCCGGCAATCCTGATCGAGAATGCACTCAGCCCGGCGAAGGTTATTTCTGTAATGGCTGATCCGGATGAGAGAACAGCAAGTGTAATTGTACCGGATTACCAGCTTTCACTTGCAATCGGTAAAGAAGGTCAGAATGCACGTCTTGCAGCAAGACTGACCGGATATAAGATCGATATCAAGAACGAAACACAGGCGATCGAGTCTGGCGAACTTCCGGCAGATTATATGAATATGGCTGAGAATTATGAAGATGATTATCAGGAGGAAGAGTATTCAGACAAAGAATATTCTGCTGATGAAGAATCAGAGGAAGAAGTAGTAGATGATCTTGATCTGTATGAAGAATAGACAGAGGTGATTATTTGAGTACGACCAAAAAGATCCCGATGCGTAAATGCGTGGGATGTCAGGAAATGAAGAATAAAAAAGAAATGCTGCGTGTTCTGAAAACAGCAGAAGGCGAATTCATTTTGGACGCAACCGGACGTAAGAACGGGCGCGGGGCATATCTGTGCTTTTCCGGAAAATGTTTGCAGGAAGCAATAAAGAATAAAGGATTGGAACGTTCTTTCAAACAGGCGATACCAAAAGAGATATACGAAAATCTGGAAAAGGAGCTGGAGCAGCTTGAACATAAATAGAGCATTATCGATGATCAGTCTGGCGACCAAAGCCGGCAAGACAAAGAGCGGGGAATTCATGACAGAAAAAGAAGTCAAGGAAGGACGCGCGCATCTGGTGATTGTGGCAGACGACGCATCGGACAATACAAAAAAGAAATTTCAGAACATGTGTGATTTTTATAAAGTGCCAATATACTTTTTTGAAGATAAAGATACCCTGGGCCATGCGATGGGAAAAGAGTTCCGCGCTTCGCTTGCAGTAACAGATGCAGGGTTTGCAAAAGGAATCAGAAAACATCTGGATATGGAAGAAGGATAATAGGAACTGTATACAGGAGGTAGATTTATGGCAAAATTAAGAGTATATGAACTGGCAGAACAGATGAATAAGACAAACAAAGAAATACTCTCTATATTAAAAGATAAAGGAATTGAGGTGGCAAGTCATATGAGTACACTTTCAGATGAACAGATTGATGCAGTAAAAAGTGAAAAAACTTCTGAAGATACCCCGAAGAAGAAAAATATCGTTCAGGTTTTCAGACCGCAGAACTCACAGGGCGGCGGAAGAGGCCGTAATGGTCAGGGACGCCAGCAGGGCAGTCGAAACGGACAGCGCCCGCAAGGCAATGGAAATGGTCAGGGACGCCCACAGGGCAATGGAAACAGACAGGAACGCCCACAGAATGGTAACAGCCAGGGACGCCCTCAGGGAAATGGTCAGGGACGTCCGCAGAACGGAAACAGACAGGAACGCCCGCAGGGTAATGGAAATGGCCAGGGACGTCCGCAGAACGGAAACAGACAGGATCGTCCGCAGGGAGAAAACCGTGATAACAGACAGCGCAGAAATCCAAACGGACCAAGAAACGGTCAGGATCAGAGACAGGGACGCCCGGGTGATGGAAGAAGAGATGGCGGATTCCAGAACCGCGGAGACAGAAGAGATAATCGAGATAACCGTGATAACAGAGACGGAAGAGAGATGCGTGATGGCGGACGCCGTGACGACAGAAGAAAATCCAGCCCGTCTATTCCGGCACCTGCAATCGCAGAACAGAAACCAAGCCGCAACAAACCAAAAGATGCGCACAAGAAGAAAGAATATAACAGAAATGAAGAGAACGAAGACAGACTGCAGAAAGGCAAAAAGGGCAAAAACAATAACGCTCAGCCGAAAATGGTAAAACCACAGCCGAAGAAAGAGGTTGTGGAGGAGCAGATCAAGCAGATCACAATTCCGGAAGTACTTACAATCCAGGAACTTGCAGATGCAATGAAGATCCAGCCATCCGTAATCGTTAAGAAACTCTTCATGCAGGGCAAGATTGTAACAGTCAACCAGGAAATTGATTACGAGACAGCTGAAGAAATCGCTCTGGAATTCGATGTGCTCTGTGAAAAAGAAGAAGTAGTCGATGTGATCGAAGAACTTCTGAAAGAAGACGAAGAAGACGAAAAGAAAATGAAGAAACGTCCGCCGGTAGTCTGCGTTATGGGACACGTTGACCACGGTAAAACCTCTCTTCTTGACAAGATCCGTGATACCCATGTCATCGCAGGAGAAGCAGGTGGAATCACACAGCATATCGGTGCTTCAGTTGTGGAAATCAACGGTGAGAAAATCACCTTCCTCGATACACCGGGACATGAAGCATTTACCGCAATGCGTATGCGTGGTGCAAATTCTACCGATATTGCAATCCTGGTTGTTGCAGCAGATGACGGTGTCATGCCGCAGACTGTAGAAGCGATCAACCATGCAAAGGCAGCAGGGATCGAGATCGTAGTTGCGATCAACAAGATCGATAAGCCAAGTGCCAATATCGACCGTGTAAAACAGGAACTGACCGAATATGAACTGATTCCGGAAGACTGGGGCGGAAGCACCATCTGTGTACCGGTATCTGCTCATACAGGAGAAGGAATCAAAGAGCTTCTGGAAATGGTTCTTCTTACCGCAGAAGTGATGGAACTGAAAGCAAATCCGAACCGCCGCGCAAGAGGTCTTGTAATTGAGGCTGAGCTTGACAAAGGAAAAGGACCGGTTGCAACCGTTCTTGTACAGAAGGGTACACTCCGTGTCGGAGATCCGATCGCAGCAGGTTCTGCATATGGTAAAGTACGTGCCATGATGGATGACCAGGGACGCCGTGTAAAAGAAGCAGGTCCTTCTATGCCGGTTGAGATCCTCGGTCTTAATGATGTGCCGAATGCAGGTGAAGTATTTGTTGGCTGCAAGAATGATAAAGATGCAAGAAGCTTTGCAGAGACATTCATCAGTCAGAACAAGATCAAGAAACTGGAAGAAACCAAGTCCAAGATGTCTCTGGATGATCTGTTCAACCAGATCCAGGAAGGCAACTTAAAAGAACTTGGAATCGTTGTAAAAGCAGACGTACAGGGATCTGTAGAAGCGATCAAGCAGAGCCTTGTCAAACTTTCCAATGAAGAAGTCGTTGTCAAGATCATCCATGGTGGTGTTGGTGCGATCAATGAATCTGACGTTACGCTTGCAGCAGCATCCAATGCGATCATTATCGGATTCAATGTACGTCCGGACGCAACTGCAAAGGAAACGGCAGAACGTGAAGGCGTTGATGTGAGACTGTACCGTGTCATCTACAATGCGATCGAAGACGTTGAAGCAGCCATGAAGGGTATGCTTGAGCCTGTATTTGAAGAAAAGGTACTTGGCCATGCCGAAGTACGTCAGACATTCAAGGCTTCCGGAGTCGGAACAATTGCAGGATCTTATGT
>ERZ773252.2558-NODE-2558-length-15365-cov-3.925604_pt1 | contig 15365 bp, 10 predicted proteins | sample MGYA00580517_ERZ773252 | MGnify/ENA primary metagenome ERZ773252 (study PRJEB29015, sample SAMEA2737766) | human gut metagenome | biome: human gut; feature: human-associated habitat; material: faeces | place: China | collected 2012 ... | reverse complement strand
GTGCATGTGCTCGTCGACCTCGTCGGAGATGTAGCCGGCATCCCACTGCTTGTTGGTGACTTCGTAGGAAGCCTGCAGACGGTTGGAAGCGGTCTCATCCGGTCCGAAGATGCGGAAGTCGCGCGGGTTGTTCTTGATGATGTCGCGAGTGTAGGCACCCAGGGTACGGGTGGCCTCGAGCTGGCCCCAGCCGTGGCCGTACTCAGCCACTTCCTTGACCTCGTAGTCCTCGAGGTTCGGCAGCTTCAGGTCGTTGCGGATCACACCACCGTTGGCGTTCGGGTTGGCACCGATACGCAGCTCGCCCTTCGGCATGAAGGCAAGGACGTCGTCCTTGACAGCACCGTTGGCGTCGAACAGCTCTTCCGGCTTGTAGGACTCGAGCCAGTTCTTGAGAACCTCGAAGTGGGCCTCGGTGTCGCGGGCGGAAGCCAGCGGCACCTGGTGGGAACGCCAGGAGCCCTCGGTCTTCTTGCCGTCGATGTACTTCGGGCAGGTCCAGCCCTTCGGGGTGCGGAAGATCAGCATCGGGTAGAACGGACGGTGCACGTTGTCGGTCTGAGCGGTGGCCTTGATGTCGCAGATCTCGTCCCAGATGGTCTCCCACAGCTCGGCGAAGCGACGGTGGATGGACATGTGGTCCTCATCATCGAAGCCAGCGACGAACTCGTAGGGCTCGTAACCCATGCCGTGGAAGAACTCGTGGAGCTCTTCGTCGGAGATGCGGGACAGGATGGTCGGGTTGGCGATCTTGTAGCCGTTGAGGTGCAGGATCGGCAGCACGATACCGTCGGTGCGCGGGTTCACGAGCTTGTTGGACTGCCAGCCGGTAGCCAGCGGGCCGGTCTCAGCCTCGCCGTCGCCGACGATGGCCGGGACAAACAGGCTCGGGTTGTCCATGATGGCGCCGTAAGCGTGGGACAGAGCGTAACCCAGCTCACCACCCTCGTGGATGGAGCCCGGGGTCTCCGGAGCGAAGTGGGACGGAATGCCGCCCGGGTAAGAGAACTGACGGAAGAACTTCTGCAGACCAGCTTCGTCCTTGGTGATCTTCGGGAAGGTCTCGGTGTAGGTGCCGTCCAGGTAGGACTGGGAGGTACCGGCCGGGCCACCGTGGCCCGGGCCCATGATGATCACGGTGTTCTGGCCGTGGTCAGCAATGAAACGGTTGATGTGGCCGATGAGGAAGTTCAGGCCAGGGGTAGTGCCCCAGTGGCCCACCAGACGGTGCTTCACATCTTCGCGGGTGAAGGGCTCCTTCATCAGCGGGTTGGAACGCAGATAAATCTGGCCGATGGAAAGGTAGTTGGCAACGCGCCAGTACTTGTCAACGCCTTCGAGGGCTTCCTCGGAAACCGGAGCGTTGAGCTTCTTCCAAGGGGTGCCAATAACAGGACTCGTCATGTGTACTCCTGTACTCCTGCACGTGATCGTGCGATTGATTATTTCTGTTCGGTCACGGTCCCTGACCCTTGCGGTGCCAAGGTTTTCCGTTCCCAATCAATCGTCATGGTACGAGGACAACGCGACTTTTGAACGATTTCTTGCGGGTGTGTTCGAAATTGTTGCGGATATTTCAGTATTTGTGCGGTTCGACTGACCGTTTGTCAACATTAGTTTTTTCAACATACTTTTTCAAAACAGCGGAAGCATGCGGAAATCCAGCATTTGGCTAGAACAGCGCACGTTCGATTTCCCATGTTCGAAATCGGCGTGTTGTCCGTCTACAGGCATGTAGTTTGTTCGATTTGCGCACATAGTCTCTGCGTGTCGGCCTTGTCGCCTTGACCAGTGATAATCAGGGGTGTTCAGCCCACGTAAAATTCCAATGAACGTTAGGGGAATATCAATGGCAAACGGTCCTGTGCTTGTCGTCGACTTCGGCGCCCAGTACGCCCAGCTCATCGCCCGCCGCGTGCGCGAAGCAGGCGTGTACTCCGAGCTGGTCCCTCATTCCATGCCGGTCGACGAGATCCTGGCCAAGGATCCGAAGGCGATTATTCTGTCTGGCGGCCCGGCCTCCGTGTTCGAGCCCGGCGCGCCGACCATAGACACCAAGGTATTCGAATCCGGTGTTCCGGTGCTTGGTATCTGCTACGGCTTCCAGGTCATGGCCTATGAGCTCGGCGGCAAGGTGGATAAGGCCGCGCTCGGCGAATACGGCAAGACCTCAGCCACCATCGACGACGCCGCCGGCATCCTCGCCGACTCCCCCGCCGAGCAGACCACGTGGATGAGCCACGGTGTGGCGGTCGAACAGGCCCCGGCCGGCTTCGAAGTGCTGGCCCACACCGAAGGCGCGCCCGTGGCCGCCATGGCGGACGAATCCCGCAAGCTCTATGGTGTGCAGTGGCACCCGGAAGTCAAGCACTCCCCGCTTGGCCAGAAGCTTATCGAAAACTTCCTGCACCGTTGCGCCGCGCTGCCCAACGACTGGGATGCCTCCTCGATTATCGAGGATCAAGTCAAGAAGATCCGCGAGAAGGTCGGCGACGCCGAGGTGATCTGCGGCCTGTCCGGCGGCGTTGATTCCGCCGTGGCCGCCGCTCTGGTACACAAGGCCATCGGCGACCAGCTCACCTGCGTGTTCGTGGACCACGGCCTGCTGCGCAAGGGCGAAGTCGAGCAGGTCAAGCACGACTTCGTCGCCGCGACCGGCATCCGCCTCATCACCGTCGACGCCGCCGACGACTTCCTCGACGCCCTCGCAGGCGTCTCCGAGCCGGAGCGCAAGCGCAAGATCATCGGCGAGAAGTTCATCCGCACCTTCGAGAAGGCCCAGCGCCAGGTCCTCGAAGAGGCCGGCGCCCGCGGCAAGGAGGTCAAGTTCCTCGTGCAGGGCACGCTCTACCCCGACGTCGTCGAATCCGGCGGCGGCGACGGCGCGGCCAACATCAAGAGCCACCACAACGTCGGCGGCCTGCCCGAGGACATCAAGTTCCAGCTCATCGAACCGCTGCGCACTCTGTTCAAGGATGAGGTGCGCGCCATCGGCACCGAGCTCGGTCTGCCCGACGAAATCGTCTGGCGTCAGCCCTTCCCGGGCCCGGGTCTGGGCATCCGCATCATCGGCGAGATCACCAAGGAGCGCCTCGACCTGCTGCGCGAGGCCGACGCCATCGCCCGCGAGGAACTCTCCAAGGCCGGTCTCGACCGCGACATCTGGCAGTGCCCGGTCGTGCTTCTGGCTGACGTTCACTCTGTCGGCGTCCAAGGCGACGAGCGCACCTACGGCTCGCCGATCGTCCTGCGCCCGGTCAGCTCGGAAGACGCCATGACCGCCGACTGGTCCCGTGTCCCCTACGATGTGCTCGCCACGATCTCCACGCGCATCACCAACGAATGCCGCCAGATCAACCGCGTCGTCCTCGATTGCACCTCCAAGCCGCCGGCGACCATCGAATGGGAGTAAGCCGATAGGGCTTTGACCTGCTCTTTTGAGTGCCGTGGTGTACCGCTGAGTTTCGTTTCGTACGAGAGTCATGGCAAAACCGCCAGCGACGGCAGTGAGTAAAAACGATTTCCTAGCCTCCGTTCCCTCGTTGGAACGGAGGCTTTTTCTTTGCCGTTTTACTCCCTTTCACCTGCGATTTCGCCATTTACTCCCCGTGTTTCAAGACAACAAGGCACGGGGAGGTATTCGAGGGAATGGGAGTAAGGATTTATCCCAAGTGAGTTGACGCGCGGTTTTTGTCCCCGAGGGCGAAACGGGGCCGTTTCGGGGCCCGTGAAACTCAAATCGAACTCAACGGGCATTTTTTGCTGGGCGTTCCAATGTTCCCGTTCCGTGGGATACCCTGATTCTCTCTGTGGTACTGTTTGTGGTGTTTCCTCTGGCTGGCGGTATGCTGACCCGTTCGGCTGTCATCAAGCGGAAGGGGCAGTGTACTTTGAGGAGACTTTCATCCATATGTTTGACAGTGTAACTACCATTGGCTTATTGCTGACGCTGGTGATGATTTTCTCGTTCCAAGGCAATACCATTCTGGAAAAACCTCTGCACATTGTTTTGATTGCGGTACCGCTGATTTTACAGACCTTCCTGATTTTTGCGATTGCGTATATCGCTTGCCGGGTTTTGAAGCTGCCCTACAAGATTGCTGCGCCCGCCGGAATGATTTGTGCTTCCAACTTCTTTGAACTGGCTGTTGCTGTTGCAATCGCCTTGTTTGGAACGACTTCCCCTGCGGCACTGGCAACGACTGTGGGTGTGCTGACAGAAGTTCCCGTGATGCTGTTCCTTGTAAAAAAACGCAAATAAAACGAAAGACTGGTTCAAATATGAGTAAGAAAAAGGTGGCATTTATCTGCGTCCATAATTCCTGCCGCAGTCAGATTGCCGAGGCCTTGGGAAAGCACTTGGCTTCCGATGTGTTTGAAAGCTATTCCGCAGGAACGGAAACAAAACCGCAAATCAATCAGGATGCTGTCCGCATTATGAAAGAACTGTACGGGATTGACATGGAGAAAACCCAGTATTCCAAACTGATCTCGGATATTCCTGCCCCTGATATTGCAATCTCCATGGGGTGCAATGTGGGCTGTCCTTTCATTGGTAGAGCATTTGACGATAACTGGGGATTAGAAGATCCGACCGGAAGCGAAGATCAAGTCTTTGTCGAGATCATTCGAGAGATTGAAAAACGGATTCTACAGTTGAAGCAGTCCCTTATTTGATTGAAATAGCACTCTGCTTGTGGTATAATACAGATGATCCAAACCATTGCTTTTCTGCTGATAACATTGGGCTTGATAATTTTTTGATAACAGGAGTCCGACAACGCCGTATAAGTTGGATAATTGGTATCAAATTGAGCAACTAAGAGTCAAATCCCCTAAACAGTATTGTTTAGAACCAGTTTTACTTTGGCGAGTGGGAGTAAACTGGAGCGGATTTTGCGCAATCGAAATTCCGTCCGTAGAGTGTCGCAGTGTGCCGCCACGTACGAAAAAGCGTAAAGCCACCTGTGATTTGGGGTGAGTAAAAACTATTGAGACCCTCTGGAAACAACGTTTTCAGGGGGTCTCTTTATGCCTTTTGACCTGCAGTTTCAGTCATTTTTACTCTAAAAGCGCGTACACCACGGACATGGCGACACGCAGCGGACGAAGAGTAAAGGATTTTTTCGAAGAGTGAACTGTCCCAGTAGTTTGTCCCACCACCCCAAAAACGCCCCTGAAACTCAAGTGAAACTCAATAGGAGCGCAAGGGCGTCATCATGCGAGCACCGCAGCCTGAGCCGCCGATACCAGGCTCGTTTGCGACGCCGTCGCTGCTTGCCTGGATCGTCAACGGCAAGTACGTCATGTCGCTGCCGCTCTACCGCATAGAGACAGACCTCAAGGCGTGCGGCGCGACGATATCGCGCCAGGACATGGCGAACTAGATGATGAACGTGCACGCGCGCTGGCTGGCGAAGGTCCATGAGAGAATGAAGGTCGAGCTGCTGTCGCATGTCAGGATTCATGCCGATGAGACCACGGTTCAGGTCCTGAAAGAGCCGAACCGCGAGGCGAAGAAGAAATCGAGGACGTGGCTGTTCTGCTCGGCGCGCTGCGACGTGCCCGTGTATGTATTCGAATACCACGAGACCCGCAGGAAGGGCGTTGCCCAGGAGTTTCTTGCGGGCTGGTCCGGCACGCTTACCACCGACGGCTACAAACCCTACTTCAATCTCGGCAACCCCAACATCGCCAACACGGCGTGCCTCGTCCACGTGCGCCGCTACTTCGCCCAAATCGTGAAGATCGCCGGCGGCGGCGCCAAGGCGGCGTCTGCGGCCAGCGTTGCGCTCGAGGCAAGGCGCAGGATCGACGCCATGTTTCAAGGTCGACTCCAAGTTCGACGACATGGAGCCGGGTGCCAGGAAGGCCGCCCGCGACGCGGAGCTCCGCCCGCTCATGGAGGACTTCGGGGGGATGGGCGCGGGCCAGCTTCCCCTAGCCTCGCCGAAGCTGGCGCTGCACCGTGCGCTGCAGTACGCCGTGGAGTTCTGGCCCTACGTCATGAACGTGCTCGAAGACGGGCACCTGGAGCTCTCGAACAACGTCGCCGAGCAGGCCCAGCGAATCTTCGTCGTAGGGCGCAAGAACTGGCTCTTCAGCGATGCGCCACGCGGCGCGCGGGCGTCTGCGGCGATATACAGCGTCACCACCACGGCCAAGGCCAACGGGCTCAATCCCAGGCTTTACGTCGAGTGGCTGCTGACCGAGATGCCCAACGCCGGCGAGCTCACCGATGAGGTTGTGGACTCGTTCCTGCCATGGTCGGATAGGGTACCTGAGTCCTGCAAGCTCGACCCAGCCGCTGCCGAGAAGGCCAAAGAGATGCCTGACGACTTCATAATTAACATCGACCCCGATGCGTTCGACGACGAGATGGCGAACAACGCCGAGGAGGGCCTGTAGCGACATAGCGGCCTAAGGCATACCGCAACGCAAAGATGGAAACGTCCAGGACTTTTCCATCCGTATGCCGGAATGGCCCTGGACGTTTCCTGCTACGCGGTCATTTTGACGCTTACGCTCTAATGCCTCCACCGCTTGTCGCGGGCGGGGTAGACGATCCAGGCGGATGCGTAGCTTGCGATAAGGCAGACAATGACGCAGACGATGCTTGTCTGGAACCCGAATGAGTCATTGATAACGCCCCAGATTACGCTTGCGAAGCCAATGCCGATGTCATTGGCGAGCAGGAACAGGGCGTTTGCGGCGCCCCAGCGCTCTGGCGGGGTGTTCTTTACCGCTACGCTTTGATTAAGTGGCAGGCTTATGCCAGTGGCGAGACCATAGAAGATTCCGGACGCCAGGAAGACAGGTTCCCCGTACGGTGCGGCAAGTAGCATAAGGCAGCAGAGGATGCCGCACGCGACGGCTCCGGTCATTGTTTTGATTGCAGGTACGGTGTCCATGAAATGCTTTGAAATCATGCGAATGATAATCATGCTTACCGCGCTGATGGTGTAGAAGAGACCGGCGTGGGTATAGCCGAGAGTAGTACCGTACAGACCGGCAAAGAAGACGCCAAAGCCAAAAGTGGGGCACATGATCATCTGTGGGATGGCGCCAGGCAATGCGCGCGGCTCGAAGATGTTGAATGAGTCACGCAGGGTTCTCTTGGACACCTGGTCGCCTTCAGGATACTTTTCACTGTTAATTGTTTCGGATGTAGTTACTGTGGTGGAGCTGGGTGCCTGCCCGTCTTTTGAGTCGAGTTCGAGCCGGGTTTCCATTTTGATTCGGTATGCGCTGGAGCTTGGCAGAGTTTGCCATTTACTTTCATAGCGTGCGTTGAGGGCGATTACAAGCCCTGCAAACCCAACCAGGGCAAGGCCGACATAGAGGTTCGTTGAGGGATCGGTTCCTACTAGGTAAAGTGCGAAGGCTGGGCCGATGCTCATGGCGATAGCCTGTCCGAGGCCGTGGTATCCAATGCCTTCGCCGAGCCGTTCTTGCGGTAAGACGCTTGCTGCGGCGGTCGAGGCTGCTGTTGTTGCTGCGCCAAAGCCCACGCCTTGCAGCAAACGGCTGATTGTGAAGAGGGAGATGCCTTGAACGACAGCGGACAGTGCTGTTCCTGCTATGAGGATAGCGATGCCGGCGATGATAACGAGTGAGCACTTGCCGTTGTCGATAACAGGGCCGACGAACAGTCGTGCTAACGCGGCGGCAATGGAGAAGACGAGTGCAAGTACGCCGGCAAGGCTCGCACCGTAACCTTGGCCTGCCAGGAAGACGCTGGTTCCACTGTTGAGTCCTTGGCCCATGACGAAGCAACAGAAGGTCAGCGCGATGATAAGCACGAAAATAAGCGACCACAGCTTCGGATGGTCGTCCTTACCGATATTTGGCATGAGAACCCTCCGTTGATTCCAATACTCGTATTCTACGTCTGCAAAAGTGAGATGTAAGCGCCAAAATGACCGCGCCTTAACAACCCGCTGGGCTTGAGGCAGAATCATCGCATCGACTTATCCTGGAAACTGCCTGACGAAGGCGACAGGATGCTTATCGGCAAGGCGGCAAATCTTAACGAGAGCCAAATCCAAGAGCTTGCAAAGCTTCAGCGAGGCGTTGCAGCAATATATCAGAACGAATGGATCGAACCTGTCCTCTGTCACATCGAACCGCATGAACGCGGCCTAGAGTACTCGCCGACACAGAGCAAGCACAGCGCGAAGGACAAGGCTTCTTCTGAAGAGCTTCGCTATCTCAACTCTTGTGTGCTTAATCCGTTCAAGCTCGATGAGCCAAGGGAATACAACTTCTGCGACTGTGTGCACAAGATGGACATACCTGACTCCATGAAGGCACGCTTGATTGAGATGGCAGGGACTCCTCTGTCCTCGAGGAAGCCACTGTTTGAATGGTGTGCTTATAGGTATTTCAATATTGGACGCATCCTCGACGACGCCAGGGATTTATCTGCCGACAGCCTCAAAGAGAGGCTTTGCTCCCATCTGCTTTCAAGCTGGAAATTCGAAGATGACTCCTCACCCGAAAGCTGGGGACCAATCCAATACCTGTTCATTCAGTCGATGCTTAACGCTCATCTCAACGAGCTGAGAAAGAGGGGTACCGGCATCGAGACAACGGAAAAGGCCTCAGCACTCGCCGAAGTATCAGCGGTCTTATCTCAAACAAGGCCGGTGATCTAAATGGCGTTTGAAAATATAGAGCAATTAATGCCGGATACGACCGAAACGAGATTGGCCTTCGAGGAGGCGCAACGCACCGTTGCTGATTGTGCAGATGCCGCATGGCGGGATATTTCTTCCGGCGATGTCCTAACCGCGAGCATTTCAACAGTTCAAGAAGCCGCAGATGACGCCTGGAAAGCATGCGAGCCAACACTCAACGCTGCAGGCGAAACTGTCCGCGATGGCGCAAGGAACGGAGCTTATCTTGGCGGCAGGTTCGTACTTGGAGTTGCCGACGTTGGAGAAAACGCATATGTCGGTGTTCAATCGAATATTGAACTACTGGCCGAAGACGAAGAAGCAGCGGTGAAAACCGCGCAAACACACGCTGTTGACGATGCAGCCAACGCCTGGGGCGACTTCATGGAAGCCGATGAGCAGATACGGGAAATCGGAGACTATGTCGAAACTGGAGGCGAAATCGCCACTGAAGTTGCGCTTGGTGCCGTAGCCGTCACCGCTTCTGCCCCTGCAGCACTCGCTGCTGGGGCTGTACTCGTTCTTGACGAAATGGGAAAGAGCTTGGAAGCCGGCGCTGAAGACGGTGAGATATCTCAGGAGGATATCGTCGGAGAAGTCGTTGCGGGAACTGTTACGGCAGCAACGCTTCTTGCCGGACGAGGTCTAAATAACTTTCTTGCCTCAAAGGCAGCAGAATCGGGCGTAAGCTCACGAATTCTGGATGATGCCGGAAAGGCAATTTACGAAGGCGACCGACTGCTTCCCAATAACGAGTTTGCGATCGACGGCGTGAAGTGTGCAACCGACGATCTCGGGCAGCTTTACCGCGTTGGCGACGACCTCGTTCCGAACATGAGCTATGAGATCAATGGGTATAAATACGTTACCGATGCAATGGGTAGGGTCGAATCGGCCGAAGGCTTCTTACAACTAAAGACCCACGAAGGTCGTTTGACCATCAAGGACACTATCCAGTCAATCGGAAAAGGGTTTGAAGAGCTTTTTGATCAAAGAGGCCATCTGATTGCCGACCGATTCAATGGATCAAATGGCCTTGAGAATATTGTCGCCATGGGCGGCGAGGTTAACCAAAAGCCTATGCAGCAATCGAGCAAAAATGCGCCGATGCTTTGGCTGATGGCGCTGAAGTGTTTTTCAAGGTTGAGCCACTTTATGAGGGCGGGTCATTCAGGCCTAGCTCGTTTGCTATCACGGACATTATTGACGGCGAAGAGACGGTTACGTTTCTTCTTAACACTGCAAAGGAAATGTAATGAGTGAAAAGAAGATGCTACAAGGGATAGCTTCAATTCTTGAGGAAACCCTCCCCGAAGACTGGAGCAAGGTCGTGTTTTACGCCGAGTACGCCGAGGGTGCGTTCTCTATTGAGTATTACGTTGCTGGCAGCGGAAAAGACGACTTCGTTAAATGCTTTGACCAAAAAGGCGTTTCGAGGGCATCCTTGATGAAAAACTTTATGGCTATCAACAAGTTCATTGAACCTGAAAGGGCCGCGCTTAAGCCCGAAAAGAGATGGGGATCGATGACGCTTATTCTCCATTCCAACGGCAAGTTCAAAGTTGATTACGACTACTCCGACATGACAGAAAACGCTTACGCCCGAAAGAAGGCCTGGAAAAAGAAATATCTCGCCTAGCAACGAACGGTCTGGGAAATCACCGCAAAGCCACCCGTGCATACTCTTCGAGCGCACGCGTCGTCGGCAACGTTTCGACCAGCGCGTTTTTGGGAGCCATGCAAACCCCTGTTCAACATTCCTCGGGAGTGATTGCTCTCTATGACGAATGGGATTCCCCATCGGGGAATCCCATTTTTTGTTGCCGACGACGTCCGGTATAATTTTTCCGTTTACGACGTCGTTCGGAAAGGGATGCCGACCTCTATGCGCCAGGGATTCGACAACGAAAAATACATCGAGCTGCAAGCCGCCAACATCAGAAAGCGCATCGCGCAATTCGGCGGCAAACTCTATCTGGAATTCGGAGGCAAGCTCTTCGACGACTACCACGCCTCGCGCGTGCTGCCCGGCTTTGAGCCGGACACCAAGTTCCGCATGTTGGAAAGTCTGGTGGACGATGTGGAAATCGTCATCGCCATCAACGCCAACCATATCGAAAAAGGCAAGACCCGCGGCGACCTCGGTATCCCCTACGACGAGGACGTGCTGCGACTCATCGACGTGTTCCGTTCCCGCGGCTTCCTCGTCGGCTCCGTAGTGCTCACCCAATACGCCAATCAGCCCGCCGCCGACGCCTACCGCCACCGCCTCGAGCAACTCGGCGTCACCTGCCGCCTGCACTACCCGATCGCCGGATACCCGCACGACATCGAACGCATCGTTTCAGACGACGGATACGGCAAGAACGAGTACATCGAGACCACCCGGCCGCTCGTCGTGGTCACCGCGCCCGGCCCTGGCTCCGGCAAACTCGCCACGTGCCTGAGCCAGCTCTACCACGAGCACCAGCGCGGCATCGACGCCGGCTATGCCAAATACGAGACGTTCCCCATCTGGAATCTTCCGCTCAACCATCCGGTCAACATCGCGTACGAGGCTGCCACCGTCGACCTCGACGATGCCAATATCATCGACCCGTTCCATCTGGAGGCGTACGGCGAGACCACCGTCAACTACAACCGCGACGTCGAAGCATTCCCCGTGCTCAAAGCCATGATGGAGCGCATCATGGGCGAAAGCCCCTATCAGAGCCCCACCGATATGGGCGTCAACATGGCCGGATACGCCATTGTGGACGACGATGCCTGCCGCGATGCCGCGCGTCTGGAAATCGTGCGCCGCTACTTCGCCGCCGCCGTGCACTTGAAGCGCACCGGCACTGGCGAGGAACAGGTGGAGCGGCTGCGCTCCATCATGAACCGGGCCGGCGTGACCCCCGATCTTTCTCCCGCCCGCGCCGTGGCCCTTGAGAAGGAAGCCGCCACCGGTGCCCCGGCTGGTGCCATGGTGCTGCCCGATGGCCATGTGGTCACCGGCAAAACCGGCGACCTGTTGGGCGCGGCCAGCGCGCTGCTGATGCACGCGCTCAAGGCCGTCACCGGTGTTGACGAAACCATTCCGGTAATCGACGATGCCGCCATCGAACCCATCTGTCGGCTGAAAACCGAGCATCTCAACAGCGTGAACCGACGCTTGCACTCGGATGAGACGCTGATTGCATTGTCAATCACCAGCGCCACCAGTCCTGTGGCCGCTCGCGTCATCGACGGGCTCAAACAGTTGCGGGGCTGCGACGCCTTCTTCTCCGTTATCATCTCATCCACGGACGAGGCGCTGTATCGCAAACTCGGCATCAACGTGTGCTGCGAACCGAAGTACGAACGGGTGAGTCTGTATCACCGGTAAGCGCCACCGATAAGCGCGGTATGCCGCGAATCGTCAAGCCGGTAATCATGCAGCATGCGGCCTGACGATTCGCTGCTGTCGCATTGTCTCTCCCCTCGGCCATGCTGGGCTTGTTTTCCGTTTGTTGGAGAGAACGGGGAATGCCATCAGCACTACGGAAAGAGAAGGATTATCCGTGAAGCGGTTCGTGGGTTTAGACGGTATTAAAGGACTAGCGCTGATAGCCATTGTGCTGTACCACTGCATGCAGCAACGGCTGCCAGGCGGATTCTACGGAGTCGACGTGTTCTTCACCGTCTCTGGATTCCTGATTGCCGTCAGTTTGATTCGTTCTCTGGCGAAAACCGGATCGCTGAATCTCGTGCGATATATTCCCAAGCGTGCAGTACGTCTCTATCCGGCGCTGTTTCTGCTGATTCCGGTCATCGTCTCCGTCGGCTGGCTGTTCGATCACGACATTCTAGTTTCCATCCGCGACCAAGTCATCACCGTGCTGCTGGGCTGCTACAACTGGTACGCCATTGCCGGAGGCCAAAGCTATTTCGACCAAATGAACCCGCAGGTGTTTCGCCATCTGTGGTTCATTGGCGTGCTCATGCAGTTCTACGTCATCGTGCCGTTCATCGTCTGGCTGATGTGGAAGCTCCGCCAGACGAAACTGTCTTCACTCATCCCACTGGGACTCGCGGCGTTCAGCAGTATCGCCATGTGGGTGATGTATGTGCCCAAAGGCGACCCCACCCGCGTCTACTTCGGCACCGATACCCACAGCATGGGCCTGATGCTGGGTGTGGCTCTCGCCTGGTGGGTCACCGCTCCTCAGTTGGGCCACGCTCGCCAGAGGGCTGTGCCGATGCCCCGCACCATTAGCTCGAGCGCTTCGGCAGCCGCACATCGGGCTCCGTTACCTCAGATTCCCGTGGAGCATCGCATCTGGAATGCGGCGGCACCGGTATTGGCGTTCCTCAGCCTGATTGCCTTGGTCACCATGGCGGTTATCGGCAAACAGGATGCATTCGCCTTCCGCGGTGGCATCATATTGTCCAGCTTGTTGTCCGTGCTGCTGATTGCCGGTACCATCTCCGACGATTCCTGGATGCAAAGCCTCATGGTGTTCAAGCCATTGGCCTCCCTCGGCAAGTATTCGTACGGCATCTACCTGTGGCACTGGCCGTTGTGGATTCTTTCCAGCGCCCTTGCCCCGAAGATCTTCAAGGCAGTAGGGCCTTGGCCTCTCATCATGACCGCGTTGCTCACCGCCATTGCGGTGATGATTTCCTGGCTGATGGTGGAGAAACCGGCGGCAACGCACTCGGCGGTATCCGTCGTGGTGCCCCTTCGCACGAACAAGAAGAATCATGTGGCCCGGGTTATTGCCGTTGACGTTATCCTGGTGCTGTCGTTGGCCGGCTGCGTGCAGGGCATTGCTCATGCACCTGCGAAAACCGCCATGCAGATCCAGCTGGAGCAACAGGCCGCACAACTGGAACGTATGCAGAAAACCGAACACGTGCTGCTGCGCCATGCCGTGCCGGCACCGCCCAAGCCCAAGCATGAGATGCCCACCGGCGATCAGATTACCGCCATAGGCGATTCGGTGATGCTGGCCTCATCACAGGGCCTTTCGGAAGTCTTCCCCGGCATTCAGACCGACGCGAGCGTTTCCCGCTCCATCATGGTCGCCCCCGAACTCATCGGCAACGCTCTGTCCGCCGGCAGTCTGCGGCAGTGGGTGTTGATCGGCCTTGGCACCAATTCGGCAATCACCCCTGATCAGTTGGACCAGATTCATAATATGATCGGCCCCGACCGCGTGCTGGTACTGGTCAATGCCCACGGAGACCGTACGTGGATTCCACCTACCAACCAGGTGCTTGCCGACTATGCGGCCGCACATCCAGACAATGTGGTGCTGGTGGATTGGGATGCCACAGCCAACGCGAACGCGCAGGTGCTCGGCTCCGACGGCATCCACCCGAGCATGGATAGCGATATCTATGCAAAGGCGGTCAGACAGACCATCGAACAATGGATCGCAAGCGGCAGGTGAACGGCAGGCAACGCTGAGTTGTCCAACCGGTCGTGAAGAACGGCTATGCTGAAGACTGCATCAACGAGACCACACGTTGGGAGACATGGTGAGCGCAATCCTTGAAGGAAAGCCCGATAAGAATCTTATTCTCGTTACGGGAAGGATTCATCCGAAGTTGGCTGAGGATGTCGCCGAGCAGCTCGGCATCGACGTCCTTGAAACCACCGCATACGATTTCGCCAACGGCGAGATGTACGTGCGCTACACTGAATCGGTGCGTGGCGCCGATGTGTTCGTGCTGCAAAGCCACTACAAGCCCATCAACAAGGCGATCATGGAGCAGCTCATCATGATCGACGCATTGAAGCGCGCCTCGGCCCGTTCCATTACTGCGGTCTGCCCGTTGCTCGGCTACTCCCGTCAGGACAAGAAGCACCGCGGCCGCGAGCCCATCTCCTGCCGTCTGGTGTTCGACCTGCTGAAGACCGCCGGTGCCGACCGCATCATGTCGGTCGATCTGCATGCCGCGCAGTCCCAAGGCTTCTTCGACGGCCCGGTCGATCATCTGGTGGCCATGCCAGTGCTGGTCGACTACATCCGTGATCGTTTCCAGGGCCATCTCGACAACGTCGCCGTCGTCTCCCCCGACGCCGGCCGCATTCGCGTGGCCGAGCAGTGGGCGCAGCGTCTCGGCGGCGGTCCGCTCGCTTTCGTGCACAAGACGCGCGACATCACCCGCCCGAACCAGGCGGTCGCCAACCGTGTGGTCGGCGACGTCGCAGGCAAGGACTGCGTGCTTGTCGACGACCTGATTGACACCGCGGGCACCATCGCCGGCGCATGCAACGTGCTTAAGGATGCCGGAGCCAAGTCGGTGACCGTCGTCGCCACGCATGGCGTGCTGTCCGGCCCGGCCGTGGACCGACTGAAGAACTGCGGCGCACGCGAGGTCGTGCTCACCGATACCGTGCCGATTCCGGAAGAAAAGCGTTGGGACGGTCTGACTGTTCTGTCGATCGCGCCGTTGCTGGCAAGTGCCATCCGCGCCGTGTTCGAAGACGGTTCCGTTGCCGAACTGTTCGACACGTATCCGGAACATCACGGCCAGGGCTTCCTGTTCGCCTGATTTTCTAGGAAACTCGGATACTTCTGACACTTCAGATATTTCGAGGTTTTACGTTATACGGGTTCCGGTTCATTCGGAACCCGTTTTCTTTATGCTTTTCGCTGCATTGCACGCTGACGGTTGCGCGGGTGGGGGTGTTTCCGCCATGCCGTACGGGCCGAT
>ERZ773252.2525-NODE-2525-length-15483-cov-4.223684_pt1 | contig 15483 bp, 13 predicted proteins | sample MGYA00580517_ERZ773252 | MGnify/ENA primary metagenome ERZ773252 (study PRJEB29015, sample SAMEA2737766) | human gut metagenome | biome: human gut; feature: human-associated habitat; material: faeces | place: China | collected 2012 ... | reverse complement strand
GATCCGTCAGATCCAGGATAACATTGTTTCCTGGAAAGCAGGAACGGAAGGAGAAAAACAGCTGCTTGTCGGAGATCTGCTGGATGGAGCGGGCAGCCCGGGAAGTGACTGGTATGCATTTACCATCGCCCGTATGGGAGAAGAGAAAGAGAATCAGGCAGATGGTGAAGAAGAGACAGTAATCGATATTGATGCAAAACCAGAAATTACATTTGACGACTTCGGAAAAATGCAGTTTCAGGTAGGTGAGATCATCTCATGCGAGGCAGTCCCGAAATCTAAGAAATTACTGTGCTCACAGGTAAAAATCGGAAGTCAGGTAAAACAGATTGTATCCGGAATCCGCAAACACTATACACCAGAAGAAATGGTCGGCAAGAAAGTTATGGTACTTGTGAACCTGAAGCCGGCAAAACTTGCAGGAGTACTTTCAGAAGGAATGCTTCTGTGCGCAGAAGATGCAGAAGGAAATCTAGCCCTGATGACACCGGAAAAAGCAATGCCGGCAGGAGCAGAGATTTGCTAATATACAGAGCTTAAAAATTTTGTGTACGATGAAGCACAATTCAAAAAGGGACAGGTTAACAATCGCTGTAAGAAGCGGAAAAAGGCAGTTTAAATAATTACACAATTTAATTGGGGACGGGGTTTTTTTGAAAAAACCCCGTCCCCAAAGGAGGAAATATGAGTAAGATTAGAATTGGTATTGTAGGTTATGGTAATATTGGCCGTGGCGTTGAGCAGGCAATTAAGAGAAATGAGGACATGGAGTTGGCGGCAGTTTTTACAAGAAGAGATCCTGCGTCTGTCAAAGTTGCGACTGAGGGTGCGAAAGTAGTGCACATGGATGATATGTTATCTATGAAGGGTGACGTGGATGTAATGGTTCTGTGCGGTGGTTCTGCAACGGATCTTCCGGTCATGGGTCCAGAGATTGCAGCGAATTTTAACACAATTGACAGTTTTGATACACATGCCAAGATTCCAGAGTATTTTGCAAATGTGGACAAAGCTGCAAAAGAGGGAAATAATATCAGTATTATTTCTGTTGGCTGGGATCCGGGAATGTTCTCTTTGAACCGTCTCTATGCGGAGTCTATTCTTGTCCAGGGAAGCACATATACATTCTGGGGCAAGGGTGTAAGCCAGGGACATTCTGATGCTATCCGCCGTATCCCGGGTGTGAAGAATGCGATCCAGTATACAGTTCCTGTTGACGAGGCTGTTGATCAAGTGAGAAGTGGAAGTGAGCCAAAGCTGACTACAAGAGACAAACATACGCGTGAGTGCTATGTCGTAGCGCAAGAGGGTGCCAACAAAGCTGAGATTGAAAATGCGATCAAGACTATGCCGAATTATTTTGATGAATACAACACGACCGTTCATTTTATTTCTGAGGAAGAGCTGAAGAGAGACCACAGCAAGATGCCTCATGGTGGATTCGTGATCCGCACAGGTGAAACTGGAGAAGAGGGAAACAAGCATGTGATTGAGTATTCTCTGAAGCTGGATTCTAATCCAGAGTTCACAGCGAGCGTTCTGATTGCTTATGCAAGAGCAGCTTACCGCCTGAATCAGAAGGGCGAGAACGGAGCAAGAAGTGTATTTGATATTGCGCCTGCATTGTTATCTATGAAGACACCAGAGCAGCTCAGAAAAGAGATTCTGTAATATGATTATCGATACACATGGACATTACGATGACGAACAGTTCGATGTGGACCGGGAAATGTTGCTGACGAACTTAAAGGAGCGTGGGCTGAAAGCAATTGTGACGGTGGGTGCTTCTATGCAGACAAGTGAAAATGCACTTGCGCTGGCACATCAGTATCCGGCAGTTTATGCGGCTGTCGGTGTCCATCCGGACGAGGTCGGCGAGTTGAACGATGATGCGCTGGCGCGTCTGGAGGAAATGTGTCACGATCCGAAGGTGGTTGCTGTCGGTGAGATTGGTCTTGATTACCACTGGGATGTGGAGCCGAGAGAGGTTCAACAGAAGTGGTTCATCAGACAGCTTGATCTGGCGAGAAAGGTCGGGCTTCCGGTAAATATCCACAGTCGTGATGCGTCGGAAGATACATTTCTTATTATAAAGGAGCACGCATCGGATCTGACCGGAATTATCCACTGTTTTTCCGGTTCAAAAGAGCTGGCGGCTGAGTATGTGAAACTGGGATATTATATCGGAGTCGGTGGTGTCGTCACTTTTAAAAATGGAAAGAAACTAAAAAGTGTCGTGGAAGCAATACCACTGACATCGATTGTACTGGAAACGGATTGCCCGTACCTGGCACCGGAGCCGAACCGCGGCAAGCGAAATGAATCTGCATATATCCAGTATGTGGCAGAGGAGATCGCCCGGCTGAAAGGAATTTCTGTGGAGGAGGTTCTTACACAGACTGAGATAAATGCGAAGCAGGTATATCAGCTGGGAGATGACTCCCAGCTGATATAGCCTCCGGCAGGATTGCAGAGGTGCGCAGTAGAAGTATGTCATGCAATTGCATGACGCGCACCTCGCAGCAAGAATGCCGAGGCATTCTTGAACAGCTGCGGGCAGTATCATAAATTAAAAATATGTGAAGTGATATGTCGGAAATTTCATACAATCTTAATAACATTTTTTATCGACATAGTGTATAATATCTTTAATGGCAACAGTGCCGGTACGAGGAGGACAATCCTTCCAGTACCGGCACTTGAGCCAAATGAACATAAATTGCTGTTTGTTCATCTGGCTTATGGTTTGATGGAATGAAGGAGTAATAGAAAGAAGTATGAGTAAACCAACACTTGGAAATCCACAAAATACAATTGAAATATTGCAAAAGTATCATTTTAATTTTCAGAAGAAATTCGGACAGAATTTCCTGATTGACACGCATGTGCTTGAGAAAATCATCAGTGCGGCCGGAATTACAAAAGATGACATGGTTCTGGAGATTGGACCGGGAATCGGTACCATGACCCAATATCTGGCTGAGGCGGCAGGAAAGGTAGCTGCCGTGGAGATTGATAAGAATCTGATCCCGATTTTGGAAGATACCCTCAGCGAGTATGACAATGTCATGGTGATCAATGATGATGTACTGAAAGTAGATATCCGTGGTCTTGTGGAGAAGGAGAACGGCGGACGTCCGGTGAAGGTGGTTGCGAATCTTCCATATTACATTACGACTCCGATCATTATGGGGCTGTTCGAAGGAAATGTTCCGGTTGAAAGTATTACGGTCATGGTGCAGAAGGAAGTTGCAGACCGTATGCAGACCGGACCGGGAAACAAGGATTACGGAGCATTGTCACTGGCTGTCCAGTACTATGCAGATCCGTATATAGTGGCAAATGTACCTCCGAACTGCTTTATGCCAAGACCGAAGGTTGGTTCCGCAGTCATTCGTCTTACAAGACATGCGGCTCCTCCGGTGAAAGTGGACAATGAGAAGTGGATGTTTGATATTATCCGAGCATCCTTCAACCAGAGAAGAAAGACACTGGCAAATGGATTGTCTAATTCTGACAAGATTGATTTGCCGAAAGATGTGATTACAGAAGCAATCGCAAAGCTTGGCAAAGGAGAAAGTGTTCGCGGTGAATCATTATCGCTGGAAGAATTTGCTGCGCTTAGCAATGACTTGTGGGAAAAGAAAGGGAGATGATTTATGGTAGGAAAGACAGTGAATAAAAGCGTAGACCGTGCATTATTTGAGATTACTCCGGAGATTCAGCATTTTGCAGGATTGTGTGAGAAGAATAATGCCATTGATAAAGAGCTGTATACTAAGTACGAAGTAAAAAGAGGACTCCGTGACCTGAACGGAAAAGGTGTGCTTGCAGGACTGACCAATATTTCCGATGTTTGTGCCAAGAAGATTGTGAATGGCGAAGAAGTTCCATGTGCCGGCAATCTTTATTACAGGGGTTACAATATCAAAGATCTGGTTGGCGGTTTCTTGAAAGAAGATCATTTTGGATTCGAAGAGATTGCTTATCTGCTTTTATTTGGTGAACTTCCGAATAGTTCTGAACTTGAGATGTTCCATGAAACTCTGGTGGAGAGAAGAACGCTTCCGCCGAATTTTGTGCGTGACGTTATCATGAAGGCTCCGAGCGGCGACATGATGAACAGTCTGTCCAGAGAAATCCTGAATCTCTATTCCTACGATGATAAAGCAGACGATACGACCATCTCGAACGTACTGAGACAGTGTCTGAACCTGATCAGCCAGTTTCCGATGCTGATGGTCTATAGTTATCATGCATATAACTTCCGCATGGGAGAAGACCTGTATATTTATGCACCACAGCCGAATCTGTCCACAGCTGAGAACATTCTGATGATGCTCCGCGAGGATAAGAAATATACGAAGCTTGAGGCAAGGATCCTGGACATGGCATTGGTGCTCCACATGGATCACGGCGGTGGTAATAACTCAACATTTACCACTCACGTAGTTACGTCCTCAGGAACAGATACGTACTCTACAATGTCCGCAGCGATGGCATCTCTTAAGGGACCGAAGCATGGCGGTGCCAATATCAAAGTAACGCAGATGTTCGCAGACATGAAGGAAAAAATTTCCGACTGGACGGACGAAGACGAAGTACATCAGTATCTGGAAGACCTTTTGGATAAGAAAGCATTTGACCAGAAAGGGCTGATTTATGGCATGGGTCATGCGATTTATTCTGTATCCGATCCGCGTGCGGAGATTTTCAAGCAATTCGTAGAGCAGCTTGCGAAAGAAAAAGGACGGGAAGAAGAGTACGCACTGTATGCCATGGTAGAGCGCATGGCTCCACAGGTCATCGGCGAAAAGCGTAAAATTTATAAAGGTGTAAATGCAAATGTGGACTTTTACAGTGGCCTTGTGTATAGTATGCTGGATCTTCCGGCATCTCTTTACACTCCGATTTTTGCGGCGGCCCGTATTGTAGGCTGGAGCGCCCACAGACTGGAAGAGCTCAAGAATGTAGATAAGATTATCCGACCGGCTTATAAGCCGTTGTCTCCATACCGTGAGTATGTGAAGATGGAAGATCGTTAGTCTCCGGTAAAAAAATAAAACCCTGCAGCGGCCCGAAGCTTGCGGGGTTTTACTTTGTTTTTGATAATAAAATTCCGTTTCTTTTACTTAGGATCATACAGCCTGAAGAACTGGTTTGTTACGGCTCAGATAGGCGACAAGGATGTCGAAAAATTCACCGGCCGTTGGACGGACATGTAATGGCCGGAACGAGTAGGACTGAAGCTGATCGTAACCATTTTCCCAACAGACTCTTATAACAGTGCGGATATCACGTTCAACACTTCCGACTGTCGTCTTATACTTTCTGGCAATCTCCGGATAAAGCTGTTTACTGATGGCAAGCAGATATTCCTCGTCTGTCAGACATAATTCAATCCCATAACTTAGATAGCGATATCCCCTATATGTAGCACCTACTCCAAGGGTACGGATTACATAGTCAATGTCGTGAGTGTACATAGAAAACTCCCCCTTTATAAACTAGAAATTATGAAGTCTAAGTAAGTTTTATCTTTTAGTATTTTATCAAAATTTGTTGAAAATAAAGGGTCTTAGATTTCGTTTACATTATTTTAGACATTTTTCGACGTTATTCTTGAAAATATTCATCATTTCTTAAGAAATCCATTCCTATGTCTTAAATTTTATTTGCTAATCTTGTATAGTAGATATGAGAGGTGAAATGAGATGGCAAAAATATTAGTATGTGATGATGATAAAGAGATTGTAGAGGCGATCGAGATATATCTGACCCAGGATGGACATCAGGTTCTGGAAGCTTACGATGGAATTGAGGCAGTGGAGATCTTGAAAAAAGAAAGTGTAGATCTTCTGATTATGGATATCATGATGCCGAGAATGGATGGAATCAGGGCGACTTTAAAAATTCGCGAGAAGCACAATATTCCGATCATTATTCTGTCTGCGAAATCCGAGGATGCAGACAAGATATTGGGACTTAATATCGGAGCTGATGATTATATAACGAAACCATTTAATCCGCTGGAGCTGGTTGCCCGTGTGAAATCACATTTGCGCAGATATATGCAGCTTGGAAGCACGGCGATAAAGGAGAGCGAGGCAATCTATACAGTCGGCGGACTGGCGATCAACGATGATCTGAAAGAAGTGACAGTAGATGGCGAGCCGGTGAAGCTTACCCCGATCGAGTACAACATTTTGCTGCTGCTTGTAAAGCATCAGGGCAAAGTATTTTCTATTGACCAGATATATGAAAATATCTGGAATGAAAATGCGGTGGGTGTTGATAATACAGTGGCAGTGCATATTCGTCATATCCGTGAGAAGATTGAGATCAACCCGAAAGAACCAAGATATCTGAAAGTCGTGTGGGGCGTAGGGTATAAGATCGAGAAGCAGTAAAAGCAGGTCGGGGTAAGACCAGCAAGAAAAAGCTAACAGAAGGGAGACGTTATGGAAAAGATATGGCATAAGAAAAAAAAGACCAGAATTTTGTTGATCATAATTGCAAATGTTATGGTTATTTCGATGATGCTCGGCGTTATGAGCATCATGTCTTACGCAGAACTTTTCGATGACCTTATAACAGGAAAACTTACGCAGAGCTATGAAGATTCCTATGACTTTGATACAGAGCTTATGAATAGTGCGTATCAAGTGATGTCCGGCATTGACAGTGAGCAGATGTTTGAGACAGATGGAAAGATTGACGAGGATAAGCTGGTCGATATTCAGGTATATAACAATAGTGAGACGATCAGTGGTCAGAATGAAAGCGGTCTTTCATATCGATTGGGAGATTTGTTGAATTGGTATCAGAAATTGATCTACAGTGAGAGTACCAGTTATGTCGGAGATACAAACACGGATTCAGCAGAATTAGAAGGCAACGACGCAGAAGATCTGAAGGCTCCGATCGTTTGTAAATTATCAGATGGAAGTTATCATTACTATAGTCAGGATGATTTTAATGAAAAGGTGTTAAATGGTGAATTAAAATTTGTAATGACAGATGGAATAGGTGCGGAGACATCGGAGCAGATCTTAGATGAGCTGGAAAATGTGGATATATCAGATAGAAATGAAATGACGGAAGAGGAAAAGAATTTTCGGGGAATCGAAGATGCAGAGGGAACTATGCTCTATGTAGATTGCTGGAAATATGATGGAGTGTTGTTCCGTGAGGAGGCAGCTCCACTGGAAGCAGAAAATCTCTTGCAGATAGTTAACGAGAATTCCAACTGGAATGGCAGGCTCAATGAAGCTTATAATATGCTGGAAAGCTGTATTTATCAGATTGGAGAGCGCTATGGAAATTATGAGAGCCTGACAGAGCAGTATAAAGAAGGAGATAGTAATTATTTCTATTATTATTTAGATTTAAAGAGTGGAAAAGTTGCCACAAATCGGGAGGAGCTTGGGCAGGAAAATAATATTGATGACGTTGCTAAAAGTGTTCGTAAGATGGGGAAATATGTCATAATAAAATCAAAACTGTCAGAGTTTGAAACGAATATTCAGGAAGCAGATGCAGAACTATGGCAGTCACAGACGGTTTATCTGAGTAATGTAGATAAAGGAGAGTTTGTGTTTATGACAGGTGTGGATACGAAGTATCCTGTAAAAGATAGTTATTATAAAAATGCACATTTTTATGAAAAGTATAGTCCGTTTGTCCGAGGAGTCAGTGCAGGAATGATTTTGGCGTTTTTAATATTTTGTGCCAGTGTAGTATGGCTTGTTGTGATCGCAGGTCGAACGGAAAGAGATGGAGAACTGCATTTATATAAATTTGACAGATGTAAGACAGAAATCGGAGCTGCAGCAGTTATATTTGCATGGTTCGTACCGTCACTATTGACTGTGCTTTTCATGGGAGCTGCAGGAATTATCTCCCAGAAAACATTTGCAGTAGGAAATGGTATTCTTTCTTACGAAACATTTTTTGGAATGATTGGATTCGGAGGACTTGCAGTCTATACATGTAATATGTTTCTCGTTGGTATTTTGAGTCTGGCCAGAAGAATAAAAGCAGGAATTGCATGGAAGAACAGTTTTCTGTACAGTGTCGTAGAGTTTGTGAAATTATTGATTCGAAATGCCAGACACATAGCAAAAATAATTGTTTTATATCTTGTTTATGTGGCAGTACATTGGGTGGTATATCTGGCATCAGGATGGCCAAGTGCATTTTGGTTATTCGTGATGTTCATTGTGCAGACAGCAGGATTTGTAATCCTTGTCAACTGGGCGATCGGACGACAGAAAATTAAAGAAGGTATTGAGAAAATCAGTGAAGGTGAGCTGGATTACAAGATTGATTTCGAAGATATACATGGAGAACAACGCAAGATTGCAGAACAAGTCAATTCTATCGGAAGCGGACTTGATGCGGCAGTCGAGAAGAATATGAAAAGTGAGCGGTTAAAGACAGATCTGATTACAAATGTATCTCACGATATCAAGACGCCGCTGACCTCCATTATTAATTATGTAAATCTCTTGAAACAAGAAAAATTTGATGATCCGAAGCTTCAAAGATATATTGAAGTTCTGGAAGAAAAATCTCAGAGACTGAAGACTTTGACAGAAGATGTTGTAGAAGCATCGAAAGTCAGCTCAGGTAATATTTCTCTCGAGTTTATGAATATTAATATGATAGAACTCATCCAGCAGACGAGCGGAGAATTTGAAGAAAAATTCCAGGCCAGAAATCTGACACAAATTATGAACCTCCCGGAAGAAGATGCGATTGTTCGGGTAGACGGAAGAAGAATGTGGCGCGTGCTTGCAAATATTTATAATAATGCTGCAAAATATGCTATGGAAGGAACACGCATCTATGCAGATCTGCAGACACTGGACGGAAAAGTAATCTTCAGTCTGAAAAACATATCTGAGCAGCCACTTAACATTTCCTCGGCAGAAGAACTGACTGAACGATTTATCCGTGGCGACCTGTCACGAAGTACCGAAGGAAGCGGACTTGGATTGTCTATTGCGAAGACATTGACCACAATGATGGGTGGAACATTTGATCTGTATCTGGACGGTGATCTATTCAAAGTCGTGATTATATTTGATAAAATAGATTGATAAATTTTTAGTTAGGGACGTAGCATTTCGCCAAAGTACTACGTCCCTAACTTTAATTTGCCTTGTCCCCAATCAACTTTTACCCTGTCCAAAATTGACTTTTTCTCGTGCCGCTAGTACAATATTACTACTATGAATGAATTAAAAAATATATTAGAACAAAATTTAAATGACAATTTTATATCGGCGGTTTTGAGTAATCCGAGAGATGAGAAGCTCTCGGCAAAGGTTAAGGTGCGCCCGGTGCTCATGAAAGATACAAGGGTCTATCAGATGGAGACGTTTCGTGGGAATCAGGCATTTCATGAGAATTTAAGTGCCGATGAGGCGTGCGAGAAGATGCTGGAGGCTATGGAGAATATGAAGCAGATGCAGCTTGTAACGGCGGATGCGGAATTTTCTGTGCTTATCAGCAAGAAGGGAAAGGTTACAATTAAGAAGAAGCAGAAGAAAGCGCAGATGCGCCCGCTGGATCTGAATCATAACCGGAAGAAACAATATATCCTGCAGGAAGGTGTACCGGTTCCGTTTTTACAGGATCTTGGTGTTATGACGGAGGAAAGATTGTTCATGCAAGGTCAGACAAGTTCCGGCAGATCAACCGGTTCCTGGAATTTATCGAGGATATTTTACCACAGCTTGATTCTGGAAGAGAGCTTACAATTCTGGATTTTGGCTGTGGAAAGTCTTATCTTACATTTGCTATGTATTATTATCTTCATGAGCTGAAATCTTATGACATCCGGATCATCGGTCTGGACCTGAAGACGGATGTAATCCGGAAATGTAACGGGCTGGCGAAGAAGTATCAGTATGATAAGCTGACGTTTCTGGAGGGAAATATTGCAGACTATACGGGCGCGGAGGAAGTAGATATGGTTGTGACACTTCATGCCTGTGATACAGCAACGGATTTTGCGCTGGCAAAAGCAATTGGCTGGAATGCGAAGGTTATTTTATCGGTGCCTTGCTGCCAGCATGAACTGAACCGGCAGATGAAGAATGACGTGCTTTCACCGATCATGAATTATGGACTTTTGAAAGAACGTATGGCGGCACTTGTGACAGACGGACTACGTGCGGAGTATCTAAAGAGGGAGGGATACGACGTGCAGGTTCTGGAATTTATTGACATGGAACATACACCGAAAAATATTCTGCTTCGTGCGGTGAAAACAGGCCGCCGGGCAGACAATGAAGAGAGTATCCGCGCATGCGAGTCATTTCTTCGCGTGACACCGACACTGGGGAGACTGCTAGACGAAAAAGGGGAGCTTTAAATGAAATGGAAAAATCGCGTGATCCACGCAGGGGTACTGGTTCTGGTATTTCTTGCTGCGGTGGTCATATTTGGCTATGTGACAAATAAAAAGAACAGTAACATGACGACAGATATGGGGGCAGCAACACGTCCCCAGATTGCGTTTTCTTATAACGGTTATTCGCTCAATGATCTGCCCGGATATAAAAATGAGATGGATTTGACAGGCGTACGTGATTCCATCACACCGGTCAGCAATGGCCAGCTTCAGGTCACCATTAAAGCTTATGAAAATGTGATCGACAGCCTGGACTATACGGTTTATTCGATCGATGGCAAAGAAAAGCTGTTGGAACAAAAGGTGAAGAAGCCAGGAGAGAATGCAACGCTGGAAGTAGGAAATGTCGATGGTGAAAATATTTTGTCTGAGGAGCGTATGCTTCAGATCACGCTGCATATGGACAATCACGACATGTATTATTATACGAGAATCGTGGACGGAGCCAAGTTAAATGCGGCACCAAGCCTGGATTATGTACAAAGTTTCCATGAAAATGCACTGGCGAAAGCGGAAGGTGTTGGAATTGGAACGGCGATTGAGCCCAGTGATGAAGGAGACAACACGACATTACAGCATGTGACGATCCACTCAGATTACACGCATGTAACATGGGGAGATCTGGCCCCGAAGGTTGATGGAAGTGAGCGTTGGACGATTAAAGAGTTGAACAGCACATATATGGCAGTGGAGCTGGAATATCGTGTGAACTGTACTGGTGAGGAAAATGAGCAAGACGAATACCAGGTGCGGGAATATTTCCGTGTGCGTTACATTTCCGGAAGTCAGAAGACATATCTGTTAGATTATGACCGGACGATGGACCAGATATTTGATGCGACGAAGAAGGTGTTGAATGAAAAAGGTGTACTTCTTGGCATCACAGACAAGAATCCGGTCTACATGGTAAATAAAAACGGAACCGTTGTGTCATTTGTGCAGGCGGGAGAACTATGGAATTATAATCGTGACCGAGATGAAGTTTCTCTTGTGTTCAGCTTTGCAGATGCGGAGAATACGGATATTCGGAATATGCTGATGCAGCATGATATTAAGATTTTAAATGTAGACGAAAAGGGAAATACAACATTTGCCGTATGCGGATACATGAACCGGGGCAGCCATGAAGGTGAGACTGGATCAGCAGTCTACTATTATAATATTGAACAGAATTCTGTTGAGGAAAAATTATTCGTATCCAGTGACAAGGCTTATGACCGTGCCCAGGAAGAAGTGGGCGGACTGGTCTACTATAATGTAGAAAATGGCTGTCTGTATACGATTGCAGATGACGTACTCTACAAAATGGATATGAATAAAGGTACGAAAAAGGAGCTTGCGACAGGACTGAATGAAGATCAGTATGTTGCAAGCGAAGATGGACATCTGGTAGCTTATGAGAAAGAAGATCCTTCGAAGTCCAAGTCTGTGACAGTTATGAATCTGGAGACTGATCAAGAATATGAAGTGACTTGCAAAGATGGCGAGTGTATCAAACCACTTGGCTTCATGGATGGTGATTTTGTCTACGGTGTTGCAAAAACGGAAGAAGTCGGAACAACACTGTCAGGAGCCCAGGTTATTCCGATGTATAAAGTGGAGATTACAAGTAGTAAAGATAAGGTGATCAAAACTTATGAACAGTCAGGAATCTATATGTTAAGTGCTACATTTGAGGATAATATGATCACCCTTGACCGTGCGGTAAAAGACGGCGATACTTACACCGGAACAGCACAGGATTATATTACAAGCAGCGAAGAGGCGAAAGAAAGCAATATTTATGTGCAGACATATAAAACAGATCTGAAAGAGACACAGGTTCGCCTGACGTATGATGATGGAATTTCTGACAAGGAGCCGAAGCTATTAAAACCGAAACAGGTGGTACTTGAAAATATTCCACAGGTCAGTCTGGACCGCAAAAAAGAAACAGACGCATTTTATGTGTATGGTCATGGAAGGCTTCAGGGAACTTATAATACTGCAGGAAAAGCGATTCAGAAAGCCAATGACTGTGGCGGAGTCGTGGTTGATGCTGATCAGAATTACATCTGGGAGCGTGGAAACCGCGATCTGAAATATTCGATTGACACGGAAGATGCAGGTACAGAACAGCTCAGACAGACACTCGCAGGTGGAAAATCTGCGGTCGATGCAATTACAGAAGTTTATGGAAGCGTGATGGATTTAAGTGGCTGTACGATAGACGAACTGCTTTACAATGTTAATCAGGGACGACCGTTAATTGCCGTCTTAGATGCGCAAACAACGCTGATGATTGTTGGTTATAGTGACGGAATAGTCAGCTGTGAAGATATCGGAAGCGGTGCACGCAGCAATCATGCACAAAGTGACTTTGCAAATGTCAGTGTATATCTGGCAGCAAAATAGAAGTGAAATATTTGTTTTGGCATTACGAAGAGCCAGAACCGGCAACTGTCGGTTCTGGCTCTTCTCGATTACAGATTCATTTTGCTCTCGTGCAATAATTAGAATGACAGATAAAAAAGTTCAAATATAGCCAGAGTGCAGAGGCAAATGCCGCAGCACACACAGCGGTGGAAAAGGCTGAGAAAGAAGCCCAAGAAGCGCGTCAGGCGGTGAAAACGCAGCAACAGGCAGTAGACCAGGCACAGAACGAGCTGAATCTTGTACAGGCTTCCCAGGAAGAAAAACAAAAAAATTATGATTATGCATTTGCAAAGGTAAAAGCACTTGGCGGAAATACAAGTGCCACGGCGGAATCTGCAGCCACACACCAGACGCAGGCAGAAGCGGCACTTGCACAGGCGAGGGCAGAGAAAATTGCAGCAGAGAATGAAGTGAATCAGAAACAGACACTTTTAAATCAGGCACAGGTGGAATCAGATGCGGCAGACGAAAATGTCAAGGCAAAAGAGAATGCACTGGAAAAAGCAGAAAATGCACTGAAACAATTGGAAGCTGAAACCAACAGCAGTATTGTAAAGAAACGTGCGGATGTTGATGAAAAGCAGAATGCACTGGATATTGCAGAAAAAGAATTAGAGGAGAAAAATGTGTCCATATCTGATGCCGTGGAACAGAAAAACAAAGCAGAACAGGCACTGGAAGAACAGGAGGCAGAATTGTCTGTGCTACAGAGAGAGCTGGCAGCGCAGATAGAAGTGGATAAAAAGCAGGCAGCATATGACGAAATAAAGGCAATGATTATGCAGCTTCTTCATGCACAGGCAGATTATAATCAGAAACAGCAGGAAGAGGTGACGGCAAAAACGGAGTATAAAAATGCCCAAAATATAGTGAATACATTGGAAGCAGCTCTGGCAGATGCGAAAGACACTCAGGCAGAAGCCCAGTCAAAGGAAGAAAGAGCAAAGGCATTGTCTTATGATGCTGCATTTCTAAATCAGATTACAGATCCGGATTTCACGTATTTAAATGATGAGATTTCGAAAGTAAAAGATGCCCAAAGCAGAGAAGCTCTGTTGCAGAAAGCTTATGACGCGGCAAAGCAGAAAGCGGCGGAAAGTGAAGAAGCATATGGATAGGCAAAACTGGAAAATGTGAGAACACTTGCAGAACTGGCAGTTGCCCAGACAACCTATGATAAGTATCTGGCGGAACAGAAAGCGCAGGAAGCAGCTGTCCAGGCAAAAGCTGATGAAGAATCGAGAAAAGAGACAGAAAAAATACGACAGGTATTCGAGCAGAAAGATGCCGCAGATAAGTACGATAACAGCAAAATCTCTCAGAAAGCTATGTCGGTTAAGACCGGAGACAAAGCAAATGCAGGAGGAATGCTGGCAGTTGCAGGTGTTGCCGGAATGATAGCGGCTCTGGCGCAGAAAATAAAAAGAAGAGAGCAGGATTAAACCGTTACGCTCTCTTCTTGGAGGAGTTCGGAACATTACTTTAGATAAGTTCCGGACTCTGATAAAAAATTGTCAGTGATTGATATTTTACTGTGCAAATAATGTCTTTGCGTATTTTTTAAGTGCAAAGTAAAGAACCATTCCGAGTACTGCACAGGAAATAATCTCTCCGATACCAACTGTGCACATCATAAATGGAATTGGAAGTGCAACTCCGTATCCGTAACGCAGAACGAACGGAACAATCAGGATATTTGCAATAATCGGTGGAACCGGGGCAAGGTAAGGACTCTTCTCGCGAAGCTTCCATGTAAAGAATGCTCCAATTAATGTTGCGATACTTCCAAAGATAATATCAGGGAGTATTGCGCCTCCAAGGATATTACCTATCAGGCAGCCGATAAATAATCCTGGAATTGCTGCTGGTGTGAATACCGGAAGAATGGTCAGGGCCTCTGAAATACGAACCTGTACCTCTCCGAATGAAAATGGTGCGAATACATAAGTGAGCACCACATAGATAGCTGCGATCATAGCAGCCTGTGTCATGAAACTGATGTTTTTGTTCTTCATTTTTAAATCTCCTTTAGTTTTGTTTTACGTGTGGAAGGTCACGAACACACGATTCATTTTCGCGTAGCAATGAGTCAGGCGTGCATGCTTGCATGGACATCTGACGAATGCCGCGGAGGCATATATGTTGATATATGACCTACGCCGGAAATCGGCGAAACCCTTGTAAGACCTTGGTTTTTCGGGTTTTACATCGGGTGATAGTATAGCATGGAAGTTCTGAAAAATCAAGGGAAGTACAAAAAAATGGCCAAAATGGGAAAAGAGGGATTTTCAAGGATATAGACAAAAGACCTTAGAAACAGAGAAAAGATTATTGACAATGCGAAATCTAGAAACATAAAAATATACTAATAGAATCAATCTGGTTGTCTGTTCGTTAATGCTATGTTATGATACAGATAGGGAAACCAAAGCCAGGCGGCTACCCTTCTTTTACGGAGGGATAAAACACCCTCCTAACGAAAGAAAGGAGGGCGATGCGATGGTCACATATTCTGATATGATTCAGTTTTGTATATTCATTGTTGCCCTTGTAGGTCTTTGCTATGAGATTTTCAAGGGCAAACGAAGATAGCCGCCACTACCGCAAATAGTGACGGCTATTGTACAATAGCTTAATATTATAAC